>Ga0210049_1002941_pt1 | contig 15614 bp, 16 predicted proteins | sample CryGeyCG2014_300_2_FD_183964 | JGI IMG/M metagenome (GOLD analysis project Ga0210049, IMG submission 183964) | Groundwater microbial communities from aquifer - Crystal Geyser CG06_land_8/20/14_3.00 (SPAdes) (version 2) | ecosystem: Environmental > Aquatic > Deep subsurface > Groundwater | place... | reverse complement strand
AGGAAATTTTGATTGGTTTGGAATCCCCAAAATTTTATTTTGAAAAAGGAAGAGAAATCTATCAGAAAATTGACACCGGTCAGACCGGTGTAAAAACTAAAAAGGCGGCAGTTATAGGCAGTGGCGATATGTCTCATTGCCTAAAAGAGGAAGGTCCTTACGGATTTAACCCCGATGGCCCAAAATTTGATAAAGTTTTAATCGAAGCATTAAAGAAAAAAGACATCGAAACGATTTTGAAATTAGATGAAATGTATCCCGAAGCTGGAGAATGTGGTCTTCGTTCTTTTTGTTTTCTTTTGGGAATTTTAGAGGCCTCGGGAATCGATTGGCAACCTGAAATTTTATCTTACGAAGGTCCCTTTGGCGTCGGCTATTTAGTAATGAATTTTAAACTAAAATGAAAAACTTTAATTTTAAAAGCGAAAAACCCAGTACCAGAGCGAAGCTCGGTACTGGACTAGCCCCGTACCGAAACAAAGTTTCTGGTATGGGGGAGGTTTTGGATTTTTTGAAGGAAAATAAAATTGTTAGATTTGTCAGGATAATTTTTCCTGATGTTTTGGGAAGGGAAATGAGTTTTTGTATTCCGGCAGAGGAGATGAAAGCTGCTTTTGAAAATGGAAAAGGATTTGATGGAAGTTCAGTTGCGGGTTTTGCCAGGATTGAAGAATCAGATTTAAATATTGTTCCCGACCCAAAAACTTTCAGGGTTTTACCCTGGAATTACGAAGTCGAAGGAATAATTTGGAAAGAAGCAGTTGTCTTTGGTGATATTTTTACTCCAAAGGGTGACCATTTTGAAGGAGATTCACGATATTTGTTAAAGAAAATTTTAGAAAAAACAAAAAATTTTGGTCAACTTTTTACCGGAACAGAACTTGAATTTTTTCTTTTCGAAAACGAACGGGAACCTAAACTTTTAGATAGCGGTGGATATTTTCACGGTGGAAAATGGGGAGAAATTAGAAAAATCGCTCAGATTTATCTAAAAGAAATGGGAATTGATGTTGAGCATGACCATCATGAGGTAGCTCCAAGTCAACATGAAATTGATATTAAATTTGGTCCTGCTTTAGATACTGCCGATTCAGTTATTTTAGCAAGGTATGTTTTAAAAAGAATAGCCAGAAAGTTAGGACTTTTTGTTTCTTTTATGCCAAAGCCAATAACAACTGTTAATGGCTCGGGGATGCATACTCATTTGTCTCTTTGGCGAGGCAATAAAAATTTATTTTTCGCACATCGTGGCGATTTTCTTTCTGATTTGGCTAAAAAATATCTCACCGGTTTAATTAAATACGGACCGGAAATTCAGTTAATTCCAAACCAATGGATAAATTCTTATAAAAGATTAATTCCCGGCTATGAAGCCCCAGTTTATATGGCTTGGGGGAGAAAAAATCGCTCTGCTTATATTAGAATTCCACAATACCAAGAAGGTAAGGAAAAATCCACTCGGATTGAATTAAGAAGTCCAGATTCTGGCTGCAACATTTATTTAGCTTTGGCAATAATTCAGGCAGCCGGAATTCAGGGGATAAAAGAGAATTTAAAATTTCCTCCGCCTCAAGAAAAGGATATTTTTGAAATGACAAAAGCTGAAATGAAAAGAAAAAGGATTAAAACTCTTTCAAAAAATTTAAAAGAGGCCCTCGAACTTTTCAAAAGTAGCAAATTAACAAAAGAAACTTTCGGCAAACACATCTTCCAAAAAATCATTGAGAATAAAGAAATTGAATGGCAAAAATACAAAAAAGCCGTTGGCAAAAAGTACGAAAAAGGGGTCAGCCCTTACGAAATAAAAGAATATTTACCAGTGCTTTAATGCATGCGAACAGCACAAAGTCCCTCGCTCTGCTCGGGACGTTATGCGAACGCGCCCATGCGAATAAAATGGATTTTGAAAAGATAAAGAATATTTTATCAAACGAACCTAAACTAATCGAGATCAAAACGGCAAAGAAAATTATCTTTGTTGGAGATACGCACGGGGATTTGGAGGCGAGCCAGAAAGTTATCAAAGATTATTTAAAAGAAGGAAATAAAATTGTTTTTTTGGGAGATTATGTTGATAGGGGGCCTTCTTCAAAAGAGAATTTGGATTTTTTGTTGGAAACGAAATTAAAAAATCCAGGCCAAATTTTTTTATTGCAAGGGAATCACGAAGGACATCGAGTTTTAAAATTTTCTCCAGCAGAATTTTGGGAAAGTTTGTCCAAAACCGAATATGCCGCGTTTTCTACGATCGTAGAAAAGACGGTTTTGGTTTTGGTTACGAAAGATGTTATTGCTTTACATGGGGCTTTGCCGGATTTGGAAAATTTAGAAAAAGTAAATAAGATTAAATTGGGGGATGAAAATTGGTTTAGAATTTGCTGGGGAGATTTTGTTGAGGAACCAGGAGAGGATTTGGGAATTGATATTTTCACCGGCCGTCCTAAATTTGGCAGGGATTATTTTTTCAAAATAATGAAGAGATTTGGCAAAAAGATTTTAATTAGATCTCATCAGCCCGATTGTCCCCAATTTATGTTCGCAGAAGCTAATGCTTCTTCTCACGCCTCGGCTAAAGCCTCAGCGTTTGATGATAGATGTTTAACAATTTTTACCTCTTCTGCTTATACTCGAGAAAGGACTATTGCCATTTTAGATTTTGAAAAAGAAATCAAAACCGCCAAAGATTTAGAAATTAAAAAAATTTAAAATTATGAAAATTAAAGTTTTCGGGCATCGAGGATGTGCGGGTTTAGAACCAGAAAATACAATCAGAGCCTTTAAAAGAGCAATTGATTTAGGAGTTGATTTAATTGAATTTGATGTCAGGATGACAAGAGACAAAAAATTGGTTGTCATTCATGACGAAAAATTGGATAGAACAACTAATGGTATTGGTTTTGTTAAAGATTTTAATTTTGCCGAAATTAGAAAATTTGATGCCGGGAAAGGAGAAAAAATTCCCTCTTTAGAAGAAACAATCAATTTTTTGAAAAATAAAAAGCCGATAATCGTAATTGAAATAAAAGAACCAGAAACTACTGAAAAAATTTTGGAAATTATTAAAAAAGAAAAATTGGAGGACAAAGTTTTAATTGTTTCATTTTGGCTCGACGCTTTAAAGAAACTAAAAAAAATTGATCCCAAAATAAAAACCGGAGTCCTTTTTGGAAAAAAAGTAAAAAATATGATTTCCTTAATAAAAGAAATTAAAGCCGATGGCTTGGGTTTAGAATATCATTCAATAGATAAAGAAATTGTCAAAGATTGCCATAAAGAAAATTTCAAAATAAATGCCTGGACGGTAAATGAATTTGAAGATATTAGAAAAATGATAAAATTGGGAGTGGATATTATCAGCAGCAATTATCCAAACAGAGTTTTAGAAATATTAAAAAAGAAAAAAGGTCGATTATATTTTTAATTTAAATAAAATTATTAAATTATGGCAATAATTCGGAAAAAACTTTGGCCTAAATGGTTTAAGATAATGATGAGTGGAAAACAGAATGTCCAAATGAGACTCGCTGATTTCAAGATAAAACCAGGGGATGTTCTACTTTTGGAAGAATGGGATCCGGAGAAAAAAGAATATACCGGAAAACTTCTAAGAAAAAAGGTAAAAAGAGTGATAAAATTTAACCCTCTTGATTTTTACACCACAAAGGCCATCAAAAAATACGGCTGCTATTTAATTGAGTTTTAAAATTTAGTTCATGATCACTCAAACTGATTTTTTAAATGATTTTTTGATTACGATTCCGCTTTTTATTTGGGTGTTGTTTGTAATGAAATATCTTTCGCGGTGGGTTTATAATTTAGCAGTAAAAAAAGGTTATCCGCCGGATTCGGCAACTTATTTTGGTAGAAAAATCATTCATATTTTTGCCTCAGGAATTACTGCTCTTTTAGTCCCTTTTTTATTTAAAGAACCATTTTTACCATTTTTATCGGCTTTAATTTTGGCAATTTATACTTATTTGCCTCATAGAAAAAAGAAAATTTATCAATGGTTTCAACTTAAAACAAATGTTCACGAAGTAAATTTTTCTCTAATGTGGGGACTTTCGATTCTCATTGGTTGGTTTTTTGATAAAACTTTTTGGTTAGGCGTGATACCGGCTCTTTTTATGTCTTTCGGTGATGGATTGTCCGGTGTTGTCAGAAATTTAAAATATAAAAGAAGAATAAAGGCCTGGGAAGGTTCTTTGGCTATGTTTTTGATTTGTGCTTTAATTGGTTCAAAAATGGGTTTTGTTGGAATTTTAGCTGCTCTTTTTGCTACTTTAGTTGAAAAAACTGAGATAATCGATGACAATATTTCAGTCCCCATAATTTCCTTTTTAATTTTATTTTTCTTCCATCTTTATTAACCATGAATTTAGTTGAGCTTGTGAAAAAAACCGTCGAAACCTATATTAACGAAGGAAAAATTATTTCTCCACCCGACGATTTGTCGAAAGAATTTTTGGAACGAAAAGCCGGAACCTTTGTCACAATTGAGAAAAATGGAAATTTGCGTGGTTGTATCGGAACTTATTTGCCTATTTGCACGAATATTGCCGAAGAAGTTATTCACAATGCAATCGCTGCCGCTACTGAAGATTATCGATTTGGGCCAGTTGAAAACGAGGAACTCCCCTATCTTTCTTATACTGTTTATATCTTGAATGAACCAGAATTAGTTAAGGATATTAAAGAACTCGACCCCAAAAAATATGGAATAATTGTAAAAACGGTGCCAATTTCTTCATCTGGCGATGTTGTTTTCGACGGCCATTTTGTGGCAAAGACAGGGCTTTTACTTCCCGATTTAGAAGGAATAGACACAATTGAACAACAAATTTCTATTGCCTGCCAAAAAGGAGGAATTGACCCTGCTAGAGAAAAAATTTTAATCTACAAATTTACAGTTGAAAAATACCGATAACAAATAACAAATAATTAATAAAACATAATTAATAAAAAAAGCGGCTTTTTCTGCCGCCTCGTTTTTTAGACACCTTCATTAAAATAAACGGTTTTGCATTTCGGGCAACCCCAAAGACTAATATTACTACGTTTGTCCATTTTCCCTAACCATTTCAGTTCTATTTCACATCGGTCACATATCTTTTTCTTATCCGTCATTACTTTTCCCACCTAATTTTTAATGAGCTTTTTTCTTCGATTTTTCTTTTCTTCTTTTTTCCTCAATTTCTTTTTTTCTTTCAATCCTTTTATTGCCCTTTTTACCTCTTCTTTTTTTCTTCTTCCCAAATCGGCATCGTCAGGAGCCATTAAATAATCACTTCTAACAATTCTTGGCATATTTTCTCACCTCCTTTTTAATGATGCTATTTCTAATATAACAAATAGATCTTTAAAAATCAATATTTTATCATCTAATTTTTAGGTATCGTAATATTCTCTACCAAGATGGGTAATTAATTCTTCACCTATCATCCATCTGAGGGTGTTTTTTAATTTAGTTAATTGAATAAAGAGGTCATGTTCTGGATAAAGTCCTTTGGCAGTTTGGGGTGACTTGAAATAAAAACTCAGCCATTCTTGAATTCCGCTCAGTCCTGCTCTTTTGGCAAGGTCAAGAAATAAAACTAAGTCCAAAACAAGGGGTGCTGCTAAGATAGAATCGCGGCACAAAAAGTTAATTTTCATTTGCATTGGATATCCCAGCCAGCCAAATATATCTAAATTATCCCAGGCCTCTTTATTGTCACCCCTTGGCAAATAATAATTAATTCTTACTTTGTGATCTATTTTGCCATATAATTCAGGATAAAGATGGGGTTGGAATATGCCTTCTAAAACTGACAATTTTGATTTTTCTTTTGTCTTAAATGACATTGGGTCATCCAGGACTAGGCCATCCCTGTTGCCTAAAATGTTTGTCGAAAACCAGCCCTTAAGCCCAAGCATTCTGGCTTTGAGCCCCGGGGCAATTATTGTTTTTAATAAGGTCTGGCCGGTTTTAAAATCTTTTCCTGTTATTGGCGTTTTGGTAATTTTGGAGAGCTCAACTAAGGCCGGAATATCGCAACACAAATTAGGAGAACCATTGGCAAAGGGAATCCCTTCTTTTATTGCCGCATAAGCATAAATCATACTTGGAGAAATGAATTTGGAATCCTTTTTTAGACCGTCTTCAAAATTTTTTATTGAATTGTGAACTTTATGCCTTTCTATATAAACTTCAGTGCTTCCACACCAGATCATCACTAAACGCTCACATTTATTTTTTTTCTTGAATTTTCGAATATCCTTAATGAGTTTTTGCGCCATTTCCCATCTGTTCCCCCATTTTATAAAATTGCCATCAAGATTTCGGACATAACTTCTATCAAATGCTCCTCTCATTGGTTTTATTTTTTTTAATTCTGGTTTGAATTTTTCTAATAAATTTATATCCAGAACTCCGGCTTTTTTCGCCGACTCATAACAATCATCTTTAAAAATATCCCAAGCACCAAAAACGAGATCTTTTAAATCGGCTAAAGGAACAAAATCTTTAATTAAAGGTGTTCTTTTTTCTGTTCTTTTCCCAAGCCGAATAGTCTGCATCTGGGTAATTGAGCCAATTGGTTTTTCAATACCTTTTCTTATTGCCAGCACTCCGGCTATAAATGTGGTTGCTACTGCCCCTAATCCCGGAAGCAAAACCCCGAGTTTTCCTTCGGGCGGTTCAATTTTTAAGGGTGGATTTGACTTTGACATAGTTTTTAAATTATTTTAAGATAAATTCAAATAGTGTTTTTCTATCTCTCTTAAACTATTTTACGCCGGTAAAATAACCTGTCAAGCAGAGGATTGTGGAAAACTCATTATTCGCATATAATTCGAATGTAATTCGCCCCGTAGTAGAGCAGAGCTCACTACGGGACAGCCCCGAAGTGAAAGTTCCTTTCTACTTCCGGGGCGCATATAAATTCGTGTAGTTTTATGTTGCCTTTTGAACGTCTTCAAAAATCAAATACTAAGGAAAATCTCTGGATTTATATTTTGTCTTTGCTCAGAGAGCGGGAAATTTATGGTTGGGAGATTCGCTCTTTGATTGAGAAAAATTTCGATTTTCGGCCGGGTCTCATCACTCCCTATCGGGTGCTTTATCGTTTGGAAGGGAATGGTTTTGTTAAAAGTGGATTGAAAGAGAGAAGAAGAATTTATAAAATTACAGAAAAAGGAAAGAAAGAATTAAAAAAAGCTAAAAATTTTTATCGAGAAATTTTAAAAACGATTTAAATAAGACCGCTTGGCAAGTTGATTTCAGGGAATTGTCTTCGGGCAGGTTGCCTCGGGTGACACGCAATCGGCTTTATTGGTAAAGTAAAGTTGTTTTCCGCCGTTGCTATTTCTCGCCGAGCCTTACCTATCTTAAAAGAAAATTCAAAATCCTCAGGGGGCTCGGCTGCGAAGCGAAGTCCCGTAGTGAAGCGAAGCTTCTACTACAGGGATGTCCCCCTCGGCAACTGCCCTCAGACATTGAAACTACTTGCCTCGCTTAAAAATTATTCGTAATTCGATTAAATTCGTAATTCGTAGAATTATGACAAACCAAGAAATTGCAAAAATTTTAAGGGAAATAGCCGAAATGTTGGAAATAAATAGCGTGGCTTTTAAACCCAGGGCTTATCGAAAAGCAGCTGATGGAATAGAAAATTCAAAAGAGGACCTTTTAACCCTTTATAAAAAAGGAGGGTTGAAAGCCATCGACGGTATACCAGGCGTCGGGAAAAGTATTGCCAAAAAAATTGAAGAATATTTGAAAAAAGGGAAAATAAAATATTATGAAGAATTGAAAGAAAAAACGGCTATTCGTTCAATAGTCACCCACTATTTCAAAACCAAAGGACTTTCTTTGCAAGAACTTAAAAAAAATGCTAAAAAAGAAAAAATAATTTATTCAAGATTTACCAAACCGGCTAAACAGTTATTAGAATTAACGGGCTCGGTGGAAAAAGCAAAAGAAGCCATTTCCAAAGTGGCCGAATGGGCAAAGTCGAGAGATTTGGATTATGCTATTGAAACGGTTTTTAAAAAATGGTTAGAATTAGACAGATTGAAACCAAAAGAAATCGTTAAAAAACCATATTATAAAGGAAATCCGATGGTTTGGTCGGAGACAAAAAGAAAGTGGTATGTGATTTCGCCTGATGGAGAATGGTTGGAATTTGCCGGCAAGGAATCGGATATTGAGTGGAGAATCAAAAAATAAATAATAATTAATAATATATAATTAATAATTCATAATCGAATTATGATAAGTTATTCTGATTTTAAAAAAGGTGTTCAAATTATTATTGATGGTGAGCCATATGAGGTTTTAGAGGCGAGGCCTTTGAAAATGGCACAGAGAAGGGTGGTTTTACAAACGAAACTGAGGAATTTGATTACCGGCAATTTATTGATGCGGAATTTTCAACAAGGAGATGCCTTTGAGGAAGCGGAAATTTCGAAATTTGAGGCAAAATTTTTGTATTCCCATCAAGGAAGATATTTTTTTTCTGAAAAAGATAATCCTTCAAAAAGGTTTGATTTAACTTTAGAACAAATTGGCGAAGGTTCAAAGTTTTTAAAGCCAGGACAAATTGTTCAAGGAATGATTTTTGAGGAAAAAGTCATTAATGTTTCTCTGCCAATAAAAGTTCAATTGAAAGTTATTGAAGCCCCGCCTGGCGTAAAAGGCGAAAGAGCCCAGCCAGGAACGAAATTAGTGACTTTGGAAAACGGAGCAAAAATTTCTGTTCCTCTTTTTATCAAACAAGGAGACACAGTCGAAGTTAACACCGAAACCGGTGAATATACGAAGAGAATTGAATAAGATTTGGCTTGAAAAGATTTTTTGCTATGCTATTATTTTTATAATATATGGGAGATTTCTCTCCTGACAATCGTCAAGATTCAAAAATTGAAAAAGAAGAAGATCCTCCGGATAGTTTAAAATTAGAACCCGGAAAGAAAATAGGCTCTTTTTTTGTTGGAAATTTTTTAAAGATCGAAGTAATTTCTGATCTCGATCAATGTTATAAACTCTGGCAGGAATTTTCGCCGATGAGAAATCTTTTTGATACCTGGGAATTTCGATATGCATTTTATTTGGGCTACAAATATCACCCCCATTTTCTCTTGCTGAAAAAAAATGGCGAAAATTTGGGAGTTTTGCCACTTTGGTATGAAAATAACAATTTCTACAACAAAAACAAAAAAAGATTTGTTTGGTTCGGAAGCGATTGGCAAGAGGAAATAAGTTTTTATGTCAAAGACAAAAATTATATTCCAATTTTAATTTCGGCTGCCCCTTCCCCTCTTTATTTAAATGCCATCTCAACGGAGGGTTTGGGTGATTTAATTTTTAAAATTCCATTTCAAGAAGATGAGCCAAAATATATTTTAAATTTGGAAAATTTCAAAAATCATGAGGAATTTTTAATGACCCTAAAGAAAAACAAAAGGAGGAATTTAAGAAAGGATCGGAATAGAATTTTGAAGCAAAATCCCCAGATTGTTATTAACAATTTTTCCGATTTTAAATATCTTGTTGAATTGGCAAAAAATAGATTTTATCAAAGGGGAGAAAGGGCCGATTGGGAAGATTCAAGAAGAATAAAAACATTTGAGAAAGTAATTGAATTGGCTGGGAAATCATATCAGACGAGGATGCTCACGATGAAGGTTGGTGGAAAAATTGCCGGGGTTGACTTAATCTGTATTTTCAATAACACCTATTTTGCGGTCAAGTGCGGTTATAATGTGGCGGAATTTTCTGGGATTGGGAACTTTATTAATCTTTTTGAGATTGATGACGCAATAAAGTTGAGGATGAAAAAAATTGACTTCTTACAAAACAATTACGAGTGGAAAGCAAAATATTTCAAAGCCGTACCTCTTTTAAAGCATGAAAAATGAAATGAGGTTTTTAACTTTTCTTATTGCCATTTTAAGAATTTTTTACCCATAAAGAGTTCTGGCAAAACAAAGAATCCCCAGCTGGCAACAAAGAGAACGTAGGCCAAATCAGCCGGTCCCAGAGGGATGATGTGGAACATTTTTTGAGTTACTGGAAGATAGCAAATTCCCATAGTGGCGAAAACTGAGATTACTTCAGCAATGACAAAAAATTTATTTTTCAGTGCCCTTTTCCCCATTTTCCAAACGCTGTGCTTTTCGGAACGGCAATTCCAGACGACAAAAAGTTCAAACATTGCCGCCTGGACAAAGACGACGGTTCTGGCTTCGTTTAAAGCCAAAAGCCGAAATTCTTCTCTCTGCGGGTCGTTTAAAGGTAAAGAGAGCCAATGGACCGGCACTTCTGACATTTTTGTTCCCGGGAATAAATAATATTCCAAAGAAAAAACCAGCAAGGTTCCAATTGACTGGAGCAAAAAGGAAACAATTATAAAAAAAATCATTCCGGATAAAATTCCTTCCTTTGGATTTCGGGGTGGCCTTTTCATCACATCTTCATCCGAAGGATCGGTTGCCAAAGCAACGGCCGGCGCGCCGTCGGTCACTAAATTTATCCACAAAAGCATGGCCGGAATTAAAGGCAAAGGAAACAATTTTTCGCCAAAAATTCCCGCCAAAATGGCAAAAAGACCAATGACCAAAACCTCATCAAAATTGCAAGCCATTAAAAATCGGGCATATTTTCGAATGTTATTGTAAATAATTCTCCCCTGCTCGACGGCATTGACAATAGTGGCAAAGTTGTCATCAGCCAAAACGATATCCGATGCCTCTCTGGTCACATCGGTTCCGGTCTGGCCCATGGAAATTCCCACATCGGCTTTCTTTACAGCCGGGGCATCATTAACTCCGTCACCGGTCATTGCCACAATTTCACCTTTTTTCTTCCAGGCCTTGATAATTTTTAACTTGTGCTCAGGCGACATTCTGGCATAAACAGTTACTTTTTCAACAATTTTTTCGAAATCTTCATCTGACATTTTGTCCAATTCCTGACCGGTTAAAACTAAATCCCCTTCTTTGAAAATTCCAATTTCTTTGGCAATGGCGATGGCAGTTAATTTATGGTCTCCGGTAATCATTATGGTTTTTATTCCGGCTTGCCGGCATTTTTTATCAGCCAAAATGGCTTCTTCTCTGGCCGGATCAATCATTCCTTCCAAACCAACGAAGACCAAGTCATTTTCTAATTCCTTATTTTCGAATTTTTCAATTCCGGCTGGCAATTTTTTATAAGCCATTGCCAAAACTCGTAAGGCCTGGCTGGCCAAGTTTTCATTAACTTTTAAAATTTTTTCTCTCTCTTTTTCATTCAGTTTGATTTCCGCGCCGTCTCTTAAAAAGCGATTACATCTTTCCAAAATTATTTCCGGCGCCCCTTTGGAAAAAACAAAAATTTCTTTTTGAGGAGTCAAATTGACGACACTCATTCTTTTTCTTTCGGAAGTAAAAGGCACTTCATATTTTCTGGGATATTCTTTTTCCAGATTTTCTTGCCAAAAACTTGCTTTGGCTGCAGCACAGATTAAAGCCCCCTCGGTTGGATCGCCAACAATGTAATAATTTTCATTTTTTTGTAATCTGGCATTGCTGCAAATTAAGCCAATTTTTAGCAAAAGGGCAAGATTTCCCTCTTCTTTGGGATTAATTTCTTTGCCATCGAAAATAAATTTTCCTTCAGGCGTATAACCTACCCCGCTCACTTCAATGATTTTTCCATTGAGATAAATTTTTCTGACCGTCATTTCTCCTTTGGTCAAGGTTCCAGTTTTATCGGAACAAATGACGGTTGTCGAACCCAAACTTTCGGCCGAAGATAATCTTCTGATGATGGCATTTCTTTTAGCAAATTCTCTGGCTCCCAAAGCCAAACCAATTGTAACAATGGCTGGCAAACCCTCGGGCACTACTGAAATTGCCAAAGCCACTGCCGTCATAAAGGAATCTAAAAAGGCCTTAATTTTTAGTCCCTCAGAAAAAATTTCCAAAAAAAAGATAATCACTCCCAAAACAATCACAATTCGGGCAATTTTCTTGGCAAATTTATCCAATTTTTTCTGAAGGGGAGTTTCTTCCTCTTCAGTTTCTTGAACCATTCGGGCAATCTTTCCAAATTCGGTTTCCATTCCGGTAGCAGTGACTATCGCTTTTCCTCGGCCATAGGCAATATGGGTGGCGCTAAAAATCATATTCTTCCTTTCAGATAATGGCGTCTCTTCCTTCAAAACAGTCAACTCTTTGGTCACCGGGTTTGATTCTCCGGTCAAAATTGCTTCATCCAACTTCAAATCAACGATTTCTAATAATCTGGCATCGGCCGGGATTTTATCTCCGGCTTCCAAAAGCAAAATGTCTCCGGGAACTACCTCTTTGGCCAGAATGAAAAGTTCTTTTTCTTCTCTAAAAACCCTGGCTTTTGGGGCGGCCAATTTTTTTAATGCCTCCAGAGCTCTTTCGGCCCGATATTCTTGGACAAAACCAGAAATAGCCACTAAAAAAATAATAATTAAAATAGTGATCGAATCGGTGTAAGTTTCCAAAAAACTTTTTCCCGGCTCTCGGCGGGATTCATAATAGCCAATAAAAGCCGAAAAAATGGTTGCTACTATCAACAACAAAACAAAAACATCCTTGAATTCATCAAAAAACATTTTCAAAAGTCCTCTTTTCTTTACCTTTTTCAATTCATTTGGTCCGTATTCAGCCAATCTCTTTTTTGCCTCTTCATTGGTCAAGCCATTTTTGCTTGATTTCAATTCCTTTAAAACGTCCTCTTCTTTCATTGCCTGCCAAGCCATTTTTTCAATTTTTTCTTCAGTTTTCTCCATAATTTTATATCTGATCAATTCGCTAACAAAAATCTTTTGAGCGAAAGCGGGCTGTGAAGGGAGCATTTCGCAGCCGAGCCCCGAATGGACTCCGAATTTATTTTAGGTTAAATAAGGCTTGGCGAGAAATAGCAGTGGCTGGAAAAAAGTTTTGTATTAGCACTTTAGCCAACTGCGTGCTCCCTGAACAGCCTGCCGAGCGATATTATTATCAAATTGGTTAGCAATTACAATTTATAATTATAATTTTCTATCAAAAAAATTCAAGCCCCTTTAGTAGGAGTTTTCCACAACTGACCAATTCAAAATTTTTCTAAGCCCAGTATGACAAGTTCGAATTTTTAGCTGAGAAGACAGGACTGATAAAAAGATTTTTCTTACTCTTTGTTAGATATTTTATATGGAGATATTCTTCGAACTTGCTCTACTGGGTATGCAAAAACTGCCCAATCATAGACAGTTCTTGCGTTAATTTCTTTTACCCTGTAGTGAGTTGTACTTTATTCAGGTTTTTCCCAACTTCGTATACGGCCGTCGATTAAATTGGAAGTCCTTTTTCAACTAATCACTACTCGATACTGATTACTTAAACAAATCCCGAGAGAAAAACCATGCCCCGCACCGAGCTTTGCTTTGGTGCGGGGTCTCGGGCGGAAAATTGGGATTTCCTCTTTCGAGTAGGTTATTTAACAAATTCAATTTTAAGGTCACGGTCAAGAGCCGAGGCAATTTTTTGAAGAGTATCAGTAGTGAAATTCTGCTGCCCCGCTTCCATTCTAGCAACTGTGCTTTGAGTAGTATCTAGTTTGCGAGCTAGTTCCTTCTGGCTAAGCTTTTGTTTTTTTCGTAATTGAAGAATCCGATAAGCAATTTCAAGACGCTGGCTTTCTTCTTCATAAGCCTTTCGAAATGCTTTATTCTTCATCTGTTGAGCTAAATAGCGCTCAAAAGATAGATATACAACTTTTTTATGTTTCTTTTTCACCCCGTTAGAAATTTTCATAAATTTTGCTTATATGATACCCCGATTATAAATCCTGTTAGTACAGAATTTCTAACGGGGTTCATATTCTATAAGATTTTTATTAATTTTATAATCCTCAAAGTTATTAAGAGCCCGAACAATCTCTTGCTCTGGGGTTTTTGGCGTCTTTTTAAGAAAAGCGCGAAGAAGAATTATTTTCTTTCCCTCTACTGTTATGTAGAAAATGCGATGTCTATTACGGGCGAAATCTATACGCAATTCCCGAATACCCGAGCGAATATAACGAACGTATGGTTCATCGAGCTGCCCGCTACAATCTCGAAGAAAAGTTATATAGGCGGCAATTTTTCCCTTATCTTTTACCGGTACTTTCTGAATATACTCCAAAACAGGAATTCGCTTCGTGTGGCTATTCTGATAATAATAAACTTTATATTCTTGGTGATAATTCATTAATTAACGCCACACTACTTTTATATAGCATATATGCTATATGCTTGTCAATAGTTATAGTGTGGATAACTAATTCATTTTAAATAACTATATCTTGCCTTCTCGGCCTGCCCAGATTTTCTTCTCTAGCTTTACTTCGTACCCCAACTTTCTAAGATTTTCTTGAATTTCCTCCTGAATTTTTCTATGGTCAGTTGCCTGAACTTTTAAAAGATTTTCTATTAGCGGACTCACATTTTTAATCTATATTTTTTATTCTAGTTCTTTTTCGATATCTTTGATTTCTTTACCTATAAATTTTTCAGAAATTCTAAGGGCCTCTTTTAAGTCATCACAGATTTTTTTCTCTCTTTCGCTCAAGCCGGGTTTGCCATCCAGTTTTGCTACTTGTTCTTCGACTTCCTCTTTTAATGCCTTGAAGGCCTGGTATAAAGCTTTCTCAGCTTCAGTTACCTCTTTTCTTAATTTTCTTCTCCTTTCTTTTATCTTTCGCCAACCCCAAATTATTCCCAAAACAATAACTAGAATTAAAACCAAAAGAGTAATAATGGTGGTAAGATAATCTATAGCTAATTTTCCTATTCTGATAAAAACTGGTGGGCTGACTAAAACGGTAACCTTTTCAGATGGCCTACTCTTTGCTCCAGAAAAATCTATGGTTTCAGCCCAAATTTGATAAACCCCTTTTTCTACCGGCTCAACCTCAATATAAACCCACTTACCTTCTTTATCGCTTTTTGTTTCTCCTATTTTCGCTTCTGCTGGGTTTTTTTGGATGTAAATTTTTACCGTTGCTTCCGGTAGGGCGGTTCCTTTTATAGAAAGGATACTGCCCGGAAGCAATTCGCGAGGATAGTCAGTAATAACCGGTGCCTCAATCGACAAAATTTCAATCTCAGTCATTGCCAAAGTTTCATTTCCGGCTTTATCTACCGCCTTGACAATGATGGTGTGTTTTCCTAAATCTTGGAAAGGAATTTTATACTCTGATTTTTCTGTTTTTATTGAACTCTTACCATCAATTATTATCTCGTAATATTCTATCCCGGACATTTCATCCGTTGTTTCAAAAGACAAGGTGGGTTGAGGATTAGTGGTTTTTTTCCCTTCTCTTACTTCAATCTTAAAAGGTTTTGGTGGCTGGGTATCAATTTGGAATTTAAAATGAGAAATTCCGCCCCAGCCAGCTTGATTTCGGAGTTGGACATGGAAATACCAAACGCCATCCGTTAAATCTTCTAATTGTTTTTCTGAAATTGGTTCTGAATAAAATACGTTTGGAGCAGCTGTAGGTAAATGACCGACGAGCAATCTTACACCGGTAATACCAGCAGGAACTCTCCATGTAAATTTAGGATTATTATTTGAATACCATTTTTCCGAATCAG
>Ga0210049_1002939_pt1 | contig 15617 bp, 23 predicted proteins | sample CryGeyCG2014_300_2_FD_183964 | JGI IMG/M metagenome (GOLD analysis project Ga0210049, IMG submission 183964) | Groundwater microbial communities from aquifer - Crystal Geyser CG06_land_8/20/14_3.00 (SPAdes) (version 2) | ecosystem: Environmental > Aquatic > Deep subsurface > Groundwater | place... | reverse complement strand
GCGTCCTCCACGGTCTGTCTGCAGAACCGCAAATAATAAAGTATTTTTTGTTTCCCGCTCTATAAATTCCTTCTCCTACAGCCTTCAGAATTTTTTCAAGTAAAATAGATACTTCATAAACTGGTTTAATAACACTTTCTCCTTTTACATCAAAACCTCTTTGTTTTAGTGTTAACCAGAAGACCTGCCAAGGATGCAAATAAGTACCAGCCACTGTTTTACCAACAAGTTTTCTAACAACAATTCCACTCGGCAAAGTTATAGGTTGAACCGATTTACCTTCATCAAGAATCCAATATTTTATTTCCCATGTTTTAGGGTCACGTTGAACAACAAACCGCTCATAAGCTCTATCTATAATTTTAAGTCTATCAAGTCCTTTTAAATCAGTATTCCATTTCGGTTCTTTAGTATTATATAATACAATTTCAACGGGTTTCCCTTTAATTTGAACGGTTTTAGCCGTTTCTGATATTTCTGCATAATCCCAAAAAGTTTTGTCTCCGTCATAAGTTATTTCAGTGGCGGCAGAACCAGTTGTTAAAGCTTCATTAACAAGAATGGGTAAAATAGTCCGAAGACCCCGTTTATATTCATCTTGATAAATATCTTCAAGTAATCTTTCCAATTCTTCTTTATGTTCTTTCTGATTTTTATCTGACGGGTCATCTATCACTACACCAATTCCACCACCAATAATTTTATCTATAAGATAATCAACACAATTAGAGATTGGAGCAAAATTTTCTCTTAAACGAATATACTCTTTCACTTTATCGTCTGGTTTTTTACCCGCTTTAAATAATTGGCTAAGTTCAAGTTGAGCACTTCCACCGCTTTCCTCAACCATCCATACTAACCAACCATCTTTAAAAACTTCTCCCAAAATTTGAGCTTCTGTTCTACCAGTATTCTTCATTTGTTCCTTAACATAATCAGCAAAAGCCCGCTCACTTAAATTCTCTGGCAAAACCGATTTTTTCTCTTCTTCTTTCTTAACAGATATTTCTTTACCAAAGATTTTAAACTTCATGAATTCACCTTAATCAACTGATTAATTAGGATAAAGAACTATTTAAGTTTTATGGCAAACTTTTACAAAAATACAAACAATTAATGGGAACTTTCAGATTTTTTCTTAGATTTTCCATATTCTCTCTCCTTTAATATTTCGTGGAGATAACCCATACCATTAAATATTATAGCACAGAGAGCGTCCTCAATTCCGTCTCGACTTTCAAAACCTCTATGTTCAAGCCACCAATCCATGAAATGTCTCCATGCACTTTTTATATATTCTTCTTTTGGCATTCCCCGTTGCCAATTATCACTATCTCTAAGTTTACCATTTGGTTGTAATCTGTGTTTATTCATATAGTCGCCGTATCGCTTTATAACTAATGGAGAAAGAAATCCTTCATAGTCGGGTTTCCCCAAATCAATATCACGAGTTGCCCCACTCTTAAATTTACGTATTTTTTTGTTTGGTGTCATTAATTAACCTCATCTTTTATTTCTAATTTCTCCCTTATAAGTTTTACGGCATCTTCAATCCTATCAATACGACTCTCTAATTCATCAAATTTAAACCAGACCACCTTAAGCCATTTATATCTAGCTATCCCTTGCTTCTTCTGACTTACTTTCTTTTTTCCGCCTTCTATTTTTTTTAGTTCTTTCTTTTTTGCCATAGTTTTCAAATCCTCTCTTTATCTCTTGGAACTCATTCAACCATTTACGACGAGTTTTTTCTTCATTACGTTTCTTTTCTTTAGGTCTTGCCAATTTTACCTTTCCTTTTTTGTTTAATATAAATTGGACAGTTTTCTTTTATGCACCAGCCATACTTTCTAATTGTATTACATTTATAAGGTTTTACTTTACATTTGGGTTCACCGTGCCGAAATTCGTCTACTTTATTTTTAAAGAACCAGTCAACTTGTTTTCGACATTCACTTCCACTTTTGTCTCCATCCCAATCATTAGCCCACCTAAACCATTCTACTAGAGCCTCTCTAGTTTTGTATCCACAATAAAACGCCTCAATTTCCATAGCCAATCTGGTCTGATGGTCTGCCTCACCAGCTTTCATAAACTTTTGAAAACATGGACGAACCTTACCAACAAAACTATGTTCCGTTTCCCAACTCTCCTTTTTTTCAGTTTTCAATTTAGCAATCGCCTCTTTTCCCTCTTTTCTCTTTTTCTCATTCTTTTTAACCCATTCTATAGATTTAATTAAATCATCCCGCTTAAGACCATACATCTTGTAAAACTCAACACTTCTTAATTTAGTTGAATTAAGTTTAGTATCTACAATAATACATTCTTCTCCGCTTTTCTCATGAATTGATGTGGGAATTCTACATAATCGAAATATATCCTCATCGGATGTTGTGTCAATATACTTATATTTATGACGGTTAGATTTAGTAAATCGTTCATGGAGTGCATTATAAACTTTTCTCCAAAAATCCGTATCATTATCTATTTGATAAATCTGGTCAAAATAAATATGAACGTGATAGCCCTTTCTGGTTTTTATTATAAGTGGCTTTATACCAGTTTTAAGAAGATGATAAAGAAAAATTTTGATTTCCTTCTTCATTTTGTCTCTATGTTTCGCAATTTGTCGTTCAGTAAATTTATTACTTTTTTTCCCGAAATCGAAATCATAAAATATTTTTTCGATTCCATAAATTTTATAATGTGCGGTCCTTGGTTGAACCGAAATAAAAGCTGGATTTTTCTCTCGTTTACACTTTTCAATATGTTCAAAAATATCCATAGGATTATCCGTAAAATGTTGAGCTGGAGAACCAAGTTCCCGACCTAGCGGTCCAAAAAACTCTAAAAGAAACTGTTGACGAGTTACATGGTCTTTCATTATTTAATTAATTTCTCCCGCCGTTTCTTTAACTTTTGCCTCATCTTCGGTAACATTTTTTTCAAATATTTTAAAAACGCCTCATCACTCCTAAACATTCTTACTGTGGCATATTTTAACCATGGATGCATTAAAAGTCTCGAAGAAGTAGTAACTAAAAAAACTGGTTTATTAAGAAATTCCTCAATTGAATAACCTATTTTTTCCAACCATTTAAACACACCACCACATATCCAGATTTCGCAAGTTGTACCCGTAGAGCCTTCTGGCATAAAAGCAATAATTCCATCGGCTTTACGAATTAAATCCAAATCAGTATCAACAATATTCACAGACTTAGATTTGACAATTTTAGCCCATTCCGCTGATTCACCACCTTCATCAACCAATCGAACTTCTGGACGCCTCTCCATCCATGTCCCATCTGAATTATAAAATGGATTAATTGTTTCTATACCAAGTTTATGAAGTTTCGGAATAAACTCATCCCTTACAAAATGACGCTCACCAAATGTATGTGCAATATAAAAGATTGGTTTATATTTTATTCTTGGCATTATTTTTTACTCATCTCTAATATTTTCTTAGCGAGTGGACTCACATTTTTTTCGGTTTGCCTTAAAGTTTCTACTATTGATTCTAGAACTTTAACAAATTTTTCTCTTTGTTTTCTATCAAGACATTTTACAACCCAAGCCACACGCTTAGGATTGGCATATAGAAGAGCACGAATTGGGTCTGCAATTTGAGTATGACAATAATAACAAAGTTCAGTAGTATTTTCTAAAGCAAGTAAAGGATTTTTCTTCACCGTTTTCGGCTGGTAAGCATAAAACCAATGATGTAAAGCCGTACTTTTAATTTCGCCCATTTTCTTAGATTTTCCACATGCCTCGCATTTTCCCTTCCTTGGGTCAAATGGCAAAGTAATAGTTACTCCCTTACCTTTTCTAGAACCAGCGTATCTCATCTTATATTCTTTTATTTTTATATTTTTGATGCCCATTTAATTAACCGCACAATTAAATTATCTTTATAATAGCCATAATAATGAGCGGATTCTTCTTCATCTGGAATATCTATAAAAAGATTATCCCAACATTCCTTATGATAATATTCATGACTATTCCGTCTATGTTTAGAAATAACTTTTTGAGTCCAAATTACACGTTTAAGTGACATAATTTTATTACAGACAACACATTTGATTTTTGGACTTTGAGCAGTATCACTCCATTCCTTTTCTTCATAATCGGTTTTAGCTCCACATCTTGGACAGACAACATATCCTTTTATTCGTATATCACGACCAAAATTTGGGTCGGTACTATCTTTAGGATGATAAAGACAATTAGGTGCAGAACAAAGTAATCTCCTATTATCCTTACACATTCCTCTACCACAAAGAATGGCTTTAACATGTGGAGAAAGAGAAAATTCCAAATTTACTCACCTTCACTTTCTTCCTCTTTTTTCCGTCCTTTAAGTTTCTCTTGTTTTTGAGTTTTACTAAATCTTTCAGCCCTAGCCTCTTCGGTTGAACGAACTTTAGCCATTTCTGGAATAACATCTATTCCTTTATTATTAATAACAAATGACCTTTCACCCAATGGATTCCAACTTGAGTCAACCATTCTAGCAACTCGAATATTTCCTTTTCCCTTTCTAAAATGAAGAATAACATCTGGCTGATGTTCTACTGAACGTCCACCAATTGGTTTTTGAGTCTGTACTGGACCCGCCATCGGACTACCAGAAACAGTATCATATATTTGAGTAGTATATACAAAAGCGGCTCTGTGCATTCTGGCTATTTCACCCAAAGCAAGAATAAATTCCCGTATTAAACCATTTTTAATACCTAAGTTTTCTCGACCAAGAAATTCAATACCCCTAAAATGTTTTGAGATTGAATCACAAATTATCAAATCTATTTTTCCATCTTCCAAATCTGTTGGTGCTGGCAAACTGAATAATATTAACATTTGTTCAAACCAATTCTTTGGTTCTTTAAGTTCTATTTTACCCGCAATTTTCTCAAAATCTAAACCTCTAGCCTCACAAATTTCTTTTATTCTGGTAGCCCGAAAACTTCCTTCGGTATCAATATAAATAACTCTATTTGGACATAAAACCGCCGATGTAAAACAAGTTTGAGTTTTACCAGAACCGAACGCCCCATATAACAGCATGGATTTTCCTTCTGGAACACCACCACCAATAATATCATCTATTAACGTGCCAGTTTTTATCTTAAATTCACTTTGTTCCTGTTTATATTTCTCCAATACTGATGTTGATGAAACCGTCTCTTTTTTCTCAAGTCTATCAAGATAATCTTTAAATATTCCTTCTTTTCTTTCAATCATTGCTTCTTTAAATTTTTGAAGTATTGACATTACTTTATTACTCCGATTTTTGGTAATAGTTCTTCATGTGCATTTTTAATTGATTCCCAAAACTGCTCATTTTTAACTGAGAATTTTTGTTTGCGTTTCCATTTTCCATCCCGATTAATAAATAAATATGTCAAAAGTCCATCATGACCGAAACTATTTGCGAGTATAGTAAAACACCACCATTTTTGCGTTTTATAATGTTCTCTATATTCAATAACCTTAATAACATTGCTTACTGGTAAATCAGATGGAATTTCACTCATGCGGTATACGCTCCAGATTTCTCTTTTACTTCCTCGGCTTTCTTCAAAGCGATGGAAGTTTTAAGTTGAGATAGCATCATTAATATTTTGGTTTTTCCACCAGCATCCATATAAACGTCATTTAATATTTCCGATAAGAGTCCAATACGCATATAACCATTTAAGAATGTGCTAAAAATAATCTCATGTAAGACATATTTTAATAGAATTGTTCTTTTGGTAACACTATCTTTAACTTCTGGACCTTCATTAAGTTCATTAGCAATATATCTAGCCGCACTTAAACATCGGTTAAGCGTTTCTACACATTCTTTGCTTATCGGTTTCTCTAAAGTCCATATTTCTAAAGACTTTGGCGTTTCATGTTTTTCCGCACCAACATATTGTTTACCGACTTCAATTTTAAAGAACTTATTTTTCGCCTTTTGCTTTTTTCTGACATCCTCTTTATTATCAATTGTCATATCCATATTTTATACCTATAAAGAAAATAGATAGACCTACTTATAAACTTTGCGGTCAAAAAGAGAATTAAAGAGGTCTCTTAACGAATACATACCCTTCTAAAACTACACGATTTACATTATGCATATTAATTTTAGCTTCTCTAGTTACTATATCTCTATAAAATGCTATCCCACTAACAGCATCATCAGATTTAAGCAATTTAGTTTTAATCTTCTCCGCTAAATCCATTGCAGATTTAGATATATCACCACTAGCTGGAATAGTATGAAAAATATGTGCAGTAAAAAAGAATGAAACATAAATACCATCTTCACTACTAAGAATTTTTCTTCCATATGCAACTTCGTGGTCGGTTGAAGGACCAATCCTAACTGTAACTATAGGCATTTTATCTGTATTAAGATTCCAAATATCTTCTTCAAAACTACCTATAATATGAGTGGTTTTAGGTTGAAGTGAACTGTCGGCTTGACTAATATGTGTCATTATAGCATCTTTAACATCTGACATATAACCTTCAGTAACCATAATTAAGCAACCCCGATACCCTCATGAGTTCCATATCCAATTCCAGCCAATGCACTAGCCACTTCTTTTGCAAGTCTTGTTCTAGTAGTTTCTAATGCTATCTTATCTGGAATCGCATCCAAATCATAAGTCATCTGTTTAAATCCGTGCATTGCCACTCTTAAACCAATAACATAATCAAGTAATTTGACTCCAGCAAGTTTAGCAGATGCATCAAGTAAATCATCTGGAACAGTAACTTTATACGGGTCATATGAATAAGTTAGTCTAACACGTCCCTGTGGAGTAGAATCTGGGTCCGCCCAACAAATTAAACCTTCTGGGCAAGTCCAGAAATAACCATCATTAAAATTGAAATTATCAAAATAACAAGTGCAGGCACCATCGGCAGAAATTTCTATCTTTTGAAGTTCAGTCGTTCCCCAGTCTATATCTGAAAGAACTTCCTCAATATCAAATGTAACTATTTCCCACGTATCATTAAAATTCAATGTGAATGTTTCAGAAGTGGAATTTCCATCTTTATCATATAATGTTAATGTAAACGTTACTGTTTTATCATCGGTTCTAAACCAGAAACTTATATATTTCCACGGTTCAATATTCTTTTTCATGTTAGTATTTTGCGGAAAGTAAAAATTACCAGCCGCAGAAAACACAGCCTTAACACTTGCAGTACCACATTTTTTTGTAGTTGTATCTTTAGTTAAAGTGGCGTTGGTTCCAGTCATATCAGTAACATCTTCGGTTAATTCATCACAATCTTTAGGATATGGAAGTTTTACTCGATAATCATTATCACCAGTTGTAGTAAATAAAGCATAAACTTTTTCTACACAGTTTTCTGGGTTCCATCCACCAAAAAATTCAAATTCATCTTCATGAGGACCTAATTCGATGGTTTTATTATAATTAAACAAGTGAAGTTCTTTTCTTACGGTTATCGGAACTTTTAAAAGACGTTTAATCCTCTGGTCAGCCTTAGCAATATAACCATTAATTAATGTGGTTACTTGTTCAGCAGTCTTTCCACTTAAATTTTGAACTAGAGAACTATTTAATCCAGTCGCTTCATAAACATCATTCTCATCACTATAAGCCATACTATCACCTTTTTAACGAGACCTATTAACGTCTCCTAACCACAAAAATAACAGATTAAATATATAAATCTTTCTGATAAATTAAACAAAATTTTTATGGGGACAATAACCATAAAGCCCAAGAGAGGAATTACAATTATGACAAAGAATACGATACCCAGATGGATAACCATTTCGTCTAAGCCAAAGATAGAAATTAAATCCGCTACCGATTATTTTCTGTTGCCGATAAGCACTTCCATCAATGTGGTCTACTGCTAAATATACTATGTTTTCTTTATTACAACATTCACATTTTGGATGATTATGACTATAATGATTTAAAATTTCAAGTCTGACTTTCTGATAATATTTGTTTTTTGTAGAATGTGCCTTAGAAAAATTACAATTCCAACATAAAATTTGATAGCCTTCTGGAAAATTATTTTTAATAAGCCAGTCAAAAATTCGTCTTTTTATTTGTTTTCTATGTTGATTACCACCGCCTTTAATATGGTCAATAGTAAGAAATTCTATATGACTTTCACCACAACATTGACATTTAGGTGGATTACCGCCATAATGAATAAGACATTGTAAACGTTCTTTTTTACGTTTTAATTGTATTTCTTCACGATGTTTTAAACGATATTTCTTCACGGCTTTTCTGGAATAATTTCTCACTTTTTCAATATTATTTAATCTCCATTTTTCAGCCATCTTTTTAATTTTTTCTGAATTATTTAATCTCCAAAGTTTATTTCGAGCAAGAAATTTCTGGGGGTTTTTTTGATATGCTTCACGTTGATATTTTCTACGTTGTTCTTTATGTTTTTCACGGTATTTCTTTTGAGCACGTTTACGACATTCAACAGCCGCTTGACAATGAGGGTCTTTATAGGGCATAGCTATATCACAATAACAATAATATATAAACAACTATATAAATTTTATGGTTAAATTTATAGTTAAAATATTAAATAAAAAAAGAGGAAAATTACACGATAGGTCTAAATTAGGATATGTCCGTTTTCAGCCTAGGGTGTATTTGAAATTTCTATTCTGCATACTCCTTTGGCTTGGATTACTGCGGGTTTTGCACGCATACTTACATTAATATATGTGTAAGCCTTTGTCGTTTCATATTCGTCTTTCACAGTTAATCTACGTTTCCATGCATTTACGACAACTGGACCATAAGGACCATTTGGCGGAAATACAATGAATGCATATTTCTTACCGTCTAGATGAGGAGACTTCAACACACGACATCCAGCAAAGTTACCAAGTTCACCTTGGACCATACGACTAATTTCATAGGTTGTGTAACGTTCAGTTCTCTCGAAGTCTGTGTCTCGCATTATCAATTTTGCTGAGTCAGGTGCCATTATCAAGAATGGCGGATTTGCTGGGTCTGCAACCCAATTGTTGTTTTCCATAGCCGCTAAACCATCAGTAATAGCATCATAATCTAAATTGGTACAATTGGCTGTAACTGTACTGCAACCAGAAAGTGCAGTATAAACCAAAGCATCCAATGTTTCCATTACTGATTTACCCATATCACGCAGGCATAATCTTACCCATTCAACATTCGGGTAATCTTCTCTAAGTATATCTGAAAGTTCAACTGCGGACCAGATAACTTTTGGAACAGCAAGTTCAACACTTGAGATTGACTTAGTTTGTGCTGACATGCCAGCTATGACTTGTGCTTCAGTTGATTCTGAAGCAGTTATTGGTGTATCAGCCTTCAGAAATTCAATAGTATGACCAACCGCTCCTATCAAACTGAAATCTTCCTGAACCACTTGAAGAAATGCAAGATTTCTTCGAGCACCTTCAGCCACTTCAGCATAGATAAGAAACGGATAATCTGGAGTTCCTCCTCCTGCTATTGCGGTCTTAATATCTGAGCCTTGGAGTACTTCTTCTATAGTTATTTTCAATTCTTTCACCTTTATTTCTACTTAATCAATTGATTAATCATATATAAAGGTTTCTTTACACAAAATATTAAAAAAAGGGGGAAGATTAATTGGTAACTACTCTTCTATTTCTGCTTCTATTTCTTCTATGCTTTTTCTTGCTTGAGTTTTCAACAGATTGAATACTACTGGGTGTAGAAATTGCCTCAGTATATTATTTCGCTTGACAAAGTCTACAATTTCTGCACTACTAGCCATAATTCTTGATTCTATCAAAATTGCTTGGTCGGCACCAGTATCAGGATTTCTAGCGTAGATTGGTTCAGTAAATCCGCAATATGTACATGAACGCACAACATTATTTAGAATGTCAACACGCATAAACACGACATTCTTAGAGGTTTTACAAGTTGGACATTGAAATTCGTCAGGTCTAAAGAGCCATTTTTCATAGAATACTTGATTACCTCTAACAGTAAGTTGTTCATGAATACATTGTCTAACATGTACTAATTGAGGAGAAACTGGATATTCCCGTTTTAATTTCCTTACCATTATGCCGCACCGCCTTCTTTAGTTATTTTTCTCAAAGATGGCTGTTTCTTCTTTTCTAACTCTAAATGCTCGCCATATGGACCATATTTCTTTTTAACTGCCGAACTCCACTTTCTAAACAATTCATCCAAAATTGCCTTTGCTTCAGCGGCTTCTTCTGGGTCGCCACTATGTTGTTTCTTATAAAGGTCTCGAATCATAGCTTCTTGTGATTCATAATCTTTTCCTTTAAAAACGCCTTGTCCACTTTGTTGTTCCAAACTAACTTGTCCACCGCCACCCTTACCAACAGGCTCAATACTTTTTTCAAGTCGAGCTTGTTTTTCGGGTCCTTCTTTCTCTGATTGTTCAGCCAATTTTTTAAGTTCTTCTTCTAACTTAGTTAAATCTTCCATTGTTCCAGCGGTTTCTATCTTCTCTTTTGCATCTGGAAACGTTTCAAGTAATCCACTTCTTTTATGAGCTTTTTCACCTGCTTTAATAGCGTCATCAAGAGTTTTAAGCATGAATTCAGTAGCTTTAAGGTCTTCTGGTGTTTTAATTCCTTCTTCGATTTGTTTAACTCGCTCCGCATTAACAACGAGTCCTTTAGCCGCATCCATAAGTATCTTCTTCTTTTCAGCAAATTTTTGTTCTGTAAGAATTTTAAGTTTTTCTTCATAGTCTTCTTTAACGGTTTTCTCTTCTTCAAGAGTTTGTTCAACTTGTTTTTTTGCTTCCATAGCTTCTTGAAGGTCTTTTGTTAGTTTTTTGGCTTCTTCTTCCTTCTCAGTTAGACGTTTCATTAAATCTTGAAACGCTTTAGTTCCAACTTCAACTTCAATTTTCTGTGGTTCAGATTTTCCTGCTGTAGCACCATCTTCCTTTTCTATATCTTTTTCTTCTGACATATTCTTTCACTTTCCGTTTAACTAAATAATAACATTTAAATACTTGAATATAAATGTTATGTATAGAATAATACGTATACAAAAAACTATGTGAGTTGTAATACATGTCAAGCTTAAAAATTCATGAAGAATTCTCTCTTGAAAAATATGGAAAGAAGTTTACTGAACTTCATCAATGGATGGATGAACCAGTAAAAATCTATGGACCCAGCCATAGAAGATACCGACATAATATTAAAAGAACACCGAAGGAGGCTAAAGAATTATTTGGAGAAGATGCAGATTTGGCATGTATAGACCATATTGTTCTTGATAGAATTGAGGAAAAAGATACCGAACAAAAAATAGCTACAGTAATTACAAGAATAACCATAACACTTAATAATCTTCTAAAAGAATATAGTGCTTTTACTAATAAAAGTAAATCACGAATTATACGAGAATTTATTGAAGAAGGATTAATAAAATATGCACATATTGGTCTTTTAAAACGATGGGGTAAAAATAGAGAATTCGTAAAAAATTGGATGCAAAACCCAAATAAGTGGGTATGCGAAAAATGCAAATACATTAAAGATGTAAAAATTTATCATATAGATGGAAATATATATAATACCGACCCAGAAAATATTGTATTTCTTTGCGAATCATGCTTAATAAATTTACAAAGATTTACTAGAAAATATAATCCAAAAGAAAAGTTTGCCGCTTGGTTTTTCCTTGGAAAATTTTAGAATTTGAAATCTAGTGAAATTTTCACGGGTTTTGGTTTTGATTTAACTACTTCGCCAGTATTAGTATAACAGGCACCAGTTTCATCATCACAATAGATTATCATGCTTTCTTGAACTTCTATGCTTTCAATCTCTGTTCCTACAACACCCGTAATTTTGTCTGGTGGTAAAAGTTGAACGTGATTAAGTACCATTCCAAGAATTTTACGTAATATTTCTCCAGCCTCATTTATGACAATTTTAGCTTTATGAGCAATACCACCAATACTAACACCCCATCCTTTCCTAACTTCTTCAATTATATGAGGATGTTCTTTAGTATTTACAAGTTCAGCCCAAAACTTAATTACTCGTTTAGCTTCATCAAAAACGGTTTTTATAATTCTTCCAACACGATTTTTCTCTATATTGGCATGCATTCCTGTTTGTATTCTTCCAGTATTTGGATTCCGTTTAATCATAGTTCCTACATACAATGGTATACCCTCTGCCTGTCCTGCTATTTTCTTCATTTCATCAATAGTATAAAGATTTCCATTTCTAGAAACGCCTTCACGCAAAAGAGTTCCATGAATAATGGCTGTGCCAGTAGTTGCTGTTAATGATTCCTCTACAGTAACTTCTACTGGAGAAATATATTCAAATGGAAACATAATAAATTGTTCTTCTATTCGATTAACCATTTAAAAACATCCTTTTTCATTTTTTTAATATTTATTTTTGGAACTTCTTCATCATCCTTCGCAACTTTCTCTACAAAGACAAGTTCCATCGTATTAGAATCTATCAATACTTCTTCAACCCAATAACTCTCTTCTATTGTATATCCGTGACTTTTAACCCATGCTTTAGCCTGAACCAAGGTAAAACGGCTTCTCGGAAAAAGTAAACTTTGAATTTGAGATTTACCATCCTTTCTGACTCCCATAACCGCTCTAATTCCTTTTCCAATAACTTTAACGAAAAATCTAACAAATTGCTTAGGATTAGCTATTCTAATACGAATAAAGTTGGGAGTCTTCTCGATTGGCAATTTAATTCTCCCGAACCTTTACTTTCTTCCTCTTTTTGGCATTTTACTTAACCTAAGTGCTAAGATGGCACGTCTTTTCAACTGTGTCGTAACAGTAATTTTCTTACCTTTAAAGATTACCGTATTTCCAGTTTCAGTATCTCTAATCTTCTCAAGAATAGATTCGGGAATCGTTTCATCTTCCTTAACACCTAAAGCCTTTCTCAAAGCACCTTTCTTTCCAATTGCTTTTGCAATCCAAAAGGCTTCCTCAATTGGCATGTTCTTTAAATCTGTATTGATTTCTTCATCTAACCACTTAAGCATTTTTTCTTTTTCCATATTTATCTCCTTAATTTTTTTCCCATCAATCAACCAATTAAACTTACTCTGGTCATGCTCAATTTCATATCGTTTCGCATGTTTAAGCAAGTTCTGGTAGATTGTGAGTGCAACTGATTTTGGAAGACCTCTACCAAATTCTGATAATTTTTCAAATGAGTCTCTTACACTTTTTGCATCGTTTGAGGGATATGTTTTATCTGGACCACAGAATACATCATCTGGAAGTTCCTTTCTCTGAGCGTAAACAAGACGGGCTTCCTCGATTTCATATCCCTCATATTCAACAATGGTTAGAACTTCTTTAGGGTCTTTCATAATGTTCACTAAACAAAATTACACTATTCAACTATATAAATTTTATCTTAATAATTAACAAAAAAAGAATGTTTTATATATCTTTTATAATTCTTCCCCAGCTTATTCGATTCCATAACCGCTCCCAAATATAATATCCGACACCACATGCGGCTTCAACTGAAATAGCCCCAACACCAGCAATCATAAGCTCAGGCATACCTGTCTTCATAAGACCCAAAAGAATGAATACGTCAACTATAATTTCTATGATACGAAAACTTATAGTCTTAGTTAAACTACGTTTTCTTGTCTCATTTACCTTATGTCTATGATGACAAGCCAATCTACATTCCTTGTGTCTATGCTTTCTTTATTGAAACTTTAAAGTGTGATTCTCTTCCCTGACTTACATAACTCCCGCCGATTCCACGAACTATTGAAGCTATCTTAGCAAAGTTTTCTGAACCTAAGAATTGTCTTGGACTAATTTTAACATCGCCATCTTTTTCTTCAAATTTCAACATGCTCTCCAACTCTTCTGGAAACAATGCTTTAACATCATTAATTGGAGATGACGGTAATTTTGATGTTTTTGTATCTTCTTTAGCCAATTTAGTTTGTTTCGCCAATCTTGGAATTTTAAAGTGGCTTCTCTTTCCTTGACTTACATATTCTCCGCCGAGAGTTCTTGATACAGCACCAACTTTAGCAAATTTGTCAGCACCTAAAAAGCCACTTGGATAAACCAAAACAAATTGTGCTGAAGCTTCAACATCTATTCTAACTAGTTCTTTAATTGGTTCAAATGCTTTAACTATCTCATTCACCCGTGATTCCGCTGGTTCTGCAACTGGAGAAAATACTGTTTCTGGAGCAATCGGCTTCGGTTGTTGTTCTTCAGTTTTCTTTTCTATTGTTGTTTGTTGTTTAGCCCCTTCAAAAGCGTCAGCGATACGTCTAAGATTCTCATTTATATCATGAAGTTTCTCTATCGCAAAAAGCAATAAAACATCAACAGATGGAGCAACAGTTCCTTCTTTAAAAAGAACTTCTTTAATTTTTTCAACAGTTTCTTTTATATCCGCCTCTGAAACCATACTACGTTTCTCTATTGGGGGAACACCTTCAGTTATTTTTTCACTCATTTTATTTTCACCTTAAAGAGAAGATTAACAAACTCACTTATAAACCTTACGGTTTAATAAGAAAAAATTAGCATTTTATGTTCTTTTGACCATTTTGGATAATATTCACCAATTACTATTCTAGCAAGAGGATGGCAACTAATTCTTCTACTGTGATTTCCTTCATAGATTTTATATCCTTCAATATCTGGTTTCAACCCCACTTTCCTTGTTTCTTTATCATGAAAAATTCTAATCTTTTTATCTTTAAAATATTTCATTAGAGTTACAGAGATTGTTATATGTCCAGTTCTTTTAATTCGTATAAAGTCTTTTAGTGGACTTATTTCTCTGAAAGGCGTTTCAGGTTCACCCCATATCTCGATGGTTTGTGTAATGTGTTTTTCATAGTTTCAGATAATGGTTGATGTATTCCTTGAAATTTTATTCCGCCTTTAGCAAGATATTCTTTATAATGAGCAGTTAAATCTCTAATATCAATTTCAGATTGGTCAGCATAAAATCTTATTATTGGACAGCCTACATCAGTATATGGATAACTTTTTGCTTCCGCATAGCTTGGATACCTCAAAAAGCAACCAGTAGAAATTAAATATTGTCTCCGCACAATATTCTTCGGTTTCCCATCTACGAATTCAAGACTTCTAAAAGTTCGCCGTTCACCCCAACTTAATTCGTGTGTATGACCATGAGCAACAATACATACTTGGTTATTACTTCCCATACGTTGTAATTGAAGCTTTCTGTTAATTCTAGCATTTGTTGAACCGTGATGAACATACATTCCATAGATTTTTTCTCCAACTTTCACTACTACCCAACATCCTCTTTGCGGTTTCTCAATATGACATTTTTTAAGGTCTATTCCAATTTCTAAAGCCAAATTTCGCAGAAAACGATAGGATTTAGTTAATTTGATAAATCCTTCATCGTGATTTCCAGATAACATAAATTTAATTCTGTCTTTAAATGGTCTCATCAGCCGTAAAAGCCTCTATTTGTTCATCTATATCCATTTTTTCATCTCTAATATGCCAAGTTCGTTCACCGTAATTAACATAATCACCCATTAAACCTAAAAGAA
>Ga0210049_1002934_pt1 | contig 15633 bp, 17 predicted proteins | sample CryGeyCG2014_300_2_FD_183964 | JGI IMG/M metagenome (GOLD analysis project Ga0210049, IMG submission 183964) | Groundwater microbial communities from aquifer - Crystal Geyser CG06_land_8/20/14_3.00 (SPAdes) (version 2) | ecosystem: Environmental > Aquatic > Deep subsurface > Groundwater | place... | reverse complement strand
ATGAAGTTAAGAAAGTGCAGGACTTGCTGAACGGCCGCCCCAGGGCGGCCCTGGGATTTCGAAAACCTTATGAAGTATTTAATCAACTAATTAACAATACTGTTGCGTTAAATTCTAGAAACTAAGGTATTATTTTTCTGGAATAATTTACGCCCAGATAATATACTTTAAGTTTCGTTTTGATGGGGTAGTTGATTGGCGTTTGGCAAAATATCTAAGTATCGTGTATGTTGCCGGTCTGTTAGTATATAATTTGATTGTCAGAAACAAACTTGTATTTCAAGAAAGAAAATATAATTTTTTTCCAACTGGTTTTGAAATTATTTCCTTAAAAACTAATCAAGTCAGCGCAAAATATTTATGGAGTGATTTTAAGTTTTTTTCCCTAGATAAAGGTTGCGTTGACAAACAAGCCTTAGTATTAAACAATCATCTTCCTACCGATGATAAAAATATTTACTTAAAATTAAATAAATTCGGTGCTTATATAACTGTGGTAGTTGATCACGCATATTATGAACAATTATATAAGCTGATCAAAGAGTATTTGCCGGAAAAATTTTATGGCCGCTAAATTTTATCTCACCACGACTTTGCCTTATGTCAATGCCGATCCGCACCTTGGGTTCGCGGCGGAAATCGTGCGCGCGGACGCGATCGCGCGCTGGCGCCGGCTCAAGGGCAATGAAGTGTTCTTCAATACCGGCACGGACGAGCACGGCCTGAAGATCTACCGGCAGGCGGCCGTGGCCGGGCAGGATCCGCAAGCCTATGTTGACGCCTACGCGGCGAAATTCGACGATCTGAAAAAGGCTTTGGATCTGAGCTACAACAGTTTCACCAGGACCACCGACGCCCGCCATCAGGCGGCGGCGCAGGCTTTCTGGCGGCGCTGCGCCGCGAACGGCGATATCTATAAAAAGACCTATCAGGTCAAATATTGCGTCGGTTGCGAGCTGGAAAAAACCGACTCGGAATTGGTCAACGGCTTTTGCCCCCTGCATCCGGCCAAGCCCTTGGAAACCATCAATGAGGAAAATTATTTTTTCCGCTGGTCGGCGTACGCGGATAAATTGCTGTCCTTTTACGACGCCCATCCGGATTTCATCATTCCCGGCCATCGCCTGAACGAAATCAGGAATTTCATCAAGCAGGGGCTTAAAGATTTTAGTATTTCGCGTTTGAAGAAAAAAATGCCGTGGGGCGTGCCCGTGCCGGACGATCAGGAGCAGGTTATGTATGTCTGGTTTGACGCTTTGGTCAATTATATTTCCTGCCTGGGCTGGCCGGACGATCAGGAGCAATTCCGCCGTTTCTGGCCGGGCTGGCAAGTGGCCGGCAAGGACAATCTGCGCCAGCAGGCGGCCATGTGGCAAGCCATGCTTATGTCGGCCGGTTTGCCCAATTCGGAGCAATTGTTGATTTTCGGCTTTATCACGGCGAATGGGCAGAAGATGTCCAAAAGCCTGGGCAACACGGTTGATCCTTTCTCTTTGACGGCCAAATACGGAACGGACGCGGTGCGTTACTATCTTTTGGCCGATTTGCCGGCTTATGAAGACGCGGATTACACCGAAGAAAAATTCGCGGCGCGCTATATGGCGGATCTGGCTAACGGCCTGGGCAACTTGGCGGCTCGGGTAGCCGCTTTGCTGGAAAAAGACAAGGCCGTTCTGCCGCTCGCGGCCAGGCCGGACAGTGAACTGTCCGCTGGCGTGGACAAGGCGCTGGCCAAGTTCCAGTTTGACGCGGCCCTGAAGGCAATCTGGCAAAAGATTGCCGAGACTGATGAATATCTGAGCGCTCAGGCGCCTTGGAAAATGCCGGATCCGGAGCAAAAAAAGGCGGTCCTTGCGCAATCCGCGCAGAACATCCTGGACATCGGCTTCGCTCTTCGGCCTTTCTTGCCGGCCAGCGCGGACAAGATTATCGCGCAATACGGCGCCGGCGAAATCAGGAAAGGCGAGCCATTATTCCCGCGTTTGCCTTAGCGGTATTATTTTCTTGGTCCTTCAACAAAGTCCGCGGGTAATCCAACGGGCCGGAAAATAAGAGAAATAAGAATGAGAAGAAAAAATTAACCATAACTTTTGATATTTATGGCGCTGATTGACACCATCCTGCTGATCATTTTGGGCGGTTTTGTCCTATATGGATTTTTTTTCGGCTTGATCCGGACCGCCGGCAATCTGCTGGGCCTGATTGCCGGTTTCATTGCCGCCTCCGCCTATTATGAGACGATTTTTTCCTGGATTGATAAGATCTTCCTATCCTACCAGAATATCGGCCGTTTCCTTGTTTTTGTTTTGCTCTTCACTTTGATCAACCGCTTTATCGGTTTATTGTTTTCCTGGCTGGAACGTTTATTTGATATTTTATCCATCATCCCTTTCTTGAAAATCATCAACCGTTTGAGCGGCGCGGTCCTGGGTTTAGTGTTCGGCATCACCGTATTGGGGCTCGGGCTGTCGCTCGCGGCTGACCTTTGGCCGGCGTGGTTCGCGCCTGTCCAAGGCGGCTCCCAGATCGTTTCTTATTTCGTCACCGGCGCGGGCGTAATCCTTTTTTTCCTGCCCGGTTTGTGGCAGAAAGTCGCGCTCTGGGCCAAGAGCTTCGCGATTTAAGATTTTGCTGGCTCGCCGGACCTAAGGCTTTAAAGGAAATGCGCATCTTGAAAGTCAGCCTGGTGGGCTGGAAGAAAAATGACTTGGGCGAAATTGCCGCTTGTCTCCGGGCCGGCGGCGTCATCGCCTATCCCACGGACACGATTTATGGCCTTGGTTGTTTGGCGACGGAAGAATCAGCCATCAAGCGGATCTATCGCTTAAAAAAAAGAGCGCGGTTAAAGCCTTTGCTGGTTTTATTGTCCGGCTGGCGCCGATTAAATAAATATGTGTATTTGCGCCGGGCACAGCTTGATTATTTGCGTACAATTTGGCCTGGTCCGGTGACGGCAATTTTTGAGAGCAAAAATATTTTGCCGCGGATCCTGACCGCCGGACAAACAGCCTTAGCCGTTCGCTGGCCGGCCGAGAAATTTTTATGCGCCTTACTGCGGCGCTTGCCCGCGCCGCTGGTATCAACCAGCCTGAATATCAGCGGACAGCCGGCGCTTGGAATAAACGGACTGGAAAAAATATTCAAGCGCCGGTCCTTGGATTTGGCGGTTGATGCCGGACCGCTTCCGCCCCGGCCGCCTTCCCGGATTATTGATGTGCGCGATCTGCGCGTTATTCGTTTAATCAGGGAATGATCCGGTCTGGCGGGAAAGAATAAATTGGCAGGTAATTATTAATTTTTCATTAAGTATCGGTCTATGTTTCAATTCATTGATACGCACGCGCACATCAATTTCAACGCCTATAAAGATGACGGAGACGAAGTCATCCGCCGCGCTTTGGCTGAAGAGGTGGCCATGATTCTGGTCGGTTCCGATTATAAGACGTCCAAGCGCGCCCTTGATTACGCCAATAAATATGAAAAAGGCGTTTGGGCCGCGGTCGGCCTGCATCCGATGCAAATTTTTTCTTTCCGCGCCAAAACTGATGATTATGATTTCCAGACGCGGGGAGAAGATTTTAATTATGACAGTTATGATAAATTGACCGAATTTGAAAGGGTGGTGGCGATCGGCGAAATCGGTTTGGACTATTACCATCTTGATCCGGCGAGCGATATCGCTTTCATTAAGGAAAAACAGAAAGAAGTTTTCCGCGCCCAGCTTCTGCTGGCCCGGCGGACCGGTAAGCCGGTCATCATCCATTGCCGCCAAGCTCATGACGATATGGTGGAAATTTTGAAAGATTTTAAAAAAGTCCACAAAGAAATGTTTTCCGCCAATCAACCTTGGGGGGTGATGCACTGTTTTTCCGGCGATGAAAATTTGGCTTGGACATATTTTGATTTAGGGCTTTTGCTCTCTTTTACCGGACTGATCACTTTTTCCAACCAATGGGACGACTTGATCCGGAAATTGCCTTTGGGGAAAATTATGATTGAAACCGACGCTCCCTTCCTGACTCCGGAACCGTTCCGCGGGCAAAGGAACGAGCCTTTGCTCGTGAAAAAGGTGGCCGAGCGGATCGCCCAGATCAAGAATATCGCCACAACCAAAGTCGCGGCCGAAACCACGGCCAATGCGAGAAATTTGTTTAAAATATAATTCTTTAAACTTTTGCCCTTGACTTTTTGCTATATTTATTAGAATATTAACAGAGCAGACAAATAATAATTTTTTTTCCTCGTTTCCCGTTTAAGAGTAAAACCAAGGATAGCCATGGTATATTTGTTTTTTTTATTTAACGTTTAAATCGCCATCCAGTAATACTATGTCTTCTGAAAACAACAATCAGACGGAAGAATTATGGCGGCAGGGTTTTTTGTTATTTGCTCGTTGTTCCGCCTGGATTGTGGGCCCGGTATTGATCGGTTGGCTGATTGGCCAATGGGCGGACGCAAAATATAATTGGACACCTTGGGGAACAGTAGCCGCTATCGGATTTATGTTTATCATTTCCATGGTCGGCTTAATTCGGGAAGCCGGCCGCGCGTATAAAAAAGCGCTTAGCGCTGCAGGGGAAAAATCGGATGCCAAAAACAGCCGTGAACGCGGCCAGGCATCGTCAAATAATCAAAGCGATGGATAATAACGGACGGCAAGACCAAAATTTAAATCAGACGCAGGCGGCAACGGACGCCCATGTCAGCCATGAGCAAACTTTATTTGCGGAGCCGCTTTTTCAGATTGGCAATTTTACCGCCACCAATTCGCTGGTTAATTCCTGGCTGGTGTTAGTCGTCATTGTGATACTAAGTTTATGGTTGCGCCGGCGCATCAGCTTGGTTCCCGGCCAATTGCAAAACGGTTTTGAAACCCTGGTTGATGGTTTTTTGGGCATTTTTGACAGTGTCACCGGTTCGCGCGCGCGCAGTTTGAAATATTTTCCCTTAGTCTTCGCTTTTTTTATTTTTATCTTATTATCCAATTGGATGGGTCTTTTACCGGGTATTGGTTCAATCGGCCAAATTGTGGAGCATGATGGACACGCGCTGTTTGTGCCTTATTTCCGCAGCGGAACCGCTGATTTAAATACCACTTTGGCTTTGGCGATTATCGGCGTGGTGGTTTCGCATATCTTCGGGGTGGCGGCGATCGGCGCTTGGAAACACTTGAATAAATTCATCAACCTGGAAGCGATTATTGAAATTCCCAAAAAAGTCAGGCAGGATCCGGCCGTTCTGTTGGTTAATCCAATCAAACTTTTTGTCGGCTTGGTGGAATTAATCGGTGAAGCGGCCAAATTGCTCAGCCTGTCATTTCGTTTATTCGGCAATGTTTTTGCCGGTGAAATTCTTTTAGCGTCCATTTCCGCGATTTTGGCTTTTGGCTTGCCCTTGCCTTTTATGTTTTTGGAAGTCATTGTCGGATTAGTGCAGGCGACAATTTTTTCCATGCTGATTTTAGCCTATTTGACCATCAATACATCCGCTGAGGAACATTAATTAAAAAATTGAACATAATTTTTAAAAGTAAAATAATAAGATGGCTCGCGTAAACTGGCTATTTTATTATTTTCAAGGTAATTAACTATGGAAAACGTCATGTTAGCCAAAGCCATCGCCATTGGTTTGGGCGCTTTGGGCCCGGGCTTGGGCATCGGTTTTATCGGCGCCAAAGCCATGGAAGCCATCGGCCGCAATCCCGAGGCATCGGGAAAAATCTTTTTACCGATGCTGATTGTTGCCGCTTTTGCCGAAGCGGTCGCCATTTACGCTTTTGTCATCGCCCTGATTATTAAATAATCGCTCAGCGCCGTGCCAGATTTTTTGGTGCAATGTCTGGGTTATTATTAAATTTTTATGGGCAACATTATTGATTTGTTTCACGTTGACTTCAAATTATTGCTCGCGCAAATGGTCAATTTCGCGATTGTTTTCGCTGTGTTGTATTTTGTCGCGCTAAAACCGCTTTTGGCCGCGATGCATGAACGGAGCGAAAAGATTGAGAAAAGCCTGTCTGACGCCCGCCGGATTGAAAACCGGCTGGAGGAGGCCGAGAACGAATATCAGGCCAAGGTGGGCGAAGCGCGCCGGGAGGCGATGGCGATCATGGAGAAATCACAGGCGCAAGCTGAAGAGAAAAGAAAGGAAATTCTGGCGCGCGCTAAGCTGGAAATCGGCCAGGCCATCAACGAGGAGAAAGAAAAATTGCGCCGCGAAAAAGCCAAGGTCCTTACAGAGCTGAAAAAAGAAGCCGGGTCTTTGGTGGCATTATCTCTGGAAAAAATTTTGGGGGGCCAAAAACAGCCGGAATTTGACCGGAGAATTATTGATAAAATGAAAAAATAGCCTTATGCGTTTAAGTGTCCGCCAATACGCCCAGACGCTCCTGGATCTGTGCTCGGGGAAAACCCGGGCAGAGTTAGAAGTCTTGATAGACGGTTTTTTGGCGCTGGTGCGTCAGCGCGGCGACTGGAAAAAAGCGCCGGCGATCGCGGATTGCTTCAGCCAGCTTTTTGACGGACAGGCCGGCCAGGTCAAAGCCTCCGCCACTTTCGCTGTCCCGCCAAGCGCCGCGGACCGGAAAAAAATCGCCGATTATCTGGCCCGCCGGCTCGGGCGGAAAATCATCCTGACGGAAACGGTCTGCCCGGAGGTTGTCGCCGGCGCGCTGATCCGTTACGAGGACAAGATTCTGGATATGAGCGCCCGCCGCGTGATTGCCGATTTGCGGGCGGCCATCAGTTCTTGACCAATGCGCCCGCCGCAAATTTTTTGAACTGGCGATAGCAGGCAATCAAGTACTATTATATATCTGTGGGATGAAAACAATTATACCTGTTATCTAATTCTGTTAATAATATTTATCTATCGCATATGAGTTCAACCAAAGATTTTATCATCAGCCAATTGAAAGAAAAAATCGCCGCTTTTGAGTGGTCGGCTGATGAGCAGTCAGTCGGGCGCGTGGTTAAGGTCGGCGACGGCATTGCCCGCTTGGAAGGCCTTTCTGATTTGATGATGTCGGAGATGATTGAATTCAAAACCAAACAGGGTCCGGTTTTGGGCGTGGCCTTGAATCTGGAAGAAGACAGCATTGGCGCCATCATTTTGGGCGATGGCCGGGCCGTGCAGGCCGGCGACGAGGTGAGCGCCACGAAAAAGATCTTGTCCGTGCCGGTCGGCGAAGCCGTGATCGGCCGCGTGATCAATCCTTTGGGCGAGCCTTTGGATAACGCCGGCACTTTGGCCGCGGAAAAATTTAATCCCATTGAAAAGATCGCGCCGGGCGTGATGGCGCGCGAATCGGTTGCTCGCCCCCTGCAGACCGGCATCAAAGCGGTGGACAGCATGATCCCGATCGGCCGGGGACAGCGCGAACTCATCATCGGCGACCGGCAGATCGGTAAAACCGCCATTGCCGTGGACGCGATCATCAATCAGCAGGGCGAGGGCGTGAAGTGCGTGTATGTGGCCATCGGCCAGAAAGAGTCAAAAGTGGCCGCCATCGTGGCCAAACTGAAGGAAACCGGCGCCCTGAAATATACCGTCGTGGTCGTGGGCGGCGCTTCGGATCCGGCCGCCTTGAACTATCTCGCGCCATACGCGGGTTGCGCTCTGGCGGAATATTTTCTGGATAAAGGCGAAGATGTCCTGATTGTCTATGATGATTTGTCCAAACACGCGGTCGCTTACCGTGAGATATCATTACTCCTGCGCCGCCCGCCCGGCCGGGAAGCTTATCCGGGCGATGTCTTTTACCTCCATTCCCGTCTTTTGGAGCGTGCTTGCAAGCTGAATAAAGAAAACGGCGGCGGTTCTATTACCGCCTTGCCGATTATAGAAACACAAGCTGGTGATTTGTCCGCCTATATCCCCACCAATGTCATTTCCATTACCGACGGGCAGATCTATCTGGAATCCGAGCTTTTTTATCAGGGCCAGCGTCCGGCCATTAACGTCGGTTTGTCTGTTTCCCGCGTTGGTAGCGCCGCGCAGATCAAGCCGATGAAAAAAGTCGCCGGCCAATTGCGCCTGGAAGCCGCGCAGTATCGGGAGCTGGCCGCTTTCGCGCAATTCGGTTCAGATTTAGACCAAGCGACCGTGGCTAAATTAGAAAGAGGAAAAAGGTTAATGGAAATTTTCAAACAGGATCAATATGATATCTTGCCCGTGGAAAAGCAGGTGGCGATTTTTTCCTGTGCCGGCCAGGGCATCTTGGATAACGTGCCGGTAGAAAAAATCAGGGATTTTGAAAAAGGTTTTTATCAATATCTTGATCAGCAAGGCGGCGCTTGGCTCAAAGACTTGAAGACCAAGCAGGCTTGGGATGACAATCTGGCCGCGGGCCTTAAAAAAATCGCGGAAGAATATAAATCTACCTTGGATTATCTTATTTTACCAGCGAAAAAGTAGATCAATATGGCTAAGACGCGCGACATCCAAAGGCGGATAAAATCCGTCAATAACACCAAAAAAATCACCCGGGCCATGGAAATGGTGGCGGCGACGAAAATGCGGCGGGCCACGGAAGCGGTTTTGCGCACGCGCGCTTATGCGGATTTAAGCTGGCGGATCGCTTTATCGCTGGCCGCTAATAAGAAAAATGGCGAAACTGTGCATCCTTTGCTTGTCCGGCGGGAGAAGGTAAAAAAAGTCGCTTTAATCCTATTTTCCTCCAATCGCGGCCTGTGCGGGAGCTATAATTCGGCGGTCATCAATAAGGCCGAGCAGTCAATTCGGAAGCATGAAAAGCAGACCGGAGCGGAGATTGACTTTTTTTTAGTCGGAAAAAAAGGCGCGGCCGTGTATCGCTATTTCGGTTATAACATCGCCGCCGAATTCAAAAAAGAAGATACCATTGCCGGCCTGGAAGCTTCTGCGCCGATCGCGTCCTTGGCTGTGGGTGGATTTTTGCAAGGCGATTATGACAAAATTTTGATTGCTTATACTGATTATTTAAGCGCTTTGAAACAGGTGCCGCGCATCAAGCAGATCCTGCCGATCAGCTTGGACGCGCCGGACGAATATCTTGGATTCACCGAAAATTTTTCCCGCGCTGCGGCTTGGCCGGCCAGCGAAGAGTTTCTGTTTGAACCGAGTCCGGCGGCCGTGCTGGAAGAAATGCTGCCGCGCCTGGTTGGGATGCAGATTTACCAAGCCATGCTGGAGGCGAATGCTTCTGAACACAGCGCCCGTATGGCCGCCATGCATCAGGCCACGGCCGCGGCCGGCGACATGGCCTCTGAGCTGACCCAACATTATAATAAATCCCGCCAGGCGGCTATCACCGCGGAAATCGCGGAAATCGCCGCGGGCGCGGACGCGATTACGGCTGAATAGGGCATTCTGCTTATTTTTGTTTTAATCATAATAATGATATTGATATGGCCCAAACAACAAAACTTTTAACCGGTAAGATTAAACAAATCATCGGCGCGGTCGTGGACATTGAGTTCGCGGACGAACTGCCGCCGCTTTACGCCGCCTTGGAGTGCCAAGGAGCTGGCGGGAAGCTGATCTTTGAAACAGAACAGCATATCGGCGCCCAGACCGTGCGCGCCATCGCCATGGGTTCCACGGACGGCTTGCGGCGCGGCCAGGCAGTGCAGAGCGCCGGCCTGCCCATTTCCGTGCCGGTCGGCAAAGGCACTTTGGGCCGCGTGCTGAATGTGCTGGGCGAGCCGGTGGACAACGGCGGAGAAGTCAAAGCGGAGAAGAAATACGCGATTCATCGCCCGGCGCCCGCTTTCGCCGACCAGTCAACCAAAACGGAAATTTTGGAAACCGGCATCAAGGTCATTGATCTGATTTGCCCGATCGTCAAAGGCGGAAAAGTCGGCATGTTCGGCGGCGCCGGCGTGGGCAAGACCGTGGTCATCATGGAGCTAATCAATAACATCGCCAAACAGCACGGCGGCTTCAGTGTTTTTGCCGGCGTGGGCGAACGGAGCCGGGAAGGGAATGATTTATACCATGAAATGAAAAATTCCGGCGTTTTAAACAAAGTCGCGATGGTTTTCGGGCAGATGAACGAGCCGCCGGGGGCGCGGGCGCGGGTGGCTTTGTCCGGCCTTTCTCTGGCGGAATATTTCCGAGACGAAGAACAGCAGGACGTATTGTTCTTCGTGGATAATATTTTCCGTTTCACCCAGGCGGGCAGCGAAGTGTCCGCCCTGCTCGGACGGATGCCGTCCGCGGTCGGTTATCAGCCGACTCTGGCCACGGAAATGGGCGAATTGCAGGAACGGATCACTTCCACCAACAAAGGATCAATTACCTCTTTTCAGGCCATCTATGTGCCGGCGGACGATTTGACCGATCCGGCGCCGGCCACCACTTTCGGACATCTGAACGCCACCATCGTTCTGACCAGGAGTCTGGCGGAGCTGGGCATTTATCCGGCAGTTGATCCGCTTGATTCCTCCTCCATCATCCTGGATCCGAAAATCATCGGAGAAGAGCATTATCTCACGGCCCGTGGCGTCCAGAAAGTCCTCCAGCGCTACAAAGACTTGCAGGATATCATCGCCATCCTCGGCTTGGAAGAACTGTCTGATGAGGACAAATTGATCGTGGCCCGGGCGCGGAAGATCCAACGTTTTCTTTCCCAGCCTTTCACGGTAGCCGAAACCTTCACCGGCCAGCCGGGCAAGTACGTCAAACTGGCTGACACGATCCGCGGTTTCGCCGAGATCCTCAGCGGCCAGCATGACAGCCGCGCGGAAGGCGATTTCTATATGAAAGGTTCAATTGAAGAAGTCGGCCAATAAGAATTTCGGTTCTTTGGTCCAAGCATAGTATCCGTGTAATTCGCGTAACCGCTATCGCTTATCCAGGTAATTAAAAAAATCAGGCCAAGGAGAGTGATTAATCAGTGATCAGCTAGCTTGGGGATTAGGGAGAGAGTAGAAAGATTTTTTTTGTTCAAATTCACCAATTAACTAATCCGTAAATTTATGATCAATATTTTTCTTTTTGCTCTTGTTTCTCTTATTTTTAATCAGCTGATTTATATCGTTTAGATTTTATATTATATGGCGGATAAAATCCTCCAATTTGAAATAGTTACGCCGGAAAGGGTGCTGGTCAAAGAAAATATCCTCCAGGTGACGGCGCCGACTGTCCAGGGCGAGATCACTATTTTGCCCGGCCACATTCCTTTGGTTTCGGTTTTGGCGAGCGGGGTTTTGGAAATTGCCCGGCCGGATAAAAGCCGGACAGTGATTTCCGTTTCCGGCGGGTTTATCCAGGTGGCCGGGGATAAGGTGGTGATTTTGGCCGATACGGCGGAGAAAGCGGAAGAAATTGATCTGGTCCGCGTGGAAGAGGCGAAAGCGCGCGCGGTAAAAACCAAAAATGAAGCCAAAACTCTTGATACTCGGCAATTTACGGCTTTAAGCGCGAAAATATCCAAGGAATTGGCGCGTTCCCAAGCGGTGAAAAGATGGAAAAAGCTCAATAACTTAAACTAAAGAAATGGTGTCTGCCCAGATGCGAGGGCCGGCGCTTTTTTATTTTATATTTTTCAGCGCACCGCACGGAAAAAATAAAAAGAATAATTGGAATTTTTGTCAGATGATATAATTATTTTAACTTTAAACAAAAAAAAATTATTTTCGCGCGGGCTTGACAACTTATCCGGCCGCGGTTAAAATACATTTAGCACTTGAAGTGTTAGAGTGCTAATCTAATTACTAATAAAAACGCCTGCTTCCGGCAAGCAATCGGCTGGCCGGCCGCGGAGCGCACAAGATTTTTATGACGATTAAAGCCAAACCTTTGAACGATCACGTGATTGTCAAGCCGATCCGGGCGGATGAAATCAGCAAGATGGGCATTGTTCTGCCGGATACGGTGGATAAAGAGCGCCCGGAAAAGGGCGAAGTCGTAGCGGTCGGGCCGGGAAAAATTCTGGAAAACGGCCAGCGCGCGGCCATGAGCGTCAAGATCGGCGACAAAGTGATGTTCAAAAAGTATTCGCCGGACGAAATAAAAATTGATAAGGAAGAATTTTTGGTCATTTCCGAAGGAGATGTCATGCTTATTTTAGAATAAAAATTTTAATTTTAATCCAAGGTTCTAAACAGATCGTAGAATCGTTTGTATAGTTTAGAATCAGGGAAATTCATAAATTTATGGCAAAACAAATCATTTTCAATGAAAACGCCCGCAAAGTTTTACAAAGGGGCGTAGACAAGCTCGCGGATGCAGTAAAAGTTACGCTCGGTCCCAAGGGCCGTAATGTCGTGATTGACAAGGGCTATGGCGCGCCGCAGATCACCAAAGACGGCGTAACGGTGGCCAAAGAGATTGAGTTGGAAGATAAGTACGAGAATCTGGGCGCGGAGATCATCAAAGAAGCGGCCAGCAAGACGAACGATGTGGCCGGTGACGGCACGACCACGGCCACGATCCTGGCCCAAGCCATGATCAAAGAAGGCTTGAAGCTGGTTTCTGCCGGCGTCAATCCGATTGAAATCCGGCAGGGCATTGAAGAAAAAGTGGCGAAAATCGTCGTCAATCTCAAAGAAATGAGTAAACCGATAAAATCAAAAGATGAAATCACCCAAGTCGCTTCCATCAGCGCGAATGACCGCCAGATCGGCGAAAAGATCGCGGAAGCCATGGACAAGGTCGGCAAAGACGGCGTCGTGACCGTGGAAGAAGGTCAATCTTTCGGCGTGGAAGTGGAAGTCGTGGAAGGCATGCAGTTTGACAAAGGCTATATTTCCCCTTATATGATAACCAATCCTGAATCCATGAAAGCGGAATTCAACGATCCTTATATTTTGCTGACGGAAAAAAAGATTTCATCCGTCCAGGAAATCCTGCCGCTTTTGGAAAAAATCGTCCAGTCCGGTAAGAAGGATTTGGTTATCATCGCGGAGGAGATCGAGGGTGAGGCTTTGGCGACTTTCGTGGTCAATAAATTGCGCGGAACTTTCAATGTGCTCGGAGTCAAAGCTCCGGGTTTCGGCGATCGTCGCAAAGCGATGTTGGAAGACATCGCGGTGGTTACGGGTGCACGGGTGATTTCCGAGGAAGTCGGTTTGAAGCTGGAGAATGCCGAACTGGGCGATTTGGGCCAGGCCCGGAAAGTCGTCGCTTCCAAGGACGAAACAACGATTGTGGAAGGCAAAGGCGATGAGAAAAAAATCAAGTCCCGCGTAGAACAAATCAAGAAAGAAATTACTATGACGGATAGTGATTTTGATAAAGAAAAACTCCAGGAAAGGCTGGCCAAATTAGCCGGCGGCGTGGCGGTGATCAAAGTCGGCGCGGCCACGGAAACGGAGATGAAAGAGAAAAAGGACCGGATTGAAGACGCCTTGAACGCGACCCGCGCGGCCGTGGAAGAAGGCGTGGTGCCGGGCGGCGGTTTGGCTCTGGCGCAGGCTGGCAATGCTTTTGTTGAATTAACGGATAAAAAAGAAGATCCGGTCGGAGTGAAAATCGTGGACGCCGCCATTTTGGAACCGATCAAGCAGATTGCGACCAATGCCGGTCAAGACGGGTCTTTGGTGCTTTATAATATTATCACCAGTCAGAAACAAAATAAGACGAATTACGGCTATAACGCCGCCACGAACAAATTCGGCGATTTGCTGGCGGAAGGGATTGTTGATCCGGCCAAAGTGGTCCGCTCCGCCTTGGAAAACGCGGCCAGCGCCGCGATCATGTTCCTGACCACGGAAGTCGCCATTACCGACAAGCCGGAAAAGAAAGAGCATGAGCACGGTCTGCCCGGCGGCATGGGCGGCATGGGCGGCATGGGCGGCGGCATGAATCCGGACATGATGATGTAAGATCGGCAGAGTTGTCAAATAAGAAAACTGCCCCGCGATTTGCGGGGCAGTTTTATTCTGTAAATATTTTCGTGCCGTTGATTAATAGGCAATTTTCAATTTAAAAAACCAATAAAAATCGGTTGGGCGCGGTATTTAAATTTTTGATAGATTGGTGTATAATATAAATGATCATAAAAAGTCAAAAGTTTTTTGCCCGATCTTGTTAGATAATTATTTTATGGAACAGAAACAAAAAATCTATCTGGATATCTCGGCCTTTACGGTCGTAAAAATAATTTTTATCATTCTCTTGATCTTTTTTTTATTCGCGATCAAACAGATAATCTTGATTCTTTTTTTCGCGATTTTTTTATCCAGCGCCTTATCGCCGATTGTTAACTGGCTCTCGGTTCGCCGCGTGCCGCGGGTCTTGTCCGCGCTGATCATTTATGCCGGACTAATTTTCGTTTTCGGGGGCTTGATTTATTTGATCATTCCGCCGATTTCCCGGGAGGTGAAGGAATTATCCGCCAATTTTCCCGCCTATTACCAAATTTTGCGAGAAAGTTTTTCCGCCTTGCGCGCTTCTGATTTCGGCAGTCAGTTGTTTGGAGAAATACAGGACAACTTAAATTTTTTAAGCGGTAATTTACAGAACGCCGCCGCCGGTTTGGCCAGCGCGGCCGGCAGTTTTTTCGGCGGGGTGATCGTTTTCTTTTTGGTTCTGGTGATCACTTTTTATATGTTAGTGGAAGAAAATAGTTTGAAAAAAATAATCTGGTCGGTCGCGCCGGAAAAACACCAGATTTATTTAATGCAACTCATTAGCCGAATGCAGAAGCAAATCGGTTCTTGGTTGCGCGGACAATTAATTTTGTCGGCAGTGATTTTCGTCATGATTTACATTGGTTTGAGCATTTTGGGCGTTAAATACGCCCTGTTTTTGGCAATTCTGGCCGGACTGATTGAATTTGTGCCTTATCTTGGGCCGATTCTCGCGTCCGTGCCGGCGATTTTTATCGCCTTTATGCAGGCTCCGCTCCTGGGGCTCCTGACAGCCGTTTTTTATTATTTCGTCCAAGTCACGGAAAATAATTTCATCGTGCCGAAAGTTATGCAGAAAATGGTCGGCTTGAATCCGGTGCTGATCATCATCGCGATCCTGATCGGCATCAAGATTGCCGGGCCCTTTGGCGGCGCTTTGGCCGTACCGATGGCGACCGTGATCGCGGAAATCGTCAAGGATGTCGTGGACGGCCGGATGGTTCTGCCCGACGGCCAAGCTGGTCCGGAAGCGGATCCTCCCGCATGAAAAATAAATGTTTTTGTTTAAGAAAAAAGGTTTGCGTAAGGCAAACCTTTTTTTTCTTATATCTGAGACAGGCTGGACAAGGCATGGTCAAGGATCTGCAAATATTTGACCAAAATGCCATTCGCCAGCCCGGCTGCCTCCGGCGCGGCTAAGCGCAGCGCCAGTAATATCAGGACGAGGCCAAGAGCCCCGTTAATTGCTCTAATCATATTTTTATATGATTAAAGAAGGGAAGCCCGGCTGACCAGGCCGGCTTTTTCCGGCGCAAGCGCGCTTTTGCCCTTCCGGATCCCGGCGGCTCTTGGACAGTCAACGGAATCCGGAAGCGGAGGCAATTTTTTTTTGCAAGAACAAAATTTATTTGACGGACAGCTGATAATAGCAAGAATATGCTTTTTTGTCAATGACCGGTCAGGGAATGTAAAAGTTTTATAGAAATGTCCTATTTGGCGTTTTTTAGAAATGTCCTACTTGGACACTTTTGTTAGTTTTTTAAGATATTCCAGATTGTTGATTTGGCGCCAAGAATGG
>Ga0210049_1002933_pt1 | contig 15633 bp, 6 predicted proteins | sample CryGeyCG2014_300_2_FD_183964 | JGI IMG/M metagenome (GOLD analysis project Ga0210049, IMG submission 183964) | Groundwater microbial communities from aquifer - Crystal Geyser CG06_land_8/20/14_3.00 (SPAdes) (version 2) | ecosystem: Environmental > Aquatic > Deep subsurface > Groundwater | place... | reverse complement strand
CTCTCACCGTCATGTATATTGCAGTTCCTTATGATAAAATAAACATCCGTGTTTTTTATTTTAATACCAGTTGCTGTGCTCGCATTTATATCCCAATTTTCTATGATGTAAGGATCGCTTTCCGTTCCATTCCCATCTGTAACACCATTCGCTTCTGTAAAATCTGAATTTCCATTTATGTAGATTGGTTCATGAGATGTTAGATTTTTTGGAAGGTTTTTTGATGATAGAATGGAATTTGGGGGGATTCTGTCTGAATATGATGATGGAGCATCATGTTCAAATGAATAAAAATGATTTTGATGATTACGGGATTGAGGGTTCTGGTAATTCAGTGGGGGTGTATCAGTATCGGAATGATATAATGGTTTATCTGGTTCAAATGATTGTGAATGAAGATACTGTGAAGAATCATTAAACGATGATGGTAGATTGTCTGGGCGACATGATGCCTTTTTGCCTGATTCAAATGAGTTATAACATTGGTGATGTGAAGAATCATGAAATGATGAGATAGGATAAAGAACATTGTTTACAAAATAGTTGTCAGAATGTTTTGGTATATCCTGGGGGGAATGATAGCTATCAGGCAAACTGTTATCAGGACGTGGTCTGGTATTTTTCTGATTTATGTCCTGTGTTAAATCTTTAATGGCAACGGTATCAGTGCCTTGCTGTTCTTTCTCCTTAACATTATCAGCATCTGCACTACATAGAATGCTTATCGTTCCACTTCCGACAAACAGCGTTACAATACAAAACGCTAATATTTTTTTCATATTTATCACCTAATGTAAATGGTTTAATGCTACAAAAATCTATTTGTTAATCATATTTTCATATTTTTGTACATAATCAAGCCCCTCTTTTTTCTTTCTCCCTAACTACTAGTCCCTGACCCCTAACCTGATAACTGCGCAGACACCAAATACAATAATCATAGATAGTGCAATGCCGTACACGGAATTTAATTCTACGCTCTCACCAAGTTTGAGGGATAGTAATGCTATGATTGAGTTAAATCCCATGACAAGAAAAGAAAGGAAAAGAATGGGAACAAGCAACAATGATGAATGTATAAGATATGATTTTATCACATTTTTTTCTTTTATTTCCGAAAAACTGACTGACGCAATATTTAACTCAATAAACCAGAGGAGAGTTATGGAGAACAGGATGGCTTCAAAAGGCTTGATATGCATCATAGGATTGTAAAAAGACGTTGCAATTGGAATAAAAATTACCAGGGATGAGAATATCGTTAGGAACATAAAAGAAACTTTCTTTTTCCCAAAAACAGCACCTATGCCGGATAGTATCATCAAACAGAACAAGAAAATCTGCATGAATGAAGGCAGATGTGCATACATGTTTATACTGTAATCTAAATACACTATGGCTGGAAGCAGGAGTAATTCCATTACCAAGATTATCTTCTTAATGATATCATCTCCAGTGTTTGTGACAGAGGGACGTCAGGCTCCCAGTCTAAAACGCAGGCATTGTATCCCCTAAGTATTGATATGAGGTTTTCCCTTTCCAATTTTAACAAAGTGCTGAGTTCAGGGGTGGACGGGGAGAGGATTATTAGAGAAAAACCCCTACTGGTAATCTCTTTCACAGCATCTTTTATAGAATCATCATTTTCCAAACTTGAAACAAGGATTATCGGTGATTTCGGGGTTAGATGCCTGAGTACTGTGTTGACAACACCCTGAAGAGGCATGTCCCCACTGCCAGCCGTACCTGCTAGGATGTTTAATATTTTATACAGCTGACGCTCACCATATCCTGGTGCCAGCATTTTTATGTCATCACCATAGATGACCAGTCTGACATTATTTCTTCCCCTGAGAAAAAATGATGAGAGCGAGGCAACCGCCCTTGCAGAATAAACCAATGGATTTGATAATACGGAGCCAACACCTGAGACTTCTCTTGTGTCTAGTATAAGGGTGATATCAGATGAGGTTTCCATAATTCTCTGAATGACCATCAGTTTCCTCATTCTGGAATAAACCTTCCAGTTGATGTCCTTAAAAGGGTCGCCTGAAACATAATCCCTCATAGAATAAAACTCCAATCCCATACCCGGGCTGTGAACAGGTATCACACCCGGCGTCACCCTCGGTGTTCTTGACCTCACAGCAACCTCTTTTATATTTTCTATTTTTGGGAACACAACTATTTCTGAAATGGTATCTATGTTTTTTTCATAGTAAAACAAGGAAAATGGGTCGATATTCCTCACTGTTATAGGGCCAGCAGAATACACTCCCCTCAGAGGGCATTCAACTGTGTAATTTAAAACATATGTTTTATCCTTTTCCAGGAAGAACTCCACTCTGTTGGTTCCGTGCTTGACCTTAACAAACTTTGGCAGTACATCCCTCACCTCCAAAAAACCTTTACCAGATATCCGGAGTTTAATCTCGGTTTCACCATCCTCAAAGAGTTTCTCGTTCGTCAAAACCCTATTAGCATTTATTTCCGGTTTTCTCAGGGAAAAACTGCCAACAGTAAGAAAAGAAAAGATGAACACGCTAAAAACAACAACCTGATAACTCTTTACTACCAGACCTGAGAACAGCAGTGAAAAACCAATGCAGAGTGATACTATCCCTTTTTTTGTCCACATAAATATCACAGCGCAGGCACAGGCACCTCTATCATTATTTTGTTCAGTATGTCCTCGGGCCCTATGCCTCTCACCCTCACCTCAGGTTTTAGAATAAGCCTGTGCGCCAGACCCGGGATCACAGAAAATTTAATATCATCTGGTGAAACATAGTCCCTGTTGCTTAACAGTGCAAGTGCCCTTGAAATCTTGAACAATGCCAAAGAGCCCCTTGGACTTGCGCCCAGAAGAACCCTTGGGTCATTTCTCGTTCTTGAAACGACTTCCACAATATAATCCTGCAGGGAATCATCAATGTGTACTTTTTCAACAGCATTCTGCATTTTTACAACGGTTTCCGGGTCTGTTATTGGGTTAATATCCACCTCATCCTTTTCCCTTTTAATCCTTCTTTTCAGTATCTCTTTTTCACCCACCCTCCCTGGGTAGCCTATGCTGAGTTTCATTAAAAACCTGTCTATTTGAGCCTCTGGCAGTGGATATGTGCCTTCATACTCTATAGGGTTCTGGGTTGCAAAAACTATGAATGGTTTTGAGAGCGGGTGTGTTATCCCATCTATTGTGACCTGAGTTTCCTGCATTGCTTCTAACAATGCGGACTGGGTTTTCGGCGGAGCCCTGTTTATCTCATCTGCAAGCAGGATGTTTGTGAATATTGGTCCCTGCCTTAGTTTAAACTCCCCTTCCTTTTCATCAAAGATGTATGTACCTATGATATCCGCTGGCAAAACATCAGGTGTGAACTGGACCCTTTTAAATCTGCAACCGAGTGATTTAGCAAACGTTTTTGCCATCATTGTTTTCGCAAGTCCTGGGAAATCCTCAAAAAGTATGTGACCGTTGGATAAAATGCCTGCTATCACGTATTTGAGCACGAGGTTTTTCCCAACAATCGCCTTCTCAACCTCATCAATAAGTGCGGAACAAGTTCTCCATATTTTCTTAATGTCTTCCATTTTTTTCACTCCCTATTTTTTCTATCAATCTTCTCAGCTCCTCCTCAGAGTAAGGTCTGTTCCTAACAATTTTTGTTAGCACAGGCTCTATTTCATCCATCTGCTCATTGCTTAGACGCTCAATATTGGATATACCATATGCTATTTTAACCTTTTCAATAACAGCACTTTTCATTCTTTCCTTAAAATTTTCGGGTTCAGGCCTTTTTTTGTATGCACTAATATCAAATATGTGCTCCCACCTTTTTTTGCCTTTTACCCTGATTGAAACATAACAAATTATTCCAGCCGTGAATGCTGCCCCTATGATTATTGCAAAAGGTTCTGTGGTTACAAAAATAATACTGCTCATGGTTATGGAGTTTTCATGCCTGCTTTCATCAAAAACAATGAGCCCACCCTCTGGCAAAAGACCACGGACAAGTTCGTTTAAGAAGAGCTTATTATCACCCTCGGTTAACATCTTATTTATAAAGATGCTTGGGTCGCTGATAAAAACAATAGCGCCTTCTCCGAAATGAATTTTCACTATCAGGAAAATAGGATGCTCATTGCTTCCCATAACATCAAAGAGATCTAGTGATTTATTATTGTTTATATCCACATAGCCTGTTGTACTCTTACAGATAACATTCACTGTGGTATTCCCCAAAACTATAAGCCCTGTTGGTGCATCCATCAAAAGATGGTATGTGAGATTGCTGAGAACCGCGGAGACGCTTACAACATCAGGGTCAGAGGTAAAGTTTGGACACCAAAATTTTTTGTTGTAAAATAATACGCCGAACCTTTCTGACAAAGGGTTTACGTACCCGAAATCATCAGCTATTATAGCCTTACCGCCAGAGCTTATAAACTCCTTAATTGCATCCACCTCCTCTTTACCGTACTCCTTTTCAACACCGACAGCAATGAACAATGTGCTGTTTCTGTCCATGTTTTTCAGCATTAATGGGCTTGATGCAATGCAGGATGTTTCATACCCGGATTCTGCCATGTTTTTTCTAAAATCTGATGTGTCATTCCATTTCCCTGAATATGCAGAGAGCTGCTGCGTGTTATATGATGGGTAAAACAAACCAAAAATTATAGCAGCGAGCAGTATTACTATTAATGCATTTGTCAGCCTATTTTTCATGTTTCCCCCCCTAAAATAGTTTTCAGGCTGTTCTCAACCACTGTGAAATTTTTAATTGCTTCATCCCTGTGTTGTGGACCAATCTCATGTGATGAGTATCTTACCTCCTCAATTATGGTTATGAATTTGTTTAGATGCTCTCTGTCCACAGGCAGTGCCTTTCGTACACCGTTTTCAAACTCCCTGAAGGTTTCAAACTTTTTCCTTATGAAACCATATTTTTTAAGATGGTCGCACAATTTTTTGTAAAGCAGGAGTATTGTCCTCACATATTCGCTGCCTGCTGCCAGTTCACCTCTTGCCTCTACTATAATTTTTCTCATTTTTGACAAACGCCTTCTTCTTAGAACATAGTATCCAAGACCTGGCAGGCATAGTACAGGGATTATGAGAAAATACAGCCACAACTGTTTTTCCTCAACCTGTTTCTTGAGAATAAATACCGTTTTGCCTGATGTTGCGCCTGTAAAATACTCTTTGCCTTGGAATGATGCATTAATGGTCAGGGTTCCAGCAAATTTTACTAAAATTGAAAAGGATGCTTTTCCATCTTTGTCTGTTGTTAGATTGAAACAGTGAGGATTGTTTTTGGTTATGTTCAGCTCCTTGTTGTCAACCTTTATTCGCCCCTCACCTTGAAGTGTAACAGATATTGTTAGGTTGGATATTTTCTCAGATAATATTATTTCACATTCAAACATCTCATTTTCAACAACGCTGCCCGGAACATTTATCATTATTGTAATCCTCTCCTTTACGTTTACAGTCACTGATGCATTGCTTGGCTTCAGATACAATGAACCGTTAAAGATAACATTAATCGTACCGTTTCCAAGCCTGCTTACAGTTGGCACAGCATCCATGAACATGAAACCGCCATTGGTTTCTGTGAACACACTCCCAATGAGCAGGTCAGTAAGGGTAATGGAAATCTGGCGTTTTGCTCCTGGCGCGCCTTTCTGCCCTGAACAGTTTTCAAAGAGCTCACCCATGATTGTGAAAGACTCCCCTCTAACAAGCTCACCAACAGAGAATGTGATTGTTGTGTTTGCAACGATTGTGTATTTCACTGTATTATTTGAAGAAATATAAAATCCAGTTTCAGGAAACACCACGGCAACCTCGATAATTCCTACAGACTGGTTTAATGACACGTTATGGTGGAATGTGAAAAAACCATCGTTTGATGCGGTATTGCCTTTGTATTCATCATCCCAATAAATGTTTAAAAGTCCTTTCACAGGGAGTCCATTATCATCAACTAAGCTGCCGTTGATTTCTGCGCACCCACCTTTAAACACTGTTTTTGAAAACATTGTAATGGTTGTGTTTGAAAAAACAGAACAATTTATGGCGGCAGATGATGGAAGGTAAATATCAGAGCCTTTGAAAGCTGCAGTTATACTCAGATTTCCAAGTGAATGGTTAGCAGGGATATTGTGGGTTATTGAGAAAAAACCAGAATTGTTTGAATAAGTGGTATTATAATTATCCTCCCAGGTTATGTTTATCATCAGATTTTCAGCGCCAGTGCCTTGGTCATCAACTATTCTTCCTTTGATTTCTGTTGTTGTGTTCCTGAAAACATTTTTTGATTCTAGTATTATGGTTGTGTTTGATACGATACTGTAAATGGTTGTGTTGCTGGATGCACCGTACAACTCTGAGGCATTGAAAGACGCGTTTACAGTCACACTGCCTAGATGATGATTGTATTTTACCTGATGCCTTAAGGAAAAATTCCCGTTTTCATCCGTTATTATACTGTCCAAATCCGTGTTGTTCCATGAAATTGTTACCAGCCCCTGAAAACCATTTCCCATATCATCAACTAGTGTGCCGTTTATCTCAGCAAATTCCCCTCTTCTCAGGGTTTTTGGAAAAATGAGAATATCGGTGTGCGTCCTCACAGTGTAATTCACAGTTTTTTCTGAGGGGGGGTAGAGGTCGTTTCCAGAAAATTTTACTGTAACATTAATGTTTCCGAGTGAATGATTTGCATTTACAAAATAGTTGTAAGAAAATGTTCCGTCAGTGTTTGTTGTCGGATTATCTTCTATTAGAGCGTTGTTCCAGTATATTGATACATTACCAATTATTCCTTCTTCAGCATCATTTACCAGTCTGCCATTGATTTCCGCTGTCGTGTTTCTGAAAACATTTTTTGATTCCATGATTATGGCTGCACCTCTTGTCACAGTATAATTTGCTGTATTTGATGACGAGGTATAGAAATCTGAATCATTAAACACGGCATTAACCTCTGTCTCCCCAAGTGGATGGTTGCCGTCAACATGATACCCAAAAGAAAATACCCCATGCTCATCTGTTTTTGTAGTGTTAAGATATGTTTTGTTCCATGATATGTTTATGTTTGCTCCTGCAACAGGCTCAACCATGTTGTCAACCAGTGTGCCGTTTATTTCTGCACTGATGTTTCTCGCAACGGTTTTTGGGATGAGAATTATTTTTGTTGTTCTTTTCACAGTAATCTCTGAGATGATACTTTCACCTTCAAGGTAATAAGTAGAGTTCGGATGAAAAATACTGGCGTAATGAACGCTTGCAGAAGTATCTAAAGGAATGGAATAATTAACAGTAAAGTACCCGTTAGTATCAGTAATTGTGGTCGCCTGAGTGGCTACACCATCTAGATATAATTCGACAGTTTCGTTTGCCAGCGTAACTTCTTCATCATCTTTTAGCAAGCCTATGACCATGAGCTGTTGCCCAACCGTTACAGGTGTATTTAGGTTTGTTATTTCTATTAATACCTGGTGCTTTACCGTAATATTAGTTTCGTTCCAAGATGCATTTAAATAGGTGGTCCCATTAATGCTTGCACCTGCAAAACTCATGTTTAGCGTGTGGTTATATCGCGCCTTCCCGCTCGCAGTAAAATTAAATTTGAACTTGCCGTTAGTAAAAGTAGTGGTGTTGTCAATATAGTTATCGTTCCAAGTGATGTTTAGAGTTACATTCTCTACGCCGAGTCCGCTGGGGTCTTGGCGCAGCCATCCCGCAAAACTTAGAGTTGAATTATTCACTACCGAGGTGGCTACGTTAACTGAGAGTGTGGTGTTTGAGTAAACTAGAAACTTAGGTTGAGATTCAAGGGGTTGATGCTGGGCTGATAACGGCTTAGATTCCACAGTGGTTAGGATAAGGAGTCCAACGGCAACAAGTGCAAGAAGTAAAGGTAAAACTTTTTTCGCTGTCATTCCCACTCATCTCCCCATTCATCTTCAGATTCTTGATAGGGGTGAGGCGGTACTGCCAGAGCCACAAGAGTGTACTCGCCACCAGGCACCCCTTCAGAGATCTTACAAGTAATATTAAACTCGCCGGATGTGTTAGTATTTCCAGAGCCAATATAATAAAGTTCGCCTGTTTCTTTATGCTTAAGGTATATTTTAACAGTAATATTTGGAAGAAATTCGTTACCGTTACTTGCGTTTTTCACCCATCCTGCAACCGTAAAGGTATCATTTATGTAATAAATATCTTGGATTGGATAGACATTGGTGATGTTTATAGCAGTATAATATTGGGGCGGTTGTGGATAGCTTTGGTTATCGTTCGGGTCAGTACCGTGCTCCCATTCACTACCATCGGTGTGGTTATCTCCGTCCATATCTGGATTTGTTGGGTCTGTGCCTATACTCAGCTCACCAATGAACGTTACAGTCCCATCCTCGTTCTCTACGTAAACAATAAGATAGCTCATAAAGTAATTATACAAATACAAACCTTGGTCGGTTATTGTAAGTGTTATATTTTCAGTCCCATTATAATAGTCGCACAGCATATACTCTGCCACCCGCGTCGCAGTGTCCACAGTTATATTATATCCGTCAAGCAATCTATCCCTATCAGTATCAGGATGCGTTGGATTGGTGCCGGTTATTAAGAATTCAAATCTGTTAGTTAAGCCATCCATGTCAGGATCCTCAGAGTCATCAGCTGCGTTTGTAGGATCAAAGCCGTGCTCTACCTCCCAACCATCCCAGCAGCCTCCTCCATCAGTATCTGGGTCTAATGGATCGGTACCATAGATTTTAACTTCTTCACCATCCCAAAGCCCGTCGTCATCTGTATCTGGGTCGTTTGGGTCTGTGCCGTAGATATATACTTCTTCCCAGTTAGTAAGCCCGTCACCGTCAGTATCTGCATCTGCATCTGGAACTAAAGGCTCTGTGCCCATATTAAGTTCGCCATAAAATGTTAGAGTGCCGTTTTTATTGTCTACATAAGCAATATTCCAATTTTTAAAATAGTCGCACAGAGCTTTTTCTGTAGTATTGTTCAGAGTTATGCTCCAGCCGTCAAGAAAACTATCCCCGTCAGTATCTGGTGATAAGGGGGTTGTATAATGATCAATGACCCCGTCCCCGTCCCAATCTACAGTAGAACTGAGAAGATATGTTTTTACCTCGTACCCATCAGTTAGCCCATCATTATCGGAGTCGGGATTTGTAGGATCAGTGCCGTTCAGATACTCTTCAAGGTTCAGAAGATCATCGCCATCTTTATCTTCAAACGCATCATCAACTAAAGGATTTAGTTTGTAATAAACTCCCCAGCCATCAGGCATGCCATCACCATCAGTATCCCATTCTTTTGGATTTGTTCCGTTCCACCACACACCATTTTTTAGTTTGTTAATTATTTTACTGCCAACATATACCGTTTCATTACTCCATTCCTCTGTAATGTTGTATCTGTATTCATCAATGTTTGCCCATCTTATAAATGTGCCATTCGGGAATACGTATGTGTCATTGTCAGGGTCTTCAGTTGCATCATCAGAGTTAAGAGGATTAAAACCATATTTTAATTCCCAGCCGTCAGGCATACCATCAGAATCATTGTCCCAGTGATTCGGGGTTGTACCGTTCCACCAGACACCTTTGAGGGAAACATTCCAGCCCCCTGGCATGCTGTAACTATACTCCTGCAGGTTTGTCAGATTATCATTGTCTATATCATTGTCTGCATCATATTCTGTTGGGTCCATAGTCCATTTCCCTGTTGTAATGTTAAATATCTGATAGAACACTTCCCATGCATCAGGCATACCATCAAAATCAGTATCAGGATTATTTGGGTCTGTTCCAATGCTGTACTCCTGAATATTTGTTAACCCATCATTGTCAGAATCATTGTTTGCATCAAAATTTCTTGGGTCAATGTTATAAAAACCATTAATAATCTCTTTGGCATATTTTGCCTCCCAACCATCCGGAATACCGTCTCCATCAGAATCAGGGTTAAGCGGGTTTGTAAGCCACACAATCACCGAGCCATCATATGTATTTGTAAAACTTTTAACCTCCTCACCATCAAGCAAACCATCGCCATCAGTATCAGGGTTAAGCGGGTCGGTATGATCCGTACTTTTAATATTTGGATACATCTCCATTGGATACATCTCCATTAGTTCAGGGAAAAATTTTGTTAAGAAAACCTCCTCACCATCCTTTAAGCCATCATTATCAGAATCAGGATTGTTTGGATTTGTGCGGTATAAAACAAACTCATCATAATCATTTAACATATCTCCATCAGTATCAGGGTTGTTCGGGTTTGTTCCGATGGAGAGTTCACCAATATGAAAAACATTCTCTACAGTAATATTGTAGCCGTCCCAAAGATTATCATTATCAGAATCAGGGTTTAACGGGCTTGAACCGTAAACAAGTACCTCATTCCCATCATTGAGCCCATCCTTGTCAGAATCAGGATTATCAGGAAACGTGTTATTCATGTATTCTTCAATGTTTGTTAAATTATCATTATCATCATCATTAGAAGCATCGTCCATCAAAGGATTTAAACCATGTTTTACTTCCCATCCGTCAAGCATACCATCACCGTCAGTATCAGGATTATTTGGGTCTGTGTCATGCATGTACTCATCCAGATTGGTTAAGCCGTCATTGTCATCATCATTGCAAGCATCATCCATCAGAGGATTTAAACCATTTTTCACTTCCCAGCCGTCGGGCATACCATCAAAATCAGAGTCAGGATTACATGGGTCTGTGCTGTGAATAAAAATTTCATCATAGTCCTCCAAACCGTCACCGTCAGAATCATTTTTATTTGGGTTTGTACTATGCTGGTACTCCTGAAAATTTGTTAAATTATCATTATCATAATCATCACAAGCATCATCAGGGTTAAGAGGATTTAAACCATTTTTTACCTCCCAACCATCAGACATATTGTCAAAATCAGTATCAGGATTACCTGGATCAGTTGAGTACCTGTACTCATCAATGTTCATAAGCCCATCATTGTCATAGTCATCAGAGGCATCAGCAACATTCGGGTCTGCGGGCTCATATTTCTGGGAAACATTGCTCCACAGACCCATATGCGCTGCCTCCCAGTTATCAGGCACCCCGTCACCGTCAGTATCAGGATTGTTATAATCCGTTCCATAATCATAGTTTTCCCTTATGTCAGGCAGGCCATCGTCATCAGAATCAACCATTGGAATCTCACCCCCCTTTCCTTCCTTAACATGCTGCGATGGTCTGAGAGGAAAATGGACTATGTATGGTAATGCAAGGACTAAAACAGCCAATATGAGAATGAGGACAACCCATTTCTTCATACATAAACAAATAGGTTCTGGGTATATAAAAATTGTGAAACATCTGATGATTAGGGGTTATGTTTCATCGGATTTTTCTTCTTTTAGGTAGTATTTTATCTCCTTCCCCTCCTTCACTACTGTGATAATCCCGATCTCCACCATTTTGGTGGTATAATAACTTGTAAGCGGCTGACTTATTCTAAGTTTAAAGGCAAGCGCCTTTTGAGAAATCCCTGGTTTTGCTCTGATTTCATCAATGACTGCTTCCTCAGCCTTTGATAAATAATTTATTTCTTTGAGCTTCTTGTTGGCAGGAAAAAATCTTTCCTTGAAACCATCCTTTTTCCTCATTATTAGACCATTTTTTTCCAGGATATCCAGATGGTATGCCAGTGTGCCGTTATGCAGGTCAAGTGTTCTCTTGATGAGGGAGTAATGTGCGCTAGGGTTCGCCTCAATGAAGCCATGAACCCTGCCTCTGGTATACTGGCTTAACAACTCATCCTTCCTTGTTTTCATGTAAAGCGGTGCAAGGAATGTGAACAGTTTGTATTTCCCGAGCTCTGTCCCAACCAGGGCAAACAGAACAAGACCAGCACCAACACCCACACCTGCTGCAACCGCTGCCATTTCAGGCGCTATAACAAACAAGGGTTTCTTTCCCTCCACATCAACATTCATAATATACTCATTATTACCCTGGTTTATGTCATCCTCAGCACAAACCACGAATTTGAGCGTGTGACTCCCGGATTTAACCCTCCACTGAACAGATGTGTATGCTGTATGATTGGAATAAATCAAAGACACAAGAGAACTGCTGCCAACATACTCACCATCAACCCACAACTCAACATAAACATTCCTAGCTACAGCAAGAGACGCAGGACTAACCACAGCCTTATTCAGAATCTCAACAGAAAATGAAACGAGCTCACCCTCATGTAGAGAACCAGCAGCAACGGTAACACCCACAATAGTAAGATCAGGTTTCAACAGATTATAACCAAACAAACCAGAGCAGATCTCCTGAACAGCCTCTAAAACACTGCCGTTAAACATTTCCAACCTAACAGAAACTTTGTCAGTGCTTGAAAGCAAAGACCAATCCGTAACAGTATAATTATGAACCAAACCCTCAGTAATGTGAACATCCTCCAAACTAAACATCTCTGAACCATATTTGATATACAGTGAATAATACTTATCCTCATTTGAACTAACACTAACAACACCATCATCAACCAGCAAATCATCAACAGTATCATTACTCACTGTAGAGCCAACAGAATAAACCTTTCCTGCATACTCACCTGGGCTGTATTCACCAGGTCCATACTCACCTGGACTGTATTCACCGGGTCCATATTCACCTGGGTCAAAAACACTGAAAACATAATTTCCATCACCAGTACCATAAACCCTGTAAGCATAATCACCATTTTTTGGAATAAAATAAATTTCTATATCACCAAACAGTATCATGGATGCGTTTGGAATATTATTCACCCACTCGCCACCCAACCAACCAACAGTACTATTACTTGGATCAACAGCCGCAAGATATGTGTCAGTGATAAGCAAATCAGCAGGGCAGTCCAGCTCCACACCAATCTGATCGTTACAAGCTGCATAATAACCAGTAGCATCAAGAACACTAATCTCCTTAGACAGTTCTCCTACATCACCTGAACCATCCATCACAGACAAACTCACAGTATAAACACCATAATCATCATAAACATGAACTGCAACCGCATCATAACCCATGCAGCCATCACCAAAATCAAACGTATAATTCACAACAGAACCATCAGGATCATAACTGTTTGAAGCATCAAACCTAACCATTTTAGCACTCCTTATCATCACATCAAGCATCATATCCAAATCAACAGACTCATTCTGCTCCTCACCCTCATTTGCATTAAAAACAAAATGCATCTTATCACTAATACCCATACACTCCACCGTTAACCATGTAGGACTTGCGCCTTTACCGTTACTTGTATAGTTCAGGATGATTTCGTATTGTTTGGATGAGTTAATCATTATCTCCAAGGTTTTTGATTGATTATCAGGCGAGCCTGTTTCCCTTGTTATGCTCACATTTCCAACAACATCCCCATCACCATATACTGTCATGTTCAGTGTCTGCCATTTCTTACCAGATACTCTGAGAGTAATATTAACATGCTTACCATTTGCAACATCTATGCCCTGATAAAACGTAAAGTTTGCAACTGGTGGCTGGTTAACAACATTAAGCACATTAACCAGGACAGATTTTGTTTCTGAGTAATTAAACCCGTCATAGCTTCTTGCATATATGGTGTGCAACCCATCTGAAACAAGTGTTGTGTTCCAAACGAATGTCCAGGATGTTGTGCCGGATGCGAGCTGCCAGCCATCATCATCAATTTTTACCTCTACTTTTTGCACTACTCCATCAGAATCAGATGCGTAACCAGTAATGGTTATTACACCGTTCACTGTCTGATTATCCTCAGGATATGTAATGTTCACGGTTGGTGGAATATTCAGATTTATCACCAATAGTTCTTTAGCATCTTCAGACCATTCTCCATCATCATCCATTACCTTGAAGGATATTGTGTGGTTCCCAACAGAAAGGGTTGAACTGCTGAACAAGTTTTGATTGCTCAGGAAACCATCAATGCTTGAATACCAGTAATAACCAACCACAGAGCCATCAGAATCATCACCATGACCAACAAAACTCACAGTTTCACCCTGTATTGCAGGGTTTGGTGTGATAGAATCAATAAAGGCAGTTGGAGGCTGATTAACAGACACTGGGTCCAAGGTGAAGTTCAACCATGTGTCTTCCCCAATAATAGTTTCTTTAGTCTTGGTAATATATCCTTCTTTTGAGACGGTTACCTCCCAGAAACCGTCAATCATTGGGAGATTATCTATGTAATAGTACCCCGTCTCATTAGTATATGTTTGATATGATAGATCATCTATAGACAGGTTGACTAACGCATTCTGTATGGGAGCATATGTAATGTTTTCCCAGACATAACCTGACAGGGTTCCTTGAAGCACAGGGTTATCCACATTTACATTTACAGACTTTATCTCAGAGTAATTAACCCCATCAAATGCTCTCGCATAAATCGTATGCCAACCATTATCCATGGTTGTTGTGTCCCAATCAAAAGACCAGGAGGTTGTGCCTGATGCGAATTGCCAAGTAACGTTATCAAAACTTATCTCAACCTTTTGAACAGTATTACCATCAGCTGCAAATTTTTTAATCTCATCAGGATCAGATGCTGCACCAGTGATTGTAACCGTTCCATTCACTGTCTGCCCATCATCTGGATATGTGATGTTTATGATTGGTGGCTGATTCATAGATATGTTCACAGTAAAAACCCAGACTTCGCTCCAAGCACTCAATGTGTCATGATTATCTGCCACCCTCACTCTCCAATACCACGTACCATCGGGAAGGGTTGTCCACTCTGTCCCATCTGGAAACTGCCAGAATGTGTTGTTTGTACTATTTTTGTACGAGTAACTTGGATCACCCCAATCACATGCATCATCTATCTGAATCCAAAAATGGCTCTGTATATCACTCGCATCAGGGTCATAAAAAAGCCATTCAAACAAAGGGGTGTTGTCATTTGTGCAGGTGTTGTTCAATGGGCTTACAAGAGTGGGGGGATTTGGAGGCTGGCTTGGTATAGGATTATCTACATAAACATCCACTGACTTTACCTCAGAATAATCAATCCCATCCCATGCTCTTGCATAGATTGTGTGCCAGCCATTTGATACTGTTGTTGTGTCCCAATCAAAAGACCAGGAGGTTGTGCCTGATGCAAGCTGCCATTTTCCATCATCAATTTTTATTTCAACAAATTGCACAGTTGTACCATTAGACATACCATTTTTCTGAAGAATTGTATTCAGAGCAAGTTGATTATTCATTTGCAGGCATTTGCTCAGAGTTATGTTTACAGGATTCATTAATGGATAATTGTCCTGATTGCTATCACCTGAGATGTTGTATGGTGTGTCACCGATGCCGTCACCATCGCCGTCTATTCCTGTATAATCGTCCCAGTAGTTGCCCGTAGAGCCGTTATCCCAGGAGTTTGTACCCTCATCGTACGCTTGGGCTGTGTTGTTGATGAGGTTGTTATGATGGATGAGATTGTTGTTTGAAGAATAATACAGATAAATGCCATAAGTATTGTTATAAACAGTGCAGTTTGTTATGTTGTTGTTTGAGGAATACCCGAGATCGATGCCCCAATAA
>Ga0210049_1002931_pt1 | contig 15643 bp, 18 predicted proteins | sample CryGeyCG2014_300_2_FD_183964 | JGI IMG/M metagenome (GOLD analysis project Ga0210049, IMG submission 183964) | Groundwater microbial communities from aquifer - Crystal Geyser CG06_land_8/20/14_3.00 (SPAdes) (version 2) | ecosystem: Environmental > Aquatic > Deep subsurface > Groundwater | place... | reverse complement strand
TTATGAGGCTGACAACCTACTACTGGTCCACACCGCAGTGATATTTTAAATGATTTTCAAAATAAAATCAAGAAAATTAAAAAGCCTCCAAGCTCCTAAGGGTTTTTTCGTAAATTGTTAAGATTTTTTGGGCCTCGGCTTTATTTAATTTAAAATCCGGGTCGTGAACAATATTATTTCTCACTTTATGAGCCTGCCAAATTGAATCTAAATCAACAATGTCGGGTTTCAGTTGCTTTAATCTATCACCAAGGGTCTCTCCACTCAAACCTTTTCTTTTAAGGGTTTCATCTAAAATTTTGTCTGCCTCAATAATTGCCAGCTTGAAATCCGCTGCTGAACCTTTTTCTACTCTTTTTTGAATCTTTCCCCAGATTTTGGCTAATCTTTTTGCTCCGTAAGGCCGACAGGTGAGAAAATGAATTAAATCCATTAATAAAGCTTCTTTCAACCAACTGCTTTTAAAAAGACCCCAAAAAATAAGACAAAGAAAAAGCCAAGAAATAGTTAGAAAGATAATTTTAAGCGGCAGTAAAATCTCTTGTAGTTCTGGTGATAAAATTGAAAAATTCATGTTATTTTATTTTTCAAAAACTTTACCGGCTTGGAAAATCTTTCCTTCCTCAAAAGGTTTTCCAATAATCTGGAGACCGACCGGCAACTCCTCGACCCTACCGCAAGGTACAGACATTGCTGGCAGGGCAGCTAAATTAACAGAAACAGTAAAAATGTCAGAAAGATACATTAAAAGAGGGTCTTTGATTTTCTCCCCGATTTTAAAGGGTAAGCCGGGAGAAACCGGCGTTAAGATAAGGTCTACTTTTTCAAAGGCCTTTTCAAAATCTTCTTTAATTTTACTTCTCACTTTTTGAGCTTTCAAATAATAGGCCTCGTAATAACCGGCAGATAACGCATAAGTTCCCAGCATTATTCTCCTTCTCACTTCTTCACCAAATCCTTCTCCCCTGGAAGATAAATATACTTCTAATAAATTTTTGACCCTTAATTTTTTATCTCTGACTTTTGACATTCCATATTTTATTCCGTCGTATCTGGCTAAATTCGCCGATGCCTCCGAAGACATAATTATGTAATAACAAGGAAGAGCATATTCAGTATGGGGCAAGCTAATCTCTTCAATTTTTGCTCCTAAATCTTCAATTTTTTTAATCCCCTCTTTTATAATTTTTTCAACTTTGGGATTAATCCCTTTAATAAAATACTCTTTAGGAATACCAATTTTTAAACCTGGAACTTGAAAATTGAAACTTGAAACCTTTGATTCGACCGAGGTCGAATCGAGAGGGTCTTGCTTTCTAATTACTTCAAAAACAATTTCAGCATCCTCAATTGTTTTGGTTATTGGTCCGATTTGGTCTAAAGAAGAAGCCATAGCAATTAAACCAAACCTGGAAACCGCTCCATAGGTTGGTTTCAATCCTACCACCCCGCAAAAAGAGGCTGGCTGTCTAATTGAACCTCCTGTATCAGACCCCAAAGCATATAAACTGAGACCAGCCCCCACGGCCGCTGCCGAGCCCGAAGATGAACCTCCGGGAACTCTTGCCAAATCACAAGGATTGTGGGTTGGTCCAAAAGCTGAAAATTCTCCCGATGAACCCATGGCAAATTCATCTAAATTTGTTTTCCCCAAAATCACCCCGCCCTGCTCTTTTATTTTTTTTATGACAGTAGCATCATAAGGAGCTTTATAATCTTCTAAAATTTTTGAACCAGCCGTAGACCTCAAATCTTTGACTAAGATATTGTCTTTGACCGCCAGGGGGATGCCGGCTAAAAAAGGAATTTCTTGGCTTCGACTAATTTTTTGGTCAACTGCTTTTGCTTGTAAAATTGCTAATTTTTCGCTTAGGGTTAAAAAAGAGAAAATTTTTTTATCAAGCTCCTTAATTCTTTTTAGAAAAACTTGAGTTAATTCCAAGGCCGAAAACTCTTTTTTTATCAAACCCTGATGGGCCTGGCTAATGGTTAGTTCGTGCAATTTCATAAATTAGAGCACGGCTTTAACTCGAATATATCTCTCCTTTTTTTCGGGCGCAGCTTCAATTAAGTCATTACTCATCTCAACTGGCTGGGGAGCTGCTTTGTCTTCCCTAAAAATATTTTCTATCCCCAGGGGATGAGTGGTCGGTTTAACTTTTTCAATATTGACTTCATTTAATTTTTTCACATAATCCAAAATCTCAGAAAGCTCCTTTCTAAATTTTTCAACTTCTTTGGGGCCCAATTCTAATCTGGCTAATTTAGCAATATGTTTTACTTCCTCTTTAGAAATCATAGACAAATTTTATATTTGATACCTAACAAATTTTTCGATTACAATATTTTCTCCAACTTTACCAATATATTCATTAATGAAATCTCCAATACTTTTACTTTCGTCCCTTATCCAGGGTTGGGTCAAAAGAGAAACTTCTTGTCTGTATTTTTCAATTTTGCCTTCCACTATTTCCTCAATAATTTTTTTCGGTTTTCCAGTGCCAGAGAACTGTTTTTTATATATTTTTCTTTCTCCATCTAAAAATTCTTCAGGAATATCTTCTGGTTTTAAAAATAAAGGATTCATTGCCGCAACCTGCAAACAAATTTCATGAGCTAATTTTCTAAATTCTTCAGTTCTTGCCACAAAATCTGTTTCACATCTAAGTTCAATCAAAGCCCCAATTTTTTTGTTTGGATGAATATAGGCCTCAATGACTCCTTGGTTTAACTCTTTTTCCGGCATGATTTTGCTTGAATTATTGCTTTTTTCACTTTTTCAAGAATATAGCCGACCGAACTAATAGCATCGTCATTAGCTGGAATAGGATAATCTGCTAAAGTAGGGTCTGTATTGGTGTCGCAAATGGCAACTACTGGAATTTCTTTCATTTTAGCTTCTTTGACTGCCAATTCATCTGTTTTCATATCAACCACAAAAATAGCATCTGGTAATTTTTCTAAGTTTTTAATTCCCTCAAACTTTGTTTTAAGTCTCAGAAAATCTTTTTCCATCTTAATTTTCTCTTTTTTGGTATATTGTTCCAGCCCTCCTTTCTCTTTCTTCTCTTCTATTTCTTTTAAATATTTGGTTCTTTTTTTAATCACTTCAAAATTAGTAAAAGTCCCCCCCAACCACCTTTCTATCACATAAGGCATATTAAGGTCTTCGGCTAAACTTTTTACCAATTCTTTGTGTTGAATCTTTGTGCCTACAAACAGCAAGATTTTCCCTTCAGAAATGATTTTTTGCAAAAAACTTAAAGCTTCTTTTAGTTTCTCGGCTGTTTTTTTTACATCAATAATGTGAATAGTATTTCTTACCCCCAGAAGATATGGCTCCATTTTTGGATGCAATCTTGAAGTTCGATGACCAAAATGCAAACCCTCCCTGACCATTTCTTCTAAGTCAAGCTTGAAATCACTCAAAGTAGGTTTTTTCTTCTTCTCCTCCTTGGTTTTAGCGGAGGGAGATTTTTTTTCTGTCATAGTTTTTTTAATTTTAACTAACTTTTAAAATTAAATCAAGGGTTAACCCCGTTAGAAAATTACTTTTTTGGCTTTCTATTGTTATCTCTTGATTTCTATGGGGTTGACCAGCGGTTTTGTTTTAGTTAAAATAAAGTGTATGAAAAAAGACATTCATCCAAAATATTATCCAGAAGCTAAGGTTCAATGCGCCTGCGGCAATATTTTTACTATTGGTTCTACTAAAGAATTTATTGAGGTTGAGATATGCTCAAAATGCCATCCTTTTTATACCGGTAAAGCAAAGATCGTTGATGCCTTAGGACAAGTTCAAAAATTTAGAAAAAGATTAGCGAAAAAGGTTGGAATGAAGAAGAAAAAGAAGAAAAGATAATGATTGAAATTGAGGCTGTCAAAAAAGAATACTACTCTCTCACCTATCAGCTCAGTAACCCTGAGTTGGTTTCTGATAAAAAAAAATTTGAAGAGCTCACAAAAAAGAAAGAATTTTTAGAGCAAATTATGGAAAAAGAAGAAGAACTTGAGGAAAGCAAACATAAAATTGAAGAAAATAAAACCATTTTAAAAACTGAAAAAGATCCAGAATTAATCTCTTTGGTTGAGGGAGATTTAAATTTACTGCAAGAAAGAGAAAAAGAGTTAGAAAAAGAAATAGATAATTTGTTAACAGAAATTGCTGGTTTATCTAAAAATAAAGGGGTTGGACAGTTATCTAATAAAAAAGAGAGTAACTCGATAATCGTTGAAATCAGGGCTGGAACTGGAGGAGAAGAAGCAGCTTTGTTTGGTTCAGATTTATTTAGAATGTATTCAAGATTCGGGAGATCTCAGGGTTGGAAACAAAAGGTTTTGGACTCCAGACCAACTGAATTGGGAGGGTTTAAAGAAATAATCTTTGAGTTGTCTGGTAGAAAGATTTTTTCAAAGATGAAATATGAGGGAGGAATTCATCGAGTCCAAAGAATTCCCGAAACCGAAAAAGGGGGAAGAATTCATACCTCAACTGCCTCGGTAGCTATTTTAGCCAAACCCAAAAAAACAGAAATAAAAGTAAAGCCAGAAGATTTAAAAATTGATGTTTACAAAGCTTCGGGTCCCGGTGGTCAATATGTAAATAAAAGAGAAACAGCAGTGAGAATTACTCATTTGCCTTCGGGCTTGATGGTTACCTCCCAAAATGAGAGAAATCAGCTCCAAAATAAAGAAAATGCTTTAAAAATTTTAGAGGCCCGGCTTCTGGAAAAAAAAGAAGAAGAAGAGGCAGAAAGAATTTCAGGCGAAAGAAAATCCCAAATAAAAAAAGCCCAAAGGGCAGAAAAAATTAGAACCTATAACTTTCCCCAAGATAGAGTGACCGACCATAGAACTAAAAAAAGTTTTCACAATCTTGAAAAAATTATGGCCGGAGACTTAGAACCAATTTTGAAGGATTTGCAGAAATCAGCAAAATAATCCTCTGGTTTTATTTTAAACCGATTACCCCTTGGCACTTCAAAGACATTGAACCCGTATCAATGAAGGTCTGATGGCATTGAGCAAGCTCAAGAACATTTTTTTCATACCAAGAACACCAATAATCATTTTTGGGATAACCACAAAAATAACTCTGGACCGCTTTACCCTCCGTACCATATCTGTTTAAACCATCTTTTAAATAAAGAGAGGCAGCTAAGGAAGCATCTCTAATGTCCCAGGGGTCAGCCGAACTTCCGGTAATAGCTTCGACCCTTTTTTGATATCCATATTGAACCCAAGTACTGGGAATAAACTGAGCCGGTCCCATTGCTCCTCCCCAACCAATACTCATTGGACAGGAAACTAAGGTCTGATAAGGGTCGAGGGCTAATCCTTTAGTGTTATTTAGTTCTTTAATAATTTCTAAAAAATATGGTGCATCTCTTGAGGGGTTCATTACGCGAGAAATTGATTTTCCGTTATAGGCGATTACTCCTTCACCAGTTGAAGGATTTTTAAGATAACATTGACCAACATTTTTGCCAATGGCAGATTCTTGACTCAAGACCCCAAGCAAGAGAGCCGCTCGAATCCCTGTTTGAGAAGCAGCATATTTAGCTATATCCAAAGCCTCTTCATAAGTAACTGCTTCTCTAACACCGATTAGCTCATAAATTCTGGCTCTAATTTTAGCTGCTTGCTTCTCAGTTTCTTCTTTTTCTTTGAGATCTCTCTGATATTGTTCCTCAGTTAACTTTAAAAAATATTCTTGGTCTTTTTTCGTCTGCTCACTTTCTTGTTTTTGAAGATTCTGAATTTTAACTATTCTTTCCACATCTTCTTTTTCTTCATCTAAAGATTGTTTTTGGGATTCTAAATAAGATTTTAGACTTTTGATGTTTTGTAAAAGCTCTTGGCTTTTTGAGTTTAAAACCTCAAGAGCTACCAAATTATCAAAAAACTCGGAAAACCCTTCGGAAACTAAAACCTCAATTAAAGAACGTTGGTCTTCTTCATAAATTGTTCTCAAGATATGACTTATTTTTTCTTTCGAATCTTCAATGTTTTGAGAGGTCTTTTGAATTGAGTATTCGGTATCGGTAATTTGTAAACCCAGGTCCCTAATCATTACGTTTGATTGATAAATCTGGAGTTTTAATTTTTCTATTTGATTTCTTAAAATATAGATTTTGTTCTCCAAAGATTTTTTTTCTTGGCCGGTCTCTAAAATTTCTTTTTCGTATCGGGCAATCTGTTTCTCTAAGACCTTTAACTCTTCTTCCAGGGCCTGACGTTCTTCTATAGGGTCAGTTTCTGAGAATACTAAAAATTCTGGTAAAAGTAAGCTCCCAATTAAAAAAGATAACAAAAATAGTTTTGAAATACGGGAAATCATGTTTTAGAGCGAGCCAAAAAATTACTTTTCCGAGCGTTTTTCTTCCTCTTTCTCTTCTTCCTCCTCTCTCTTCTCCTTTTCGCCAACCTTTTCTACCTCTTCTACTTTCTCCTCAACTGGTTTCTCTAATTCTTCTTCTACTTTCTCGGGGGGTAGAACCGAAACTATAATCTCTTCTGGTTTTCTTAAAATTTTAACTCCCTCTGGTACTTTCAAATCTTTAACCAAAATTTCATCTTCAAAGGTTTTTAAACTACTTATTTCAACTTTTATTTCGTGGGGAAGGTTTTGAGGTAGAGCTTTAATTTCTACTTCAGAAATACTTTTTACCAGGGTTCCTCCCAACTCCTTGATGGCTGGGGGCTCACCCTCAAAGACCAGAGGAACCTTAGCTTCAGTTTCTTCCTTTAAAGAGGGTTGATAAAAATCAACATGGAGAAACTGGTCAGTTAGGGGGTCTTTTTTAACATCGTGAATTAAAACTATCGTTTTTGCCTTAGGTTCTCCAAACTCATCAGATGAAGACGAAGCTTTAGCTTCATCTTCACCCTTCGCTATCGCTAGGGTAATTAAAGAACTCTCCCCGGCTTCTTTGTAAACCTTCTCAAATTCCTTTAAATTGATTTCTAAGGATAAATTTTTAGTTTTTGGCCCATACAGAACAGCCGGTATCACCCCTTGCTTTCTCAGAGTTTTTACCTTTTTTCCAAGTATTTTTCGAATTTTAGCTGATAAAGTGAGCATATTATTTTCTAATCTGAATACATTGCACAGGACAACCATCGGCTGCCTCTTGATTACATTCCACTTTTTCTATTTCTAATTCTTCGTTCCCGATTCTGGGATTTTGTTTAGAATTTTTAAGATGGGCTTTTCCATCTTCAGCCATTTCCCAAAATTTAGGACACAAAGCAGCGCATAGACCACAACCAATACATTTTGATTTTTCGTGAATTATTTTCATATCACTTTTTTCTAATAATAAACTTTTTTTCCAATTTTTTAAGGGTTTCAACAACTCCGGTATATTCTAATTCTGACATTGGGAGCATAGCTGGTCCTGAAAATCCCTGTCTTCTTATTTCTTCTGCTTTCTGACTAACTTTATTGCGGACATAATCCCAATAAGGATGGTCAAAGCAATCGGCTGGTTCGGTTAATTGACCTCTTTTCACTGAAAAAGCTAAACAAGAAACAACCGGCGGTCCGTCAAAGAAAGAGATAGGAGAATTTTTCCGGACCGGCATTAAAGGACCGGTGTGAGAACCCCTCATAAATCCAGAAACTAAATGGCCAATTGTGTAGGGAGCCAAAATTTCTCCGGTGGCTGGGAAATCTTTTTGAGTTCTTACCAACATTACCGGGTCATCTTTTCCCACATACTTCCCGGCAATATTGTGAAGCCGAGTGGTGCTGGCTGCTACCACCTGCTCTCTTGAAGCCCGGGACCAGATTGATTCTACTACAAAACGGCCATTGTCTCTTAAAAGAGCAGCTACCTCATATGTTTCTTCCGGAGTTTTTAATTCAATGATTTTATCTGCCTTGGTAAAAGCCACGTCCATTATCACCCATTTAAATCCTTTTTGTATTCGGGGAGACAAAATAAAGCCTGGTGTATACATAGGGTCAGTAAAAGATAAATAAAGGGGAAGATTGTAGGCACCGGGTTCGGTTTTGTCAGCCATAAACATTAAAAACGGTTCCGCTTCCCTTTCTTCAAATTCCATTTCAGCTACGCAGGGCCCCATTCCTTTAACGTTTCCTGAAAAAGCGCTTTTCAGCAAATCTTGGCCTGCTCCATATAAACCCTGTAATTTTGCTACTTTTGTTCCGGTCAGAAAGGCATCCCAGCAAAGTTTGTGAATCTTAGAATCTGAAACTCCCCTTTTATGGGTCGTCAAAATGGTAATGTCATCTCCGGTATGGCCAACGTAATAATCGATTATCAGCTTCTTTCCTTTATCTTTAATATAATTTTTAACAGCTTGTAAAAGCTTCTGGCTCGGCTTTATGTGCCCGCCAATACTCCCAATATCGGCTTTAATTATGCTTAATGTAGTTTTCATATTATTCTTAAAACTTGAAACTCGAAACTCGAAACATTTTAAAGATTTAAAAAAAATATGTGTCTTTTACGTTTCGGGTTCCCTGCTTCATGTCTTATAATTACTTTTTTATCTTAGCAAAAATTCAAGCTCGTTTTAATTCTCCTTTATTATATCACACTAAAAGTAAAAAGAAAACCACACCTCACTTCACAAAGTGTGAAGATTAAAGACTGGATTATTCTTTAAAAATCACACGGGTTTCCAAACCCTTGACAAGATTTGAGTAATATGATATGATTTAGACAGGTGGTACCTTGACAATAGTTTCTATTTTTAATTCTTGAGGGAAAAGAAAGGAGGAATTATGCGAAAGTATTGGGCAGCTCTAATAATAGTTTTCTTGGTAGCAGGAACTTCATTAGCTAACCAAGAAAATTTGGCCAAAGCCTCCATGGTAGGCTTAGCCAAGAAGGACAATGTCTTGAGGGAAAAAATAGTTCAGATAGATGCTTTCATTTGGAAGATTGTGGAGGATGAAGTAGTGACGGGAAGCGAGATGCTTACACTTTGGGATTTAACCCAGGATTTCAAAAAGACCAAGGCCAGGTTTGATAAAGAACTTAACCTTGCTTACGGAGTCAAAACTACTATTATTCTTAATCCTTCGACAGATACAGTTTTAGAAGAATACTTATCAAAACACAATTTTCACCGAAGAGATTCGAATGGAGAAGTAAAAAGACATCTTGCCATTCTCACCGGCAAGGATGTCACGGTCCTGAATATCTGGCATCTCGGTCCCATTGCTTTCCTCTTATTAATCTTAGATTGTCTTGTTACAGCAGTAGGAATTGTGGCATTTAAAACGGAGGGGGAAAACGTTTCGTTAGTCATCCTCCTCTTCGTTTGCGCCGTGGTACTCTCTTTAGTATTATTCTTATAGTGAATTCACCCTCAAGGAAAGAACCCATCGCTGGATTTCCAACTGGATTTTCAGCGGTGGGCTTTTCTATTTACTTAAATTCAAGGTTGTTTTCATTACGGCGTCGGGATTTAAAGAGATTGATTCAATCCCCTCTTTTATTAAAAATTCGGCAAATTCTACCCATTCGCTCGGAGCCTGACCACAGATTCCGCAGTATTTCTTCTTCTGGCGACACAATCTTATAATTTTCCTTATCATTTCCTTTACCGCCTCATTTCTTTCATCGCCAATATAAGCAATTTTGGCATTATCTCTATCTACTCCCAAAAGACATTGAGTGAGATCGTTGCTCCCAATACTCATCCCATCAAAAATCTTTAAAAACTTTTCAGCCAAAATAACATTAGAAGGAATTTCACACATTACATAAACCTTTAAATTATCTTTTCCTTTTTTAAGACCAAATTTTTTCATCAATTCAACTACCTTCTTTCCCTCCTCAATTGTCCGGCAAAAAGGAATCATAACCGAAACATTTTTTAACCCAAAAACATCTCTCACCCTTTTTATTGCCTGGCACTCCATCCAAAAAGCCGGCTGGAATTCTTTATCCAGATAGCGACAAGCCCCCCGGAAACCCAGCATTGGATTTGCCTCCTCGCCTTCAAACAGTTCCCCGCCAATTAAGTTTTTGTATTCATTTGTTTTAAAATCAGAAAATCTAACTATTACTTCTTTCGGATAAAAAGCAGCTCCAATTTGAGCAATTCCCTCAGCTAATTCTTTAATAAAATACTCTTTTTTATCTTTATGCTCAACCGTAATCTTCTCAATTTCTTTCTTCACCCTGTTAAATTGCTCCGCACCGATTTTATCGGATTTAACAGGGTGAAGTTTTTTGTTCTTAATCTTATTAAAATGATATAAAGCCAAAGGATGAACCCTTATTTTCTCGGCAATAATAAACTCTTCTCTGGCTAATCCCACCCCATCATTTGGCAAAAAAGAGGTCTTGAAAGCAATTTCCGGAGCTCCGATGTTAATCATAATCTTTGTTTTCAATTTTGGCACTTTCTTCAAGTTATATCTTTTAATCTTAAAAGGGACTTTACCAAGATAAATTCTCCCATTCAGTCCCTGGGTGCAGTCAACAGTAACTATTTGCCTAGTTTTCAAAATTTTGGTTGCCTTGAAAGTTCCGACCACGCAGGGTAGTCCCAATTCTCTAGATACTATTGAGGCATGGCAGACCTTAGAGCCCTCGTCAGTAACTATTGCCGCAGCGTCTTTCATGGCAATCACCCAATCGGGGTCAGTCATTTTTGTAACCAAAACTTCTCCTTTTTGGAATTGAGCAATTTTTGAAACATCAGGAATAACCCGAACCCGACCTTGACCAATTTTGTCTCCGATAGCCGTGCCGGTTAAAATGGGTTTTTTGCTAGTTTGTATTTTATATTCTTCATAGAATTTTCCAAGCTTTTGAGTAAAAACTGTTTCTGGTCTTGATTGAACAATGAATAATTGGCCTGTTTTTCCATCTTTTGCCCATTCAATATCTTGAGGAATTTTGTAATGCTCTTCAATAAGACAAGCCCACTTGCTTAAGGTTAAAATCTCTTTGTCTCTCAAACTAAATTTTAATTGTTGTTTTGGGGTAACCTTCACTTCTTTTAATCCTCCTTTTTGATTATAGATATATTTTTTCGTCTTCCTTCCCAAATTTTTAACAATTATTGAGTTAAAGCCCTTCTTTAAGGCAGGTTTAAAAACATAAAATTCATCGGGGGTGATTTTCCCTTTTACAATCATCTCCCCTATCCCCCAGATTGAGTTGATTAAAACTACGTTTTCAAAGCCAGTTTCTGTATCTAAAGTAAAGATAACGCCCGAAGAAGCTAAATCAGACCTAACCATTTTTTGAACTCCTACCGATAAGGCAATTTTTAGATGGGAAAATCCTTTTTCTTCCCGGTAAGCAATTACCCGGTCGTTAAATAAGGAAGCTAAACATTTTTTAACTGCTTTCAGCAATTCTCTTTCTCCTCTCACATTCAAATAGGTTTCGTGCTGTCCGGCAAAACTTGCCGTTGTTGTGTCTTCAGTTGTTGCTGAAGATCTTACCGCCACATCAGTGAGGTCCTGGCCATATTTTCGGGAAAGCTTTTTGTAGTATTTTAAAGTTTCTTTTTTTAAATCTTCTGGCCATTGAGCTTTTAAAATCAAAGCCCGGGCTTGTTTTCCGGTTTCTTTTAAAGATTGCAAACTCTTAGGATTAAATGAAGTAAAAATCTCTTTCAATTTTTTATCGATTTTATTAGCCCTCAAATAATACCAATAGGCCCTGGAGGTTAAAGCAAAGCCATCAGGAACGTTTATGCCTTTTTTAGTTAATTTCGAAAACATCTCCCCCAGGGAAGCATTTTTTCCCCCAACCAAAAGAACATCTTTTGAAGAAATTTCTTTAAACCAAAGAATATATCTCTGTGATTTTCCTGTCATATAATCACTCACATTTAGCAGAAATAATTGGATGGTCTAATTCTATAGAAAGACCGGCTGCCTCTACGCACCAGTGCTTGCCAACACTGGCCACTAAAGGAGAGGAGACGGCAAAACTTTGTTTGTTTATGCTTTCAAAACAAGTTACATCTTGACCCCCGTTATTTTTTTGAATCGCCTTTTCTATCATTCCGATTTCTCCGCTATTACTTAAGGTATCGTCTGTTTCATCACAGACTGTTTCGTAGCTCTCATTGTGAGCAAAAATCATCTCAGCGGCATTTCTGAGCTGATATAAATCTTCTTTAATAGAAGAGTCTCTGGCTTTTACTTGAGCAGACCTCACATTAACCAAGACTATCGTGGCTAAAACACCAATTATGGCAATCACTACCAAAAGCTCAATGAGGGTAAAACCCTCATTTCGCCTCATGCTCTTCGAGCGTTCATGCTCAATGAGGGTGAAAGATTTTTGTTTTTCCATATTTTTTGAGCTATTGCTAATTCTTCATCTGTTTCAATAGATATTATTTTCGACCTTTGTAAAATTTTTAAATTCTTACAAATTCTGTTTCTTATTTTTCCAGAGCCCGAACCTATAGCTCCGGTAAATACTAAAACATCACAGCCATTTAAAATGGTAAAATAGGCACCAATGTATTTTTTAATGTAATAGATAAAAATATCTAAAGCTAATTTAGCTTTCTTATTGCCTCTTTTGATTTCTCTTAAAACTTTTCTCATATCGGACAGACCGCAAATTCCCTTAACTCCTGATTGACAATTCAGAATTTCATTAACTCTTTGGACTGAAAACTTTTTGGAAAGTTCAATAATAATGCCTGGGTCTAAATCTCCTGCTCTGGTCATCATCACTAAGCCCTCCATCGGGGTAAAGCCCATCGAGATATCAATTGCTTTTCCGTTTTTAACAGCACAAATCGATGCTCCTCCTCCTAAATGTAAAGTTATAATTTTTAATTTTTCAAAAGGTTTTTTAAGTTTTTTTGCTGCTTCCCTGGCGACATATTCATGAGAAATTCCGTGAAAACCAAAACGCAAAAAACCATATTTTTTTCTTAAAATTTCCGGTAAAGCATAAGTTTTGGCTTCTTCTGGCAGGTCTTTGAAAAATTCAGTGTCAAAAACAGCAAATTGTCGAACTTCAGGAAAAATTTTTTTGGCTGATCTTATTCCTGAAATATTAAAAGGGTTATGTAAAGGAGCAAATTTATTAAACCTTTCTAATTCTTTTAAAACCTTTCCGGTGATTTTAATTGGCTCCCTAAATCTCTTTCCCCCATAAACTACTCGATGACCAATAATGGAGGTCCGACCTCCATCATTTTTGATTTTGGTTAATTCTTCAATTAAAACTTTTTGGTAGTTCTTAAAATCAAAATTAAAAACCTCCTGCTTTCCTTTTTTCTTGAAATTCAATGAGTCGTCAAATAATTTCCATTTTATCGATTGAGAACCGCAATTAAGAATTAGAATCATAAAATTAATTTCCCTTGACCCTTCTTCATAATGCCGGCGGCATTGCCTTCATCGGTATCTAAATGAAAAGAAGGTTTGTAATTTTTATCAACCCTGATTAAAACGTTATGGAAAGTAACCGCCCTTTTTCCCTTAATTCTAACTGAAACCAAATCACCATTTTTAACTTTCAACCTTTTGGCTTCTCCGGGGTTTAAATGAATATGACGCCAGGGAATAATTATTCCTTCTTTCAATCTCAACTTTCCCTTGGGACCCATTAAATCAATTCCCGGAGTTTTGGCTAAATTCCCTGATTTTCTGATGGGAACTTTGATGCTTAAATTAACTGCATCGGTCCAAGCAATCTCAACCTGGGTCTTTTTTCTTAAAGGACCGACTATCCTGACATTTTTAATTTTTTTCTTTCTATTTTGAATAGGCGATGAAAACTTTGTTTTCATCTTCGTCCTTCGCTCGCTTTCGCTCACTCGGATAGTTAAGGTTTCTTGGGCTGCAAACTGGCCGGGTTGAGTTAAATCCTTCTTCTTTTTTAACTTATGATTCTTTCCAAAAAGTTTTTCCAAATCTTTCCGCGATAAATGAATGTGTCTGGCTGAAATCTCAATGGGAATTTTGGGGTTCATATACTTCATTATATCTTAAAATAAAAAAAGGGCAAAGCCCCAAAAATTAAATTAGTCGATGAAGCTACCGCTTCATCTCGACCCTTCGCTCGCTTTTGCTCGCTCGGGTAGTCGGATGTTAATTTACAATTGCTTTCCGACAAATTCAGCAAATTCAGCCAAGCGGCAGGCATAAGCCCATTCGTTGTCATACCAGGCGACCACTTTAATTAAATTATCTTTAGCCATCGTTAAGGGAGCATCAACAATGGCGGAAAAGGAATTGCCGATGTAATCGGAAGAGACCAAAGGAGCGTCTTCAATTCCTAAAATTCCCTTTAATTCTGGTTGCCGAGATACTTTTTTAAAAACACAATTCACTTCTTCAGAGGTAGCTTCTTTTTCCACTTCACAAATCAAATCCAGAACCGAAACAGTAGGAATAGGAACTCGAAAAGCAATTCCATTTAATTTTCCCTTTAATTCCGGAATTACCCTCCCTATTGCCGAAGCTGCCCCAGTGGTTGTTGGAATAATATTTAAAGCGGCTGCCCTTGCCCTTCTCAAATCTTTGTGGGGTAAATCCAATATCATTTGGTCGTTGGTGTAAGAATGTATAGTCGTCATAAAACCCTTAACAATCCTAAAGTTATCGTTCAAAACCTTAACTACCGGAGCCAAACAATTGGTGGTGCAAGAACTCATATCACAAATATCAATCTTGGAATCATAATTTTGGGCGTTCACTCCCAAAATAAAGCTGGGAATCTCCGGGCTTTTAGCCGGAGCCGAAATTATGACTTTTTTAGAGCCGGCTTTTAAATGTTTTTCAGCCCCCTCCAAATCTCTAAATACACCAGTGCACTCCAAAACAATATCTATGCCCAGTTTTTTCCAGGGAAGAAGGGTTGGGTCTTTTTGAGCAAAAACTTGAACCCTTTTCCCATCAACCAAAAGAGAATTTTGTTTCGCCTGAATCTGACCTTCGTAAATTCCGTATGAAGAATCATATTTAAGTAAATGAGCCAGGGTTTGAGCATCGGTCAAATCATTAATCGCCACCATCTCTAAATCTGGGTGGTTTTTAAAAATACTTCTGAAAGTTAAGCGGCCAATCCGACCAAAACCATTTATAGCGATTTTTACCATAAAAGATTAAACCGAGGGTAGTTGTTGAGGGGAGTATCCGCAACCGAGCGGGCACGGTGTCCGAATACCAGTGAGGACGAGCGAGGTGAGGACTAAGCAAGCGAGCACGCTGGGCGAGCGAGCGGCTCCCCGAGACAATCTACCCGAGGGTTAATTTTAAAGGTTTAACAATTTACAAATTTTCTCTTTATCAAATCCTACCACAAATTGACCATCTATTTCAATGACCGGCACTCCCATCTGGCCTGATTTTTCAACCATTTCTTTCAATACCACTTCATCTTTTGAAACATCAATATCTTCAAAATCAATATTATGTTCCTTTAAGAACTCTTTTAAGGTAAGACAATAGGGACAGGCACTTGTACTAAATACCCGAATTTTTGGTTCAGATTGTTTTTCGCTATTGGCCATAGTCAAAATTTAGTTATTGACATCCTCCGCCGCTGGAAGAAGCGGTTCCCCCTCCAAAACCTGCTGAAGGAATATCTTTGGAAAGAATTTGAGAACATTCTTCTGGTTCTGCGATAAAGGCCTGACAAATGGTTTTTTTAAACTCCTCTGGTGACCT
>Ga0210049_1002930_pt1 | contig 15643 bp, 11 predicted proteins | sample CryGeyCG2014_300_2_FD_183964 | JGI IMG/M metagenome (GOLD analysis project Ga0210049, IMG submission 183964) | Groundwater microbial communities from aquifer - Crystal Geyser CG06_land_8/20/14_3.00 (SPAdes) (version 2) | ecosystem: Environmental > Aquatic > Deep subsurface > Groundwater | place... | reverse complement strand
CCGGGCGAGAAAGCCGTCTTCTACGGTTCCGAGACCGGCATCCTGCTGAACGATTCCGGCGATACCATCTACTTGATGCGCACATCGAACAGCTCCGTGGTTGACTTATACAAATACCCTGTTGTCAAATCCGTGGATGTCTCGATTTGCCGCTATGTGGACGGGTACGGCTCGTGGCTGGAACGCTGTTTCCCGACGCCCGGCCAGCCCAACTCGTTGACGGGGGAGCAGACTCCGGCAACATCGGGCGGTCCTCCCGCCTTTGTCTGCCTGTTGCCGGATTCCACTCCCGAAGAATTCATCGTGGCTGAATGCGAGGAGAGCGGCCTCGGCATCTGGAACCGTTCCTACTGGGATTCTTTGCCTGGCGAGGGAGATGAGATCTGGCTCCCCGAAGAAAGTGGCAAGTGGCCGGTGATTTACCAGTGAGTAGGTATACAGGTACACAGGTACACAGGTAAACACGGAACACGCAACTCCTAACTCCTAACTCCTAACTCGCATCCCCCAACCCGCAACTCGCGATTCCATCCTTTCCCCTCAATCCTCCGCGGCTTTTGCCAACTCGTCCGGGGCGAAGACCACCTCTTCCTTGCCGGTCAACTTTTCCTGCATTTTTGCCACCACCAAATTCAGGTGGCCGGGATGCGCCACAAAGTCCAGATCGTCGCCGGGGACGGTCAACACCGGGCAGAGGCTGAATCCGCCCAGCCAGTTTTCGTACAATTGATCCAGGCTGGACAGGTATGCGGGGGTGATGTCACGCTCGTAGTCGCGGCCGCGGCGCGAGATGCGTCCCAGCAGGGTGGGGACAGAGGCGCGCAGGTAGATGACCAGGTCCGGGGGCGGCAGGAAGCACAAGACGGTCTCGTAGAGTTCGCGGTAGGTTTGGTAGTCGCGCGTGCGGATGTGTCCCTGCAGGAACAGGTTCTGGGCGAATATCTCGGCGTCCTCGTACACGCTGCGATCCTGGATAACGGAGGCCGGGCGCTGGGCCAGTTCGTGGTGCGCTTTCAGGCGATGGGTCAGGAAGAAGACCTGCGAGTGAAAGGACCAGGCGGTCATGTCGCGGTAGAAGTCCGCCAGGTAGGGGTTCCCGGCCACCGGCTCGTAGAACGGCTCCCAGCCCAGTTTGGCGCACAACATGCCCACCAGCGTGGATTTTCCAACCCCGATATTTCCAGCCACGGCGACGAATTTTTTCATGGGTCTCCCTGTGAAACATAATCTGTAAATCACAGATTTTGCGCGTCATTGCGAGGAGGGTGATCTTCCCGACGACTGCGAAGCGTGCCTGTGGCAAGCAATCCCAAAAGGGACGCGGTCTACTCGAAACAGGAGATTGCTTCGCATCCTTCGACTTCGCTACGCTCCCCCTTCGGGGACTTCGCAGGACGCTCGCAATGACGAAAAAAAGGGCGGCCAGAGGATGGTCGCCCTTTGGGTTTGTTAGGGAATTTTTCCAGCCAGTTCATCGTCAATGACTTGCTGGAAGGCGCTCAGTGGCTGCGCCCCGACAAGGGCCAGCCCGTTGATGAAGAAGGTCGGCGTGGACTGCACGCCCAGGTCAATGGCGAACTGCATGTCGGCTTCGATTTGGGACTTGTATTTGTGTTCGGTCATGCAGGCATCGAAGGCGGCCGCGTCCAGCCCGAGGTCCGCGGCGAGCGAGGCGTAGAGAGAGTCGCTCAACAGTTGGGAGTTCTCGAACAGTTTGTCGTGATATTGCCAGTAGGCATCCTGTTCGCCCGCGCACAGGGATGACTCGGCGGCGTTCATGGCCTGCGGGTGGATCTGTGTCAGCGGCAGGTTGCGATAGACGAGGCGGATCTGGCCGGGGTAAGCGGCCATCAGCGAGTCGTAGACCTGATCGTGCCAGCGCTGGCAGTACGGACATTGATAGTCGCTGAATTCAACCAGGGTAATGGGCGCATCCGCCGGGCCGATGCTGTAGAAGCCTTTGGTGGGGATGTCGTAGCGGCGGGGTGCGCCCGCCGCGGCGGGTTGATTATTGTTTGCGGCTGACGGGGATGCGCCGCCTGCGCGTCCCCAGGCCAGGTAGCCCACGAAAATGCCGGCGGCAAATGCAAAGACGACCAGTACCGAGTAGAAGTAACTGCGCTTGAAGGTAACGGTATCGGGAGAGAGGGTGTTTTCTTCCATGCAGGGCATTATATCACGCGGTTTTTTTGCGCGTCCTTTCCAGAGATTGGGCGTAGATTCATACAAAAGGAGATCAAATGTCTGAAACCAAAAAATCGATCCCCTGGTACGCCTGGCCGTTTGTCGCCCTATGGAAACTGATCGCGGGCATCGTCGCGTTGACGGGACGGCTGGTGGCCGTGATCCTGGGACTCGCGCTGATGCTGGCGGGCGTCCTCGTCAGCCTGACGATTGTCGGCGCCATCGTGGGAATTCCGCTCGCGATCGTGGGATTCCTGCTCGTCCTGCGCGGGTTGTTTTGATGAAGTGCGTCGCACCTCACTCAACGAGGCGATTCCACTCGATGAGATTCGCCTCGTTAACCAGACGAATCCAGTCTGTCAGGTGCGACGCACTCTCATTGGGGCGGACACGTAGGTCCGCCCCAACGGGTCACGGCGTCGCGACCCGCTTCACAAACAGGAACCGGATTCGGGTCCGCGCGGAGGCGAGGAATCGTCTTACCGCGGGAATCCGCAGGGTCATCAACAACAGGAGGATGAGTCCATAGATGAGGGGGAGCAGGATGTCGCCTTGCAGGGCGAAGAAGGTTCCCTTTTTGCCCCAGGCATAATGCAGAACGACCAGCGGCGCGATGAAGTAGATCGTTTTATGCAGGCGTTTCCAGTTTTTCTTGAGGCGCACTTTCCACACATCGAAGGAGGTGACGGCCAACGGGATGAGCATCAGGAACGCCAGCGCTCCGACGAGGATGTACGGTTTCTGGAGGACGGTCTCGACGATTTGACTCCAGGCCAGGCCGTAATCCAGATCCGCAAAGATGACCGCGTGGATGGCCGCGTACATGAACGCATACAGGCCCAGCGCGCGGCGGCGTTGGAGCGGTTCCTTCCAACCGAAGAGACTGTGGAACGGCGTGGCGGCCAGCGAAAGGAACAACAGCGTGATGGCCGCGCGTCCCGTGCGTTGCTCGATGTGTTGGATCGGGTTGGCGGACAGGTCATGCGTGAACGCTTCCACCACCAGCCGCGCAATCGGAAACCACGCGCCGAGGTGGATGAGGAGTTGGAGGGGGGTGTAACGCTTGAGGAGGGCGGTCATCAGTGATCAGTCATCAGTCATCAGTCATCAGTCATCAGTCATCAGTCATCAGTAATCAGTAATCAGTTGGACAGTTTGGTAGTTGGGGGGATGCGTGTTGCGTGGAGCGTGTTGCGTGTTCCGTGTATACCTGTGTACCTGCCTCCGTGTTTACCTGTGTACCTGTGTACCTGTCTACCTGTTTACCTGTATCCCTATCTTCGCCGCGCTAATAATCCTTCGCCAGATCCATGCCCTCGTAAAGATGCGCCACTTCCGCCTCATAGCCGTTGAACATCAGCGTCGGGCGGCGGGTGAGTTCGCCGATGCGCCGTTCGCTGGACTGTGACCAGCGCGGGTGCGGGACGTTTGGGTTGACGTTGGAGTAGAAGCCGTATTCATCAGGCGAGGCGGTGGACCACAAAGTTGACGGCTGCGTGTCGGTCAGCTCGATCTTGACGATGCCCTTGATGGATTTGAATCCATATTTCCACGGGACGACGAGACGCAGCGGTGCGCCGTTCTGGTTGGGCAGGCTTTCGCCGTACAGGCCGCTGGCGAGCAGGGTCAGTTCGTGCATGGCCTCGTCGAGGCGCAATCCCTCCTGGTAGGGCCAGTCGTAGAAGGGACTTTTCTGTCCGGGCAGCTGCTCCGGGTCGAGGACGGCCTCGAAGCGGACGAATTTCGCGTCCGAGGTCGGCTCAGCTTCGGCCAGCAGTTTGGCGAGCGGGAAGCCCGTCCACGGGATGACCATGCTCCAGGCTTCCACACAGCGCAGGCGGTAGACGCGTTCCTCCTGCGGGAATTTCTTGAGCAGGTCTTCGATGGCGTAGGTTTTAGGGTTGTTGACCAGGCCGCTGACTTCCACGTCCCAGGGATGGGTCTGGAAATCCTTCGAGAGCGGCGCGACCGCCTGCTTGTCCGTGCTGAATTCGTAGTAGTTGTTGTAGTTCGTGATGTCTTCCAGCGAGTTGGGCGTGTCCGCGGAAGGGGACGCGGGAGCCGATTCGGTTGCCGAACCTGGCGCGCAGGCGGCGAGCAGCGCGCCCGCGCCGGCGATCCCGGCCGCTTTCATAAAGTCGCGGCGCGAGAGATATACATTTTGGGGTGTGATCTGGGAGGATGGGAGTTTGGAGCGGAACATATTTCACCTCGTCACTAAAGCGGAATACTCAATAGAAGCGCCAGTTTAACGGAATCTTGCCCGCCGCGTATTAAGAGTTTGCTGAGAGATTGTTTCGCCCCTTCCCCGACCTGGTTGTTTTAGTTTCCTGCTGGAGGTTTGAACGATGCCTGTCCCCGTTACCTGGAATTATTATCCTCTGACGAGCCCCTCCTTTCAACCAGTTCCGAATAAACCACAACGCGATTGCGCCCCGAACTTTTGGCGGCATACAATGCCTGGTCGGCGGCATTGAGCAACTGTTCGCTGTCGTTCCCGTCCAATGGATAGGATGCCAGTCCGATGGAGAGCGTGGGGCTGGTTTTCATGTCCGCGCAGGGCAGGGGCATGTTCGCAAATTCCTTGCGCAGGAATTCGGCGCGCTCGCGCGCCATTTCACCGGGCAGCCTCGGCATCACGATGACAAATTCCTCGCCCCCGAAGCGGCAGGCGGCATCGAAGCGGCGGATGTGCGAAATGATGAGCGCCGCCAGCGCTTGCAACACCTCGTCCCCCGCCTTATGCCCGCAGGTATCGTTCACGCGTTTGAAGCGGTCAATGTCCATCATGATCACGCCGATGGGGTAATTCTCGCGCGAGGCACGCGCCAGTTCCTGCAGGAGCATTTCTTCGAGATAGCGGCGGTTGTACAGGTTGGTCAGCGGGTCGCGGGTGGCCTGGTCGCGCAGTTGGTCGCGCAGGGTGCGGATTTCGTTCAGTTGTCCGTTCAGTTCTTTGTTGGTGTCTTTCAGGATGGCTTCATCTTGTTTTCGCCTGGTGATATCGCGGAAGACCAGCACCCGCCCGGTGGTGCGTTTTTTCCTGTCCGTCAGCGGGGTAACGTTAAGGTCAATGGTACGCGGGATATCCTGCGTGACGACGATCTCCGTGCGGACTTCGGACTGGTTCCAGAACGGTCGGGTGGTCTCGCGCCAGGCGGATAGAATCTGCTTTGCGCCGCGGCCGGCCGCCTGTCCGGGTGTGATGCCCAGGAATTTCCCGGCGGCCGGGTTCATTTCCACGATGCGGTCCTGTTCGTCGAGCACCACCACGCCGTCCGTCATGCTGTTGATCAGGGCGCTGTGCGCCACGGGGATCAGGTCAAGTAATTTGGTGCGGTAGATGGCGTAAACGTAGATGCCCCCCGCGAGGGTATAAACGATGGGCGCGGCATCGAGGCCGTTCCCGGAGGAGAGGCTGGGAAGCAGGGTAACCAAATCCGCGCATAACGAGAGACTGGCGCCAAGAATTACCATTTTCAACTGCGCCTGCATGAGATGCCCGCCTTTTTTCAAGGAACGAACCAGGAACCAAATGCCCGCCGCCATCAGGAGATAGGAATACACCGCGTCCACCGGAATGAAAGGCCCGGGCGACCGGTGTAATTCAGCCAGTCCCTTGGATACCCACAACTTTGCCGGGCCGTAAACCAGGTGATGGAGACCGTTTGTCCATATCAGCGACAGTCCAATCAGCGGCTCGATGGTAAAGAAGAAAATCAGCCTGCGGGTAAGAAGGCGTTCATTATGTGAGATTTGCAAACTGAAAAGGAGGAAAGTGGCCGGGACGAGCAGGATCCCCAGGGCGGAAAAGTCCAGCCAAAAGAGTTGCGCACGCAGGCTGGTGGAAAGCCACATGGCGGCATTGGCCCCCGACCAGGTCGCCAGGCCCAGCATGTGGACAAAGAGCGAAATCGCGCCCGGCGCGTGACGAAGCCGCCAGATGGTCACGGCAAAGCCCGCGGACACAATTGCCGCGAGCAGGAAGGGGATGGAAAAAGGATGAGGCTGTAATTGCATTGGCCCGCCGGAAGCCGTAACTCGTTTTGTTCTCCAGTACTACTATACCCTATTCAGATTTCAAATGCAATCGGTTTTGTTATCGGTGATTACCCACAAGTCGCCGTTTGCTCGCAGTTGCACTGCGGGCGCAGGCGGCAGTCCAACTGCCGCCTGAACTTGTGGGTAATCACCAGGTTTTGTTACCATAATTGTAACTGCTCAGCCGTCATTGCGAGGAGCGAACGGAGTGAGCGACGAAGCAATCCCCGCGTCAACGAGGAGATTGCTTCGCATCCTTCGACTTCGCTCAGGATGCTCGCACATAGTCCCGATGCTCTTTCGGGAATGACGGATGGCTGAGCAGTTACCCATAATTGCAAGTTGTGGTTTTTTTAGGGCGGTTCGGTCGCAGGAGGCTCGGTCGGTGGGGGAGGTTCGGTGGGCGGCGCGGCCGGTGTGGGCTGTATCGTCGCCTCGCCGCGTTCCACCTCCACCCAAAAGAACTGCCCGTCGCTGGAAATCTCGATCCAGCCGTTGACGTCCGTCCGCAGGAGCGGGAGTCCCCCCAGCGCGTCCAGGGTCTCCTGGTCCGGCAGGCCGCTGAAGTTATCCGCCGAAACGCTCAGGATCACCAGTTGCGGGTCGAGGAAACCGATCCATTCCGGGGAGTTGGTCTGCGCGAAGCCGGAATCGGCCAGCAGGAGCGCGGTCAGCGGGGGCAGGGATTCGTCCGCCTGGAGCGCGTCCAGCGCATCGAAACTCATGCCGACCGGGAGCAGGGCGCGGAAACTGCCGTATTCGACCAGCAGGACGGCGCCGCGCGCATCCGCGGACAGCACCGTGAGGGTCGCTCCGTCGCCGAGGTCGAGCGCCTGCCCCTTCTCCGCCCGCGTCACGCGGACCTGGTGGCTGGTCAGCCAGGCATTGAGCGTGCGCGCCGGGTAGGAGGCTTCCACGTTTCCCGCCCAGAGCGCCCGCGCGGGCGGATAGCGATCCATCAGCCGCGGCAGGGCGGCAACCTGGCTCTCCTGCGTGGAGGCCACGATCAGCCAGTCCAGTTTGCGGTTGAAGAGCGGCAGGCGCTGGCCGAGTTGGCTCGAAAGTTGCGAGAGGCTTTCCCCGCCGTTGACCAGCAGCGTGTCGCCGGAGGGGGTCTCGATCAGGACGGCATCGGAAGTATTTACATCGAGGAAGGTGACGTGGAGTTTGCCGTCCGGGATGGATAGCACGGCGCGCCAGACCAGGATGGCGAGGATCGTCAGCCCGGCCAGCGCGGCCCAGGTGGGGATTTTGGGGAGACGCGTTTTCAAGGTTTGGAAAAACTCCGTGAGCGGCGCCCGCCCAAAGGTCAGGCCGAGCAGCGCCGCGTACCAGAGGCTGACTCCCCAGAACGGGAAGTCCACCGAGACGGCCGCGCCGGGCAGTCCGGCGAAAAATTCCACTGCGCGGATGGTGTAGGCCACAAACGGCCAGGCGATGAAGGCGGCCAGTTGACCGAGCGGCTGAAAGATCATGCCGAGGATAGCGGCCAGCCCGCCGAGGATCATCACCGCCGGCTGGGGCGGCAGGATGAACGGGTTGGCGATGAACGAGACCAGCGAGAGGCGGTTGAAGTGGTAGGCCATGATCGGGAGGGTGGTGATCTGGGCGGCGAGGGTGAGCAGGAAAAATTCGCTGATGAGAGAGGAGGCGCGGGAGGCGAGTTGCGGGTTAGGGGATGCGGGTTGCGTGTTCCGTGTTGCGTGTTCCGTGTCTACTTGTGTACCTGTGTACCTGTCTACTTGTCTACCCGTGTACCTGTCTACTTGTCTACCTGTGTACCTGTCTACTTGTCTACCCGTGTACCTGTCTACTTGTCTACCCGTGTACCTGTCTACTTGTCTACCCGTGTACCTGTCTACCTGTGTGCCTTCTCCCGTGTCTACCTGTCCACGTTCCGCGTAACGCGTGAGCAGGTTGGTGACGAACGCTTCGAGAGGTTGGCCGTAGAGGACGAGACCGAGGGTGGCGGCGAAACTGAGTTGGAAGCCCACGTCTTGCAGGTAGTAGGGGTTGAAGAGCGACATGAGCGCCGCGACCGCGAAGAGGGTGACGAGGCCGTCCTGGCGGCGGCCAAGATGACGGGCAAGCAGGGCGGCCAATCCCATCACAGCCGAGCGTACCACGGCCGCGTCCGCGCCGACCAGCAGGGTGTAGAAGACGATGCCGACGGCCGCAAAGGCCGCGCCGCGCCGTTCACCGAAGATACGACCAAAGATCGAGAGGAACAGCGCGGCGATGATGGTAATGTTGAAGCCGGAGATGGCGATGATGTGCGAGGTGCCGGTGTCTTTGAAAGCCTGTTGCAAATCTTTGGGCAGGCCGCTATCCACGCCGAGCAGGATGCCTGCCAACAGCGAGGCTTCCGGGTCAGGGAAGAGCAGGTAGACGGTGGCAAGGGCTTTTTGTTTGAGCGCATATAACCCGGCGGTGAAAATGTTGCCGTCTTTCCCCGGCAGGGAGGTGACGTCCGCGCTGGTCATGGTCGAGTAGACGCCCTGGCGGGCGAGGTAGTCGCGGTAGGAGAAATCCTCGTTTTCCGCTGGGGTCTTGAGTTTACCGCGCAGGCGGACGAGTTCGCCGTATGCGTAATCCTCGTTGGGGTCCACGCGGGCCAGCAGGAGTCCGTCCACTTTCAGGTCGTCGCCGTCGCCGGTGTCAATGCCGGTGGCGCGCACGCGCAGGTTGGCGTAGGTATCGCGCAAGTCCGGCGGTTCTGTCACCCAGCCGGTGATGAGGGTGTCGTAGTCGCGGTCGTTGTACCAGGCCAGGTCGAAGGCGCCGAAAATGGGGACCGCAACCTGGTAGCGCGCCGCGCCGAGGAACAGCGCCACCAGGAAAAGCGTGGCGGCGGTGACGTCTTTGGCGAGCGCGGCCAGGTCAATGGACTGGGACAGGAAACGCCACAGGATTCCCAACGCGAGCGCGATGACGGCCAGCAAGAGCCACATCCAAACAGGCAGGGAGGCAGCCCCGGCCAGGGCAATGCCGATCAGAAAGGCGAGCGAGATCCAGAAGAGAGGGCGCGGCAGGGACATGCGCATTATTGTAGCAGAAACCATGAATAAAATCTTTTGGGTGCGTTTCATTTCAGTTGAAGCCTTGTAGCGTATTGCGTGTTGCGTATTGCGTAAACCTTCAATTCTCTACCGTACAATTACGAGAGAATTTCGTCATTGCGAGGAGGGCGGTCTTCCCGACGAAGCAATCCTGCCTGGCGAGAGGAGATTGCTTCGGGGAGATCACCCTCGCAATGACGGATGTACTGTAGAGAAAACCTTCAAAACGGAACCCTTCGACTACGCTTCGCGAAGCATCCCTGTGGGACAGGACAGGCACGAAGCACGCAACACGGCTTTTTCTCAACTCATTCAACGAGCCTGATTTCCGTGGCGCGTTTATAATCAACCCACCTATGACCGAAAAACTTATCCTTGTCACCGGCGCGACCGGTTACGTGGGCGGACGGCTCGCGCCGCGCCTGCTCGAAGCGGGTTACCGCGTCCGCTGCCTGGTGCGCGACCCGTCGCGGCTGGCCGGGTTCGCCTGGGCCAAACGCGTCGAGATCGTTGCCTGCGACCTGGGCAACCCGGGGCGCGCCGCGGAACTGATGCGCGGCGTCTCGGTGGCGTATTACCTGATCCACGGCCAGCAGGGCGGGCACGTCAATGCCGAACGCGACCTGCTGGTGGCGCACAACTTCGCCTCAGCGGCGGAGGCGGCAGGCGTCCAACGCGTCATTTATCTCGGCGAACTGGTGGACCCGACCGCGAACCTGTCGCCGTACCTGCGCGCCCGCCACGAAACGGGATACCAACTCCGTTACAGCCACGTGCCGGTCACCGAGTTCCGCGCCGGCATGATCGTCGGCTCCGGCTCCGTGCTGTTTGAAATGATCCGCTATCTCACCGAGCGCGAGCCGCTGATGGTCTGCCCGGCCTGGTATTTTTCGGAAGCCCAACCCATCGCCATCCGCGACGCGCTGTCGTACCTCATCGCCGCGCTGGACACGCCTGAATCCGTCGGACGTGTGATCGAGATCGGCGGCCCCACCCGCCTGACCTACGCGGACATGTTGCTGGGCTACGCCAAAGAGCGCGACCTGAAGCGCTGGCTGGTGCGTACGCCGGTCTACGCGCCGCGGCTTTCTTCGTATTGGGTGCATATGGTCACGCCCATCCACTGGCGCGTCGCCCTGCCGCTGATCGAGGGCCTGCGCGCCCGCCTCGTGGTCCGGGACGACGCGGCGCGCCGGCTCTTTCCGCGCATCCATCCGATTGACTTTCAGACCGCCGTCCATCTCGCGCTGGGCCGCATCCAAAGGGACAACGTGGAGACTTCCTGGACCGACGCGCTGGTCACTGCGGTGGGGGATGTCAAGCCGTATATTTTTAAGGTGGAAGAGGGCATGTTTATCGAGCGGCGCCAGGTTTATCTTGACCTTGAGCCTGGAGTTGTTTTTCGCGCCTACATGGGCATCGGCGGCGCGCGCGGCTGGCTGTATTGGGACTGGTCGTGGGCCTTGCGCGGCTGGATGGACAAGGCCATCGGCGGCGTGGGCCTGCGCCGCGGCCGCCGCCACCCCGATGAACTGCGCGTGGGCGAAGCGCTGGATTTCTGGCGCGTGGAAGCGGTGGAGCAAAATCAATTGCTGCGCCTGCGCGCCGAAATGAAAGCGCCGGGCAAAGCCTGGCTTGAATTTCAATCCGTCCCATCCCCGGACGAGCGGGAAGGCAAAACGATCTTCACTGCCACGGCGTATTTCGCGCCGCGCGGCTTTTGGGGTTTCATCTATTGGTATGCCTTGTGGCCGTTCCACAAATTCATCTTCGCGGGCCTGGCGCGCGGCATCGCCTCGCGGGCGCGGGTATTGCAGCATGATTTTTGACGCGAATTTTGAGAATTGGCCATGCGCGACAAACTAATTCTCGTCACCGGCGCGACGGGCTACATCGCCAGCAGGCTGATTCCCCGACTGCTCGACTCGGGCTGCCGCGGCCGCATCTTCGAGATCGGCGGCCCTGAAATCGTCAGATACAGGGATCTCATTCTTCGTTACGCGCGGGTGCGCGGACTCAAGCGCAGCATGATCCTCCTGCCGTATATTCCCGTCCGGTTCATGGCCTTCGGCGTGGACCTGATGACCCCCGTCCGCTACCCGATCGCGTACGCGCTGGTCGGCGGGTTATCCGATGACAGCATCGTGAAGCACGACGAAGTCTTGCGCGTTTTCCCCGAAGTGAAATTGATCGGCATAGACGAAGCCACGCGCAAAGCCCTCGGTTTTTTGTCGCCCCTGCACGTCGAGCGCGTCTGGGACGACGGCCAGCGCGGCGCGAAAAGCCTCAAGCACGAGGGCTTTTTTATTTTCCATCGCGAAGAACAAATCCAATCCTCGCCTGAAAAAATATTTACAATTCTCACGCGATTGGCAAGTGAAATGAAATGGCAGGTGGCCGCCAGCGAACCGCACCAGCGGATGCTGCTTCGCAAACTGCGTACGTTCGGTGAGGAGTGGTTGGAATGGCGCGTAGGTCGAGATATTATCTCGACCTACTTAGCCCAAACCGCGTTCTTCGCCCCGCGCGGCCTGGGCGGATTTCTGTATTGGTATTTGCTGTATCCCATCCACGCGTTGGTTTTCCGCAGGCGGATCCGTGCCGTCGCGAAACAAGCAGAGAGAGATGAACCATTATGACCCGCGCGCGTCTTTCATCTTTCATCTTTTATCCTTCTGTTTTTCTCCTCCTGCTTTCCGCCTTCTGCCTTCTCATCGCTTTCCTGCCTCTTCCCCTGCCTCCCTACCTCGACTTCCAGGTTCTCTACCACGCCGACCTCGGCCTCCTGCAGGGCATCCCGCTCTACGACCGCGCCGGACAGGCGGAGATGATCGCCAACCTGGCGGGCGTCACTCCCGATCACGTTTTTGTTTTGCCGTTTCCGTATCCGCCCTGGTATGCGCTCTCGACCATTTTCCTCGCCCTGCTCCCCATCGCAGTTGCGGCGCGCTTGTGGTTCGGGCTCAATCTGTCCATGCTGATGATCTCTGTTTGGTTGTTGACCGATGGCTGGCATCCTAGAAAACGTCTTGCTTCATTTCTCATTGCCATTCTTTTCCTCCCCGTCCTCGGCAGTCTCTTCGTGGGACAGTTCATCTTCCCCGTTTTGCTCGGCGCCTCCCTGCTGACATTTTCCCTGCGCCGCGAAAATGTTCCGTTGACCGCGCTGGCCGCCGCGCTGTTGACCTTCAAACCGCATCTGGGCGGACCCCTGGCGGGCGCGGCCCTCATTTACCTTTTCCTGCGCCGCGACGATTTCTCCCGCCGCGCGCGGACGGCGATCCTCGTCACCGCACTTTTGCTTTTCGCCGTCGGTTTTCTCGCCGACCCCAATTGGCCGGTCAACTATCTCCACTCCCTGCTCGGCTTCCGCGACATGCCCGGCGTCGCCTCGTGCGGACTGTGCGCCAGCCTGCCCGTCGCGCTGGTCGGACTCGTCACGGGGCAGACGAGCATCGTCCCCGCCTTGCCGCTCGGCGCGGCGCTCTTCATCGTTCTCTTCGGCGCGTTGTTCCTCTTCCGCCGCGAGGTTTTCCGCACTCCCGAATCGCTCGTGGCCGCCTCCGTGCTGGTCGCCCTGCTGGCGGACCCGTACCTGCTCAATTACGATTTTGCGCTCCTGCTCGCGCCGCTGTTCTTGCTGCGCTGTGCGGCCCGCCGCGTGGACTGGATTTGGCTCATCCTCGCGTATCTCCTGCCCCTGCTTTTGCTCGGCCTGCTCGGGCGCGGAGGAAGTTTATATTTGCCGCTGGCCGCGCTCCTGCTTTTTGGTTTGCTTCTCGCAAAGTGACAGTCACTTCCAAAGTGACTGTCACTTTGCCCACGCAAATTGCTATGAGATCAGATGGGCGAGAGATTGGCCCAACGCTGCCCTAACCAGGCAAGACGACATCATGGGGAACATCTTACCCCATAAAACGTACCGCCGGCTTGGCCTCCAAACACTAACGGAAGATAGATGCGGAAAGGAAAAACCGGGGGGACAGCGTCTACTTGGACGCTATTCGACAGCACATGGTAGAAAGCATCGTCAGAGACGCACACTGCAAACCAGTAATTCACGCCGGGCGTCAGTCCCTCAACAGCCATGGTTTCGTACGTACCCGCCGGGTGGGGCGCGGGAATGACTCCCGCGGCCGGACTGGCATAGATCCAATCCAACTCGGTCAGGATCGGGGCGGTAGAGTAGCGGATCGCGTAATGGGAGGCGGTGCCAACCCCGCCGGGATCGTCGCCGGTGGCGGTCCAGGCCAGGTCCACCTTATCGCTACTTGCCCCTGCGGTCGCGCTCAGATTGATGGAATTCGGCGGTCCGCCATCATCAGGGGAGTTGATGTAGATCTGGTCTATTTTCACCTGGCTCCGAGACGAGGGCGAACCTAATAAATGATTGTGGACAAAGCGCACGGAATGCGGGCCGAGCGGCGGGATCATCCGGCTGGTATAGATGCGGTTGGAGATATCGGAGGGCGCATACTGGTCAAGCGTAGTTTCATACATGCCGTCAATATACACATCCAGCAGGTCGCCGAAGGGCCCGGAAGCATAGGTAAAGACAAACTGGGTGCCGGTGAAGAAGAAGAATGTATAGTTGCCCACCTTGTTGGAGACGTGCAGGGTGCCGTAGCGGGCATCGGGATCGTCGCTGACCAGTGTCCACTTGCCGGTGTACGACCAGCCGGCGTTATTGTCATCGTAGGCGCCGGTGCCGTAAGGCACGCCGGCAGAGGCAGTGGCGGTGGCCATGTTGGATCCCACGCCCATGTTCCCGGCGTCATCCACGGCCGCGATGCAAAAGTCATAGGCCACGCCCGGCGCAAGCCCGTTGAGCGTGGCCTGCTGGACAGTGCCGGCGATCGCGGGCGCGGGCAGGCCGTAGGTGATGGAGCCGCCGCTGGACCAGTTGACCTGGCAATTGCTGGGAATGGGGCTCAGGAAGTAGCGCACCTCGTAACTGGCGGCGGTGCCCACCAACCCGTCATCGCCAACCGAGGTCCATTTGAGGGTGACTTTGCCGGTGACGTCAGTGGTGGCGGTCAGATCGCTAATCTGGGCGGGCGGGATGACATCCGGGAAGGAATAGACGGTGATATAGTCAAAGTTGGCTTTGGTACCAAAGACACCATGTCGCAGGAGTAATTTGTGAACGCCATCCGAATAAGTCGAACTCGACCAAACCCGATTGGCAACATAGGTTGAGTTGCCCTGTCCCAGGGTCACTTGGAGAACATTGTCAACGTACACATCCAGGTAGCCCATCTCAGGTCCGAGCGTGTAGTAGAGATCGAATCTATTCCCATCGAAATAGACCACGGCGGTATTGTTTACCTTGTTGGAGACATGAATAGCGCCCTTATAAGCGTCCAGTGCGTAAACGAGTTGCCAGCCGGAACTGAAAGTGAAAACGCCGCCATCCGTGCTGTCCCATTTTTTGCCAAGCGGATCGCTCCAGGCAACCACTTTCTGGGAAAAGGAATAATTAATGCGCATGCGTTTCGCCGGGGTGGCAGGCAGGACAGCCTTGCTGATAACTTCAATGTAATACCGGATCCCGCCGCGCAGGGGCATGGTCAATGCAGAGATTGTCCCACCCGAATCATCGTTACAGCCCAACTCGATCAGGCCGCCTGGGACAAGGGGATCGTTCTTGAAGACAGCCAGGATGGTGTCATACTGGCTGTTGGTGGTGTTGAGGCTAACTTCCCCGGAATTGAGCGGCGCAAACGTGTACCAGACCGAGTTATATCCCTGCGCGCCGCCACAGGAAATCACCGGGTCGGCGACTTCTGTAGTAGCGCCTGTTATATCCAATATGGCGCCTGCGTAAGCCGCGGTTGTGATATTAATGGAATTCGCGATGTTGTCATTGCTGGGCACCGCGGCATAGGCCGGCGAGGCGCTTACCCCGGCCGTAAGCACGAGGCCGAGGATGGCCAGTCCGTGCAGGGCCGCGCGGGCAAATGAGTAACGTATATTTGAAAACATGGTACCTCCGTTTTTCAAGGACTGGCTTGAAGCCAGTTTAATAACGAGTGTTAGCGCGATTTTGTTCTTTCATTGTACCCGTCAATAATACAGTCCGCAACAAAAGCGGTGGGTGATTTTGGTACTCCGGTACTAGATTCGATGATTTTGGTGGGGATCTTAATCTGGCGTTCAGGAAGGGGGAAAAGGATGAAGGATGAATAATGAAAGATGAAGGATGAAAGAGGTGGATGGAGAATGGAGGTTGGGGTGACACGGCTGGATTGGAGCATCGTCCCCTAAATGGGCGCCAGCGATCAAAAATCGTCAATCGAAAATCGTAAACCGTAAATCGAAAGTGGGCCCGGCTGGAGTCGAACCAGCGACCAAGCGAT
>Ga0210049_1002920_pt1 | contig 15660 bp, 12 predicted proteins | sample CryGeyCG2014_300_2_FD_183964 | JGI IMG/M metagenome (GOLD analysis project Ga0210049, IMG submission 183964) | Groundwater microbial communities from aquifer - Crystal Geyser CG06_land_8/20/14_3.00 (SPAdes) (version 2) | ecosystem: Environmental > Aquatic > Deep subsurface > Groundwater | place... | reverse complement strand
TTTCTTTATCTTTTCGGGTGGCTAAATATTTCTTTAGCCAAGAGGTGGCTCTTTCTGAAAAAAAGACTGTTCGTGGATAGCCGCCCTTGCCAACAATACCAAGTTCTAAATCCTTTTTATCTTTGATGTTGGTAAACTGTTCTTTATTCAGGGCGATTAATTCCGCTATCCTCATACCCGTTGAAAAAAGGGTTTCTACAATAGCCCGATCTCTCAGGCCTTGTTTGGTCTGGGTATCCGGGGCCAGTAAAAGCTTCTCTATTTGGTCTAGATTGAGGAATTTGACCATTTTTTCAGCTCTGGCGTCCTTTGGCAGGGTTATTTTGCCTGGTGGCAGTGAAATCACGTCTTTAGCCACAAAATAGCCCAGAAGGGCTCTTAAAGCGATAAGATAGTAGTTCTGGGTGATTCTCTTCAAAGGATGGCCTTTTTCACCCTGCGAACGAGATAAATAGAGCCGATAAGCCCAAATATCCTCTTTAGACAGCTGAGAAGGTTTAAGATCGGATTTCTTTGTCTTTTTCAACCAATTAACAAACCTATCTAAATATCTTTTATAGTTTTCCTGGGTCTTATCAGCTAAGCCTTTTTCAACTTCGCAATAATCTAAGAAATCAGGAATATGTTTAATGATCGGTTTATTTGAATTATCCATATATCAGCAGTCTCTTTAGCGCTATTGTGCGACTGCTTCTATATTTATAATAACAGGACAAAAACGTGTGTCAATAGCTAAAATCCCTGTTTCCCACGCTTTGTATCTCTATAAAAAAACGAGAGACATGTCAGAGGGACATGTCTCGAAAAATACATATGTGATCAATTACTTGATCATAATTATTGACTACGGCATCATTGTGCCAAGATAATTGACAAGGAACTAGAAAGGATTGGAAAGGAACTATAACCGATGGTCGGGAGAAAGGTTGGGCTGCTGCTATATTGAAAGGAAATGAACCCCTGCAAGCATATTGTTCCACCCCGAGCCGTTATGTGCAACCCAATCTTCTCCCAATTTTATTATAAACCATCAAAAAGCCTTGTCAATAAAAAAAACCGCTAGGTCCCCTACCCTAACGGCTATCTACTTTATTAATTCTTTGAATTTTTCCCAGAGAGATTTACTAACTTCTGGAACTTCTTCTTTAAGTTCTTGTTTTTCTTTTTGGAACTCTTCCTCAATCATTGGTTTTCTTTTTTCCATTTCTTCTTTCACTCTTGGTTCTATCTCTTTTTTGATCCAGCTTGCCATTTTTGGCCAGATATTTTTCATAAACCAGTTATACATTTTTTGCCAGGTGGGTAGTATATCTTCTTTCCAAATTTTTTCTATAATTCCTGGTAATTCTTTTTGGCCGACTTCAACTGTTTTCTCTCCAATTGCTTTCACTTCCTCAAGAGTCTCAGGCGCCTTGATGCTCTTTTGAGGAGACTCTTGAGTTAAGCCGAGAGCCGGCAAAATTAAGCCAACAAATATTGATATTATAATTATTTTTTTAATTATCATTAGGAATTAGGAATTAGAAATTAGAAATTTTGCGTCACTTATTCTCTTTAAAGTTTTTTCTTTGCCTAATATTGCAGCTATTTCGAAGGGGCCGGCCGAAGCTTCTTTACCCGTTAAAGCCACTCTTAAGGGCCACAAAAGCCTTCCCCTATCCCCTGCCTGCGCAGGCAGGCCTGCCTCCTCAGCTCTTAAGAGTAAAATTTTTTCTAAATTTTCCCGAGTCCAGTTTTCAACTACTACATCAGATAAAGTTTTTTCTGATTTTTCAAGAGATTCTTTAACTTCTTCATCTGACATCTTTTCCCATTTTAACAAATCCTTGCTATATTTTAAACTATCTCTAAAAAAGAAATCAGTCAACTCAGAAATTTCAGATAATTTCTTTAGTCTTTCTTGATAGAGGGCGAAAATTTTCTTTAAAGTGTCAAAAGAAATTTCCTCACCGGTTTCTCTAATAATATATTGGCTGGCGAGGAAACCGGAGTCATCTCCAAAAAGTTTTAGGTCTTTACCTTCTACTTTTCCAATTAACCCCGCCTCAATTAAATAAGGAATACATAGCTCAGTTATTTTTTCAATTGATCTTTGACGAATATAAAATCCGTTTAAATAATCCAACCTTTTAATATTTAAAACTGCTCCAGCTTTCTGGACTCTTTCCAAGGAGAACTCTTTGATTAAAGAAGGCAAAGAGTAAATTTCTCTTTCTCCGCCCGGATTCCAACCTAAAAATGCCATAAAATTAATTAGGGCTTCGGCTAAATACCCTTCTTTTTTGTATTGAGAAACCGAAACTGAGCCATGCCTTTTGCTCAATTTTGTTCGGTCTTGGCCTAAAATTAAGGGCAAATGAGCATAAAGTGGTCGCGGAAAGCCTAAAGCTTCCTGTAAAAGAATTTGCTTTGGAGTATTGGAGAGATGTTCTTCTCCTCTAATGACATGACTGATTTTCATTTCAAAATCATCAACCACCACAGCAAAATTATAAAGAGGATTGCTTAAGTTTTTGGCAATAACAAGGTCACCCATTAAAGAAGCGTCAAACTCCACCTTTCCCCGAATCAAGTCCTCAAAATCTACTTTTTTTGGGGGCATTCTAAATCTGATCACTGTCGGTTTTCCCTCAGTCAATCCTTTTTTTACCTCTTCCGGAGAAAGCTGAGCGCACTTGCCATTGTAGTGCGGCGCTTCTCCTATTGATAATTGATATTGTCTTTGGGCTTCCAAATCCTTCTCTGAGCAAAAACAATAATAAGCTTGATTCTCTTGAATCAGTTTTTCTAAATATTTAGCATAGATATTTAATCTTTGACTTTGGCGGTAAGGACCTTCGTTCCATTCAATCCCCAGCCATTTGAGATTTTCAATAATATCTTTTTCAAAACGAGGGTCCGATCTTTCAGCGTCGGTATCCTCAATCCTTAAAATAAAACTACCTTGGTGCGATTGGGCAAAGAGAAAATTAAAAAGAGCAGTTCTAGCTGACCCAATATGTAAAAACCCGGTTGGCGACGGGGCAATTCTCACCCTAACCTCGCCAGGCTTAAAGAATTTAAAATCGTTAGCTGGCATATTTCTAATTTTAGCTTAACATAATCTTTCCCAACTTCAACCAGCGAGCGAGGCGAAGCCGAGCGAAGATGTCAATGAGGCAAAGCCTCATTGACCAGCGAGATAGCTGTAAATGTAAGCAGCTATTATTTTGGCAGCTTGAGGTTTGGAAAATTCACGAGCTGCTTTTTGAAGCCGTTCCAACTCTTCTGGGCGAGAAAAGAGATATTTGAGTTTTTCTAAGAAGAAATGAGAAGTAAAATTAGCTTCCTCCATTACTATTGCTGCTCCTCCTTCAGCATAAGCATAAGCATTTTTTACTTGATGGTTTTGAGCAGCTTCCGGCAAAGGAATCAAAATAGAAGGCTTGCCCCAAGCAGCTATTTCAAAAAGACTACCCGACCCCGCCCGGCTGACAATTAGATCGCAGACCGCGTAAGCCTGTTTTAACTCTTCTTCTTTCAGGAAAGGAAAAAGACGATAATTTTTATCTAAACCTTCGGGCAAGATAGCTTTACTTTCTGCTTTTACTTCTGGGAAATTTTTCTCTCCGCATTGGTGCAAAACATAAAAATTCTCAAGAAGCTCTGCTAAAATCTCTAAAATTTTATCATTTACCCTTTGAGCTCCTTGGGAGCCGCCCAAGATTAGAATTACAGGCTTCTCCCCGCTTAACTTAAAAAATTCTCTACCTTTTTCTCTTGAACTTTCTAAAATTTCTCTACGAATAGGGTTGCCAACTTGAATCATTTTCTTTGGAGGGAAATATTCTGTTCTGGGGAAAGAAACAAAAATTTCCAGAGCGAATCTCGAGATGAATCTATTGGCCAGGCCCGGAGTAACATCCGACTCGTGGAGAAAAATCGGGACTCTTAATAGCCAACTGGAAATCACGCCAGGAATTGAGCCGAATCCTCCTTTGCTAAAAATTAAATCGGGAGCTAGAAAGAAAACATAAAAGAAAGCCTGAAAAATACCCATCGGAATTTTAAGAAGAACGTCCGTCAAATTTTGGAATATGGTTTTCCAATCCATATATCTCCGAACTTTTCCAGCCAGCACGGTTTTAATCTTAATTCCTTCTTGGGAAAGCAAAATTGAGCCAAAGTCGTCTTTTGGGCCGATGTAATAAAATTGCAAGTCCTTTTGAGGACTAAGCCTTCTGATTTCTCTAACAATGCCGATAATGGGCAAAATGTGACCTCCGGTACCACCGCCGGTAAATAATATTTTCATGTCACCTGCGACTAATATTTAATAATATCCCCATTCCAATTAATTCTGACATAAGAGCTGATCCTCCATAACTAACAAACGGCAAGGGAATGCCCGTCAGGGGTAAAATTCCTATCATTGCTGCCAAGTTAGTAAAGCCTTGGAGACAAACCCAAACAGTTAATCCCAGAGCAGCCAGCTGAGAAAATTTGTCCTCTTTCCTTTTAGCGATTCTAAACCCTCTCCACAAAATCAGCAAGAAAATAAGAATCAAAATAGCAGCTCCAATAAATCCGGTTTCTTCAGCAAAAATGGCAAAAATCGAATCTGACATTGACTGAGGCAAAAACCCATACCTTTGACGCGACAAGCCCAAGCCCAAGCCAAATAAGCCGCCCGACCCGACCGTAATTAAAGCCTGTTTTATCTGGTAGCCAATTCCCATGGGGTCAATTTCGGGATTAAGAAAAACTAATAATCTATTCAATCTATAAGGAGCAAGTTTTATTAAGGCCAATAATCCCCCTCCGCCAATCAAAATTATAAGAATGCTGTGCCAGAGGGGAGTTTGGGCTAAAAAATACATTAGAGCAGCTGAAATCACAATTACTCCCAAGGTACTAATATCTGGCTGGAGGACCAAAAACAAGCTAATTATACCAACAACTAATAAGAAAGCAATAAAAGTCTGGCTAAACCCCCTTGTTTTTGAGGTGCGGCTGGCCAACCAGGCTGCTAAATAAAGAATAAAAGTGAGTTTTAAAAATTCCGAGGGCTGAAAAGAAAACAAACCAAAAGAAACCCATCTGGCCGCTCCGCCAGCTTCAGAGCCAATTTTAGGCAAAAAGACCATACTCAAAAAGACCAAATTTACCAAAAGTAAGGCTGGAGCCCATTTTTTAAAGAAATCAAGCCTGACCCTAAAAGCAAGAAAGCCCAAAATTAACCCTGGGATTAAGCCAAAAACAATTTGATGATTTAAAAAATAATAAGTATTTCCGAATCTTTCTTCAGAAAGAGAAGCTGAAACACTGGCTAAGATTAAAATCCCTAAAATTATTAGAGCCAGAACCGCTCCAGCCAAAAAAATATCAGGCTGACCCCTTCGATCTTTTACTAAATTTCTTAACATATTAGTCAATGAAACTATTGTTTCATTTCCACCTTCGTTTTCGCTGCGCAAAAACTTGCTTTTTAAATAAATTACCTTTTTCTTTGTAATCTTTAAAAATACTAAAACTGGTTGAGGCGCAAGATAAGAGGCAGATTTTTCCCTTCCGAGTATTTTTATAAGCGAGTTTGACGGCATCTCGCATATTGTCCGTAAAGAAATGCCTAGGTACTTCCCTTCCCAGAGCTTGTTTCACTATTTCGCGCCAGATTTTTTCTCCGGTAGTTGGGAATAAAATTAGATTTTTTATGTTTTTATTTTCTAAAACACTTTTGGCTAATTTTTTAAAATCAATTTTTCTATCAAAACCGCCCAGCATAATGGTCTCAACTTTCTTGCCCAGGGCTTTTATTGCGAAGATGGCAGTTTCCGGAATAGTTGATAAGGCATCGTTGTAAAAAGTAATTCCTTTATACGTTCCGACCAATTCCAATCTATGAGGTAAAGATTTAAATTCTTTGAGCGCTTTTTCAATAGTTTCTGGAGGGATTTTAAATATCTTTCCCACGGCTCTAGCCGCTGCCTTATCTAATTCGTAATACTCTCCTTTTATCGGGATTTTTTCAGCTTTTGTTTTTTTAGCAAATTCTTTAACCAGTTTATCTCCCGAATTGAAAACCAAATAATCATTTTTAGTTTGGTAAAGAGTAATGTTGGCTTTTGCCCGTGCGTATTCAGCAAAACTCTTGTAGTAATCTAGATGTTCAGGATAGATATTAAGCAAAACGGCAATATGGGGACTTTTTTTCAGGTTGTACAACTGATGGCTGGAAAGTTCATAAACGTAAACATCTTTTGGAGTGGCCGGGAATAGAAAATTTAATGCCGGCCTTCCGATGTTGCCCACTAAATGCGCCCTTAGGCCGCTTTCCTTTAAAACCCGATAAATCATTGAGGCGGTCGTGCTCTTGCCCTTGGTGCCAGTAACTCCGATAATCTTCCCCGGACAATTATCAAAGAAAATTTCAGTTTGAGTAGTAATTTTCTTCAAAACTGACTCGGGCAAAATTTTAAAAGGGACTCCCGGCGACTTAATAATAATATCGTAATTTTCAAGCGCTTCGAGGTAATCCTTTCCTAAGTATAATTTAACTTTTTGGAATTTGCCTGCCTGCCGGCGAGGCAGGGGTTTTGGAATTTGGATTTTGTTTTGATCCGCTATCCCGATGACTTTCTTCGGAAAGAGTTTTCTCAAAAACTCAAAGTTATCCTTCCCTTCCCTGCCAAACCCCAAAATTAAAACTTTTTTATTCTTTAATTCATTTATCTTCATTTAACCAAACAAAGTGAAGGTTTAAGAAGAGAATAAAATTCTCTTCGCTTTAAGTATTTTTTTGAACGCTTTTGGTAAATTATGTTGGCTATTCCAATCATTTAAGATTTTTTTTGATTCTTTATCTAAATTAAGATATTTGGGTAGAATTTTTTCTTGAAAATATTGGAGAAGAAGAGGTAATTTGACTCTCCTTTGCTTGAGGCTTCGGAGGGCAAGGTAAAAAACAACTAAACTTTCTTTTTTGGTGCCGACACATTCAAAAGGCTTGAATCCCCTCTTCCCTATTAGTTGTTGCATTATTGGCAACAGATTTTCGTTATTAAACAAATTTTTACCAAAAATTTTTAGTAGCTCTTTTTCTTTAACAAAAGGATGAAGACAGGCAAAAATGAACAAGCATTTTGAACACTCTCCACACCATTTCTTAGTGGGCAATTTGGTCCCAGAGGCAGTTTTGTAGGCCTCATTACAGCTTAGAAAAACTGAGAAGTATTTTTTATATTTGCTGAACAATTTAGCTATCTGAATTTCATATAAGGGCCGAAGAAAGCTGAAATATTCAAGGTTTTTTGCCAAATATTTTTTCGAGTATTTTCTGAATTTCTTCTCGAAATCAAAACTTTTAGACCACTGGTGATTAATGGTTTTTCCTAAATATTTCACATTTCCCTCGTTGGAACTCCTTTCATTTGAAAAAGCAATGTATTTTTGACCAAAAATTACAGCACAAAGAACGCTTAAAAAAGCTAAATAAGCTGAAAAGGGCGTATGGCCATTTAAGAATCCCTGGCGATTTAATTCCAATAGTTTTTCATCAATTTTCCGCCTAACAATTATTGGTTTTTTACACTCCCCCACTTTCATTATTTCAGCCGCAGCCTCAGTTGGGTTTAAGGAAAAACAATTAATATTTTTTCCAGCTTTTTTCAAAATTTCTAAAGTAACCGCCGAATCCTTACCGCCACCCACCGCCACCAATACTTTTCCAATACGCCTTAACACGACGATCGTCGTGTTAAGGCGTATTTCTTTTGTTGTTGTTTTTATGGTGAGGAAGTTGGGTTTTCTGAAATCGATTTTGTTTTCGTAAAAAAATTGACCCATGCCATTTATTATCAAATCCTTCCACCACTTGATTTGTTCTGAATTTAGCGGGCTAGCTTTAATTTCTATTACCGGCGAACAGGTTGCTTTCCAATAACTGGGAATTTCCATAAGACCAAGATTAAATACTAAATTATTTAATACTCTATCCCCCACTCTTTCGATTTGAGATTTATCAACATTTTCAATAACAACTTTGGGCTTAAAATAAATATCAGGCTCAACTCTGAAAGAAAAAAGAATTTCTAAATTATTTTTAGAAATCCCGTAAGAGTAATTTTCGTAAACGAATTTTGGATATTTTTTTCTTAGATTTAACATTTTATCCCAAAAGGCGCATGGCTACTCCTAAAATTGCCAGAACCACACTAATTATCCAAAATCGCATTGTCACCTGATGGGCTGGCCAACCACGGGCTTCAAAATGATGATGAATGGGTGTGGCAAGCCAGATTTTTTTATGGCGGAATTTTTTAGACAACAGCTGCAAAATCATTGAACCGACCTCTATCACTAAAAGTCCGGCAATGATTGGTAAGACAACTACCGAATCTGTTAAAAAGGCAACAACAGCCATAGTGGTAGTTAATCCTAAAATTCCGGTTTCTCCCATATAAAAACGGGCCGGCGGAATGTTAAACCATAAAAAAGCAAAGAGGGTGCCAGCGATTACGGCACAAAAAGTGGCTAAGTCCGCTTTACCTTGAGCAAAAGCGATAATAGCAAAAGCTCCAAAGATAGAGGCAAAAACTCCCCCAGCTAATCCATCTAAGCCATCAATCACACCGCCTGCCCAAGAGCCAACGGTTACTAAAACAAAAAGGGGTATCATCCAAATCCCGATTGGAAAAACAAATCCTTCGGGGAAATTTTTTAATAAAGGAATATGAATAGTGTCCCAGCCTAATTGATAATAAAACCAGAAGCCCCCGATTAACCCAATAATAATAACCATTAGCAGTCTCCGCTTAAAAGTTATGCCGCCACCAATGTATTTTCCTTTACCGCAAACCTGAAGAATATCATCAGAAAGTCCCACCAAGGAAGCAGCAATTAAAGTAAATAAAGGAAGCCAGGTTTCACTTCTTGATAAAAAGTTTAATTTTTTAACCCACCAAATATCGCAAAAATTAGCCAAAGCAAAAAACAAAAAAACAACAAACAAGACCGACACCCAAATTAGCACTCCCCCGCCCCGCGGTACGCTTGTCTCCCTGTCTTTATGTAGGGAATAGATAACTTCTGCTTCGTCGCCAGTAATGGTTTTAGTTCTGGCTTCTTTTTTCCAAAATTTAAATTTTTTTAGCAACTCTATTAAGGCCGGCGCCCAAAACAAAGCTGCCACTGCCGATATTCCAGATAGAAGAAAAAGCTTTATTATATTAAAAGTAACAATACTCATTGACCAATGGCGAGCCAATCGATAAGTTTTTGGGTTTCTACAATTCGAGCCGCGGCCGAAGGAGCGCCTAAAATCACGTTAATATATTTGTTTTCCTTTCCGTCTTCTAAAACCAAAAGCATACATCCTTCAGCTTCGTCAGTGTAGCCAGTTTTTCCTCCTAAAATCTTAAATTTTTCTGGCATTGCTAAGTCTGAAGTTCCATTTTCAGTCGGATAAGGACCTTGGCTTACCGAAATCTCAAAAATCTTTGGATATTTTTTGAGTATATATTGAGTAATTTTTGTTAGATCTTCAGCGGTTGAGTGGTTAAAACAAGCGATATTGGCAGGCTCATAATGTATGCCCTTAGGATCCAAACCGGTAGGATTTACAAAGTGGGTGTTCTCTAGCTCCAATTCCTCAGCTTTTAAATTCATTTTTTCTACGAAGTTTTCAGTCCCAACAAGTTCAGCGAGAGCAAAAGCAGCGTCATTGCTGGAATAAATCAACATCAACTCTAATGCTCTTTCCAGTAGTAGTTTATCGCCCGCTTTTAAATTGCCAAAAATTGGAACATCTTCTTGGCTCGCCGCCTCTTCAGAGACGGTTATCAAATTGGAAAAATCATAATCATTTATCGAGCCCATTTTAATGGGCGAAGATGGAGATGAATCTTTAGATTCATCGACCTCGGTGGTATTTTCAAAAACAATTATCGCCGTCATTAATTTAGTTAAAGAGGCAATCGGCAAGGGTTGGTTAATATTATTTTTTAAAAGAATTTTTTCGCTTTTTAATGAAACAGCCGCTCGGGCCTGGAGCTCAAGCTCGGGCCTTTCCGGTTTTTGAGGAATTTTAACTAAAGAGATTTCTTCAATCGGCTGAGAAATTTGAGCATAGAAAACACCTTCCAGGTTTTCCTGGAAAGTATTTATGCCCCACCAAAGGGGCAAACTAAAAAGAAAAGAAATTAATAGAATCTTTGCTCCTTTCATTTTCGTTTTTCACTTTTCGCTTTACGTTTTTCGCTTATTTTTATATGGAGCTCTTTAAGCTGTTTTTCGTCTACTTCAGCGGGAGCTTGCATCATTAAATCCCGATTGTCGCCGGTTTTCGGAAAAGCCATTACTTCTCGGATATTGGGCTCATTTAGGACTACAGATAAAAACCTATCAATCCCGGGAGCGATGCCGCCGTGCGGCGGCACGCCGTAACTAAAGGATTCAAAATAATTACTGAATTTCTTTTTAGTTTCTTCTTTTTTGTGCCCAAGAACTTCAAAAACCGCAGTTAAAATATCAAGATCGGTAGTTCTGATGCTCCCTCCGCCAATTTCGTAGCCATTTAAAACAAAATCATATTGATAAGCTAAAATCTTTTCCGGGTTTTTCTTAATTTCCCTAACGTTTTCAACTTGGGGCTTAGTAAAGGGATGATGCATCGCTCTCCATTCTTTTTTTTGCCATTCAAACGCCGAGCGAGAGCGAGGCGAGAGAAGAGGTTTTACCTCTTCGAACATTGGGAAATTTACTACAAAACAAAAAGCTAATTCCTCTGGATTTTGTTTGTTTTGCCTCAGGTCGGGCTTATCGGACTGATATTTTTTCATTACATTTCTATATTCTAAGCGCGGGAAAGGGATTTTTAAAATTCTTTTTTCTGGGAATAATTTTTTAACTAAGCTTATATATAATCTTTCTATCAGGTCCAAAACGTCTTGCTGGCTTACGAAGGACATCTCAATATCCAGTTGGGTGTGCTCGGCTTGTCTGTCGGCGCGAGGATCTTCGTCACGGAAGCATCTGGCAATCTGGAAATATTTTTCTAAACCCGCCACCATCAGAAGTTGTTTATACTGCTGGGGCGATTGGGGTAAGGCATAAAATTTGCCTGGCTGCAGTCTTGAAGGAACTAAAAAATCCCTGGCACCTTCGGGAGTGGACTTGGTTAAAATGGGAGTTTCTACCTCAATAAACCCCTCGTTAATCAAAAAATCTCTCATAAAATGAATAACTTTCTGGCGGTAAATTAAGTTTCTCTTCAGCCTTTCTCGTCTAAGGTCCAAATAGCGATATTTTAGTCTTTTTTCTTCGTTTATTTCATAGCCCGAACCATCAATAGTGAAAGGCAAAGTTTTTGCCCTAGATAGCACTTCTAAATTTTCTGCCTCTAACTCGATTTTTCCGGTTTCAATTTTAGGATTTTGCATTCCCTTTGGCCTTTCTTTTATTTCTCCTTCAACGCAAATTACCCACTCGGGCCTAAGCTCTTTTGCTGCTTCAGGATTGCAAACTAATTGCAACACGCCCGATCTATCTCTCAAGTCAATAAAAAGAATCTTTCCGTGAGACCTTACGGCGTTTACCCAGCCGCAAACCTTGACTGTTTCTCCTATATGTTTTGGCGTGTCAATGTTTAAAATTCGGTTCATTCTTTTTTATTCTCGAAGATAACTTTTAATTTTCGCAACTATTTCTTGGGGAGTTCAAAGAGATAAATCTCTTTTCACCCTTCGCTCGCCCGAGCGAGGCGAAGCCGAGCGAAGGGTAAAGATGAAAGTTTATCTTTCATCGACTAGTAGTTGCTTTATTTTCGCAACTATTTCGCTCGGAGTATAATTTGTCTTAATTAAATAATCTTTGGCGCCGAGCTTTAAGGCTTGTTTTTTAGTCTCCGGGTCATCATAATTTGAGAAAGCAACCACTGGCGTAGCGGCAATTTCGGGATCTTGTCTCAGCCAGCCCAAGAAGGTAATTCCATTTTCTCTGGGAAGTAAAATATCAAGAACAATTAAATCTGGCCTTTCTTTTTTAACCATCTTTAGCCCCTCTTTTGATTCAAATGCCAAAAGCACTTCAAACCCTGCCTGAGAAAATTTCTCTTTGTACATTTCAGCCAAAATTTTTTCATCTTCTATAAGCAATATTTTCTTTAGCATAAATTTTATTTCATTGGCAATTCTATATAAAAAGTTGAACCTTTGTCTTTACCTTTGCTTTTTGCCCAGACTTTGCCATCGTGGGCTTCAATAAACTTTCTGGCCACATAAAGCCCGAGCCCAACTCCTTCGGTATATAGCCTGGTACCGGCTGCGCCCCGGGAAAAACTTTCAAACATTTTAGACAGTTCAGCTTTTGTCATTCCTGCTCCCGTATCAGATACTTCAATTTTGCATTTTGCATCTTGCATTTCGCATTTTATTGTTATTCCGCCTTTTTCAGTATATCTGATGGCATTGTCTATTACGTTCATAACAACCTGTCGGAATTGGTCTTTATCCACCGAAATCTTAGGCAAGGGTTTTTTGGGTTTTTCCCATTTCAAATAAAGGCCTTTTTCTTTAGCGATATTGCTTAATTCTTCTAGTACGCTGGAAATCAAACTTTCCAAAGATAATTTTTCCAATTTTGTCTCCATTCTGCCAGCCTCAATCCGAGAAACACTTAAAAGGTCGTTAACTAATTTTATCAATCTTTCGTTAGAAGCATAAATATTATTTAAGGGGCCTCCCATATTTTCTGGCAGCTTGCCATAAGTTCCTTCATTTATCATTGAAATATATCCCTTAATTGCGGTTAAAGGTGTTCTTAATTGGTGAGAGGCAATAGAAATAAACTCTGACTTAGCTTTATCCAATTTTTTCAGATCTTCATAGGCCTCTCTTAATTCTTGAGTGGCTTTTTCCACTTCTCTTTCCAATTTTTTACTAAAACCCCTTACTTCAGAATATAATTTAGCATTTTGAAGGGCAATTGAGGCCTGGTTAGCTAAATTAGTTAAAAGTTCAATGTCTTGAGTTGAATAGGGTTCGCCAGATAATTTGTTTCCTAAAACAATCATTCCTATAATTTTCTCTTCAATAAAAAGCGGCAGACAAAGGGCAGCCTCAATCCTTTTCATATTCGATTGTAAAGTTTGTAATCTTCCCTTCTCTTCTTTTTCTGTTGTATCACGAACAATTAGAGAAAGCTCTTCATAAACCAATGGCTTTTGGGTTCTTTCCAGCCAGACAGTTAAGAAGTTATCTTTAACCAAAGAAATGCCATTTTCTTCACGGAATCCAATATTCTTTTGGATACGGTATTCGCCGTCCCCCGGCTCTCTCAAAAGTGTCACTGCCTTATCCAATTTCATCGTATTTATCAAGGTATTAATGATTAAAGAAGAGAGCTTGTCTAATTCCAAGAATTTGGTTAATCTTTTTCCCAAATCCGTCAAGACCGTCTGATAAGAATAAAATGTGTAATAAAAATATCTTGAAGCCCACTTTTCAAAAAACCGAAAGACAAATTGAAACAGTAGAATGCCAATGATTAAAATTAAAGAGGAGGCAACATTTATTGGAACTGGCACGACCAATTCATTGTTTAGGAGAAGCAAAAGAAGCGCAATGGCGATGACTACAATAAAAGAAAGAACATAAACCGCTCCTTTACCAATTACTATTCTTATATCCATCAGTCGATAACGGGTAATCGCATATGCAAAAAGAAAAGGATAAAAAGGCACCAAAACTGTACCAAATGGAATAAAAGATACGCCAAACCATTGTGGTAAGTTAGTTGCTCCTCCTCCAAGGCCCAAAACAGCAGCCAATAAAACGTATTTTAATTGTTCTCTTTGAAAGCCAGATGATTTTAAAAACGTCTTAAGTAATAAAATAATTCCAGATCCAGCGATTCCGCCATAAGCTATAATAGCAAATAGATAATATACTAGCCCTGCTTGGGGCCAGAACGGAAAAATAGAAATTGGAGCTAAAGACTGAACAAAATAAGAGGTCCAAGAAAATCCTAATAGCATTAAAGAAAAAAGGTAGCCAAAGATTAGAAGTTTTTGATATTCAATCCTTTTTCCTATTAATAAAAGAATCCAATGTAAAAATGAAATTGGAATTAAGGTAGCGCCTATGCTTAGGATTCTGCACCACAATAATGCGGTCTCATAAGAGCTGCTTAACTGCCACATTCCGTAACCGAATCCCCAAACAAAAATTGAAAGGTTCATCAGTCCGAAGATTCGATTTAATTCCTTTTTTGGATCCTTTAAATAAACAAAGCTACCAAAGATTAATCCAGTTATCGCGTTTAAAAAACCTAAAATAGCAAAAGTAATATTCATAAGAAATCCCCTTAAAGAAATTATATCTCTCTAAGGGGATTTGGGCAAGTTGTCGCTTTATCGATATGCGGCGTATACGTCCACCTGTTGGATAAAACTACGACGGTGGACAATACCCTTGAAGCCTATCTTCTTCATTAAGTCAATCGCCTCTTCCGTTTCTAAAAAGGTATAGATACCCAACTGGCCTTTCTTTTGGATTTCAAGACCGTGAGCCAAAATTCTGGTCCCTTGTAAAATCCGAGTTATGTCTTTCCTTGCCACGTACTCATACAAATTTAACATTGATGGGATAGAGGCAAGGAACACCCACTCGAAAAACACGTCTTTTTTGGGAGAGCTCCAGATGAGCTGCCCGCCCTTGCTCAAAGTTCGGTAATGTTCCTCCATCACATGGGCTAAGGCTTCTTTCCGAACCTTTCCATCAAATTTAACCATGTAGGGATCCACTAAGTTAGCCACTTCTAGGTTAAATGTTTGAGCGGGAAATTCCCACGGCTTCGATACGTCCATTTCTTTCAGCTCGATGCACCCATTCCATGAAATGAGGGGAAGATTTTCTCGAGCTGTATCTAGGACTATGTCAGTTGCGATAATCTTGACGTCTGGCAGGGCGCCGAAAGATCTCTCAGCCTTCCTTAAGATTGTTTTACTTACGTTTAGGGGTCCACATCCTACATCAAGGCAGAGAAAACCGCGTTTGAGCTCAAGAAGATCTTCAATGGTTCTTACGAGTCTTGTAAGCGCATATCCCTTCTCGAGATTTTTATATATGTGGGCGTATTCCTGCCAGAATTCTTCTTCGGTCCACCCTTCGTATTTCCTTGTAAACATCCAATACATTAGCCTGTCGATCAATCGTTTGACCATTTCGATCACCTCCTTCAGTTAGTTTATGTAAGGCTTTTCCTTTCTTAAGGAAAGCTTTATCAGTAACCAGTCGAACGTCCAGCAACAAATAAAGAAAATCGTCACCCCAATGCCCCAGATAATGTCTGGCGCTGGCATTTTAAAAAAGGCGACAAAGTTCTCTTTACTGAATCCGAAAAACCTTTCCTTTTCTTTCATTTTTTTACCTCCTTTCAGAGATTCTGCATATTTATTTTTTAGCCGGAAATACCGGTAGCTAAATCAATATTACCCCAACTCATAATTCTGTCAAGAGTTTTTGACAAAATACATCAAAAAAGCGAATTTTCCTTAATTTTTAAGCTAAAACCTCAATTTTACCCTGTAAAACAATTTCCGACATTTTTAATCATATAAGGAGCTTAGCTCCTTTTTGCCGAAATAAAAAAATCTCGGAAATTATCCGAGAGTACTTGTTTCTC
>Ga0210049_1002919_pt1 | contig 15661 bp, 13 predicted proteins | sample CryGeyCG2014_300_2_FD_183964 | JGI IMG/M metagenome (GOLD analysis project Ga0210049, IMG submission 183964) | Groundwater microbial communities from aquifer - Crystal Geyser CG06_land_8/20/14_3.00 (SPAdes) (version 2) | ecosystem: Environmental > Aquatic > Deep subsurface > Groundwater | place... | reverse complement strand
ATTTCTTGGGAGAACCCGGATTATGCTATTGGATCAAGGTTGATGGAAAACGTATCCTTTTTGATTTGGGTTTTTCTGACGTATATATCAAGAATGCTGAAAAGCTAAAAATTAATTTAAGAAGAACAGATTTTATTATTTTAAGCCATGGTCACAACGATCACACCCAAGGATTGAAATTTTTCCCTGGTCTTTCTCCAAAAGTCACTTTAATTTCCCATCCAGACTGTCTACTGCCAAAATACTTTTCTGATGATTATTACATTGGGTCACCTCTTTCCAAAAAAGAAACCGAGGAAAAATTTGATTATATACAAACAAAAGATCCTTATTTTTTAACTCCTGACATCGTATTCTTAGGTGAGATAAAAGAAAGATATGACTTTGAAAAAAGAAAATCGATGGGGTTTATTATTCGAGAAAAGAAAAAAGAAAAGGATTTGTTGTTGGACGATTCGGCTTTAGCGGTAAAAACAAAAAAAGGAGTAGTAATCATCACCGGTTGTTCACACTCTGGAATTTGTAATATCATTGCCGCTGCAAAAGAAGTGTTTAATAATGAAAAAATATGTTCTGTTATAGGGGGATTTCATTTAAGAGGAGAGGTTAAAGAAAGATTGGAAGAAACGGTCAAAGTATTTAGGATAGAAGTCTCTGGGCGAATCTATCCTGCTCACTGTAGCGATTTTAAGGCAAAGTGCTTTTTGGCACAACATTTGGACACTGAAGAAGTTTTCGTTAGTCAAAAGCTGCACTTTGCCTAAGGGCTTTTTTAAACAAAAAAGGAGGTATTAAAATGAGTTACCCTTTAACATCTGACGCCGAAAAGCAAGACGAAAAAGCTAAAAATCTGGCTCGCGCCAGACAGTCTTTAATCGAGGAGCTTGATGCTGTAAACGTCTATGAGGAAAGAATTCAGTCCAGCGAGGATGAGTCTTTAAAAAAACTTTTGGCCCACAACCGCGATGAAGAAAAAGAACATGCGGCTATGTTAACACAATGGCTTAGGCAGAACGATTCGACGTTTGATATCAAATTTTCCGAACATGATTAGCAAAGTGAAGACCACATCTCTCATGGAATTAAAAGAAGGGCAAAAAGCAATCATTGTTACTATCGCTGCCGGTTTTAAAACCACTAAAAGACTTTCTGATTTAGGACTGGTTCCCGAAACGGAGGTAAAAATACTGCAGAAAACTCTTGTATCGGGTCCAATCGAAGTTGAGGCTCGCGGATCGAAATTGGCCATCGGCAGAGGACTGGCTTCTAAAGTGTTAGTGAAACTAATATAGATTCCCACAGGCTTTACGCCGTGGTACTCTGAAATCGCAGGTTCCCGCCGAATCGGCGGGCGACTTCGTCGAATATTTTTGAAGGATTCACCCACGGGTAAACCCGTGGTTCTCTCCTGCGATTATAGACCTAGCATGAAAAAAGAATTAAACATTGTACTAGCTGGTCAGGCCAATGTTGGCAAAAGCGTTATTTTCAACTATCTGACCGGGCTTCACCAACATATTGGCAACTGGCCGGGAAAAACGATTGAAAAAGCCGAAGGAACGCTACACTACCACGGGTATACGATAAATGTGGTGGATCTTCCCGGTATTTACTCCCTAGCTACTTACTCTCTTGAAGAATTGGTCTCGCGGGATTTTATCGCGGTTCAAAAACCGGATTTTGTTGTTAACGTCGTCGACGGAACGAATCTCGAGAGAAATTTAATCTTCACGCTCCAGATTCTGGAGCTTGAGAGACCAACGGTCGTTGCCCTCAACTTTGCCAATCTCCTGAAAGAAAAGAGGATAGAAATAAACTACCAGAAGGTTGAAGAAATTCTGGGAATCCCGATTGTGCCGGTGGCGGCTATTTACGGAAAAGGAATCACCGAAATATTAACTAGAGGAATCGAGTTAATCCAGAAAAAGAAAAAACCGCCGGTTTTGGAATACGGAAAAGAAGCTGAAGAAAGAATTAAAGCGTTAACTGGATGTCTACAGGGACTTAATTTACCATATCCGGAAAGATGGCTGGCAATAAAACTTCTTGAGAAAGATAAAACAATTGAAAATGTAATAGAAAAGGAAAGGTCGGAAGTGCTTGAGAAGGCGAAACAAATGTGCGCCGAGCTTGAGAAAATCCATGGACACGATGCGGCGATCGTCATCGCCTCCGAGCGTTGCCATCTTACGGCCGACATTATCAAGCAGGCAGTAAGAATAAAAAGGCCCACCCGGATAAGTCTGGTGGAAAGGTTGGATCCTCTCACCTGCCATAAAATTTGGGGTTATCCTATCATGGCAATCATCCTGGCGATATCGTTTTTATCAATTTTCCTTTTCGGCAACTGGTTTTCTTCGCTACTGGGGGGAGTAACAGCTAGTTGGCAAACAGGATGGGAAGGTATTTTTGGCATTTCGGCGTGGTCAACTTTGGGGTGGACGGCCCTAAAGAGCATTCTTGCCTTAATTGAAATCGCCTTGCCCTACATCGTTCCTTTTTATCTTCTTTTATTTCTTTTAGAAGACTGCGGATATTTAGCCCGCATTGCTTTTTTAACGGATAGTTTAATGCATAAAATGGGGATTCATGGGAAGGGGTGTATTTCTCTGATGCTCGGTCTTGGTTGCAATGTTCCGGCCTGCCTTTCTTGCCGGATTATGGAAACCCAGAAAGAACGACTGATCACAGGATTTCTTGCAACTCTTATACCCTGTTCGGCACGAACAGTCATTATCGTGGGTTTGGTCGGGAAATTTATGGGAATGGGGTGGGCTCTCGGGTTATATGCCTTTACCGCCTTGATAATCTTTATACTCGGTGGATTGGCCTCCAAGATTTTATCTAGAGAACCGACGGAACTCATTATGGAAATGCCTGATTACCGGCGACCAAACCTGCATACCATCATCATTCAAACATGGATGCGCTTGAAAGAATTTATTTACATTGCGGCGCCTATAGTTGTCATTTCCGGAGTGATGGTGGAGGGAATTAGTTTGCTGGGATGGTTGCCTCAAATAGCCCAGATCTTAAGCCCTATTACCGTAGCGTGGTTGGGACTGCCGGCGATCTGCGGAATATTGCTTATTTTCGGTATTTTGAGAAAAGAGTTGATACTTGTGATGCTGGCCACTTTTTTGGGAACAGCCAACTTTAGCCAAGTATTAAGCCCGGTGCAGATGCTTACCCTAGCCTTGGTGAGCACGTTTTATGTCCCGTGCATTGCCACGATTGCCGTTTTAAAAAAAGAATTTGGCTGGAAAAGAGCACTGGGCATTGCGTTGTTTGAAATTATTTTTGCCATTACCTTGGGAGGAATTGTTTCAAGAATCCTTACTGCCATTAATATCCAGTGACGATAAATATTTTTTAAATGGGGGATACCGTATGATATTTTTGAAGAAATTATTTTCGAGCGGGAAAACCGCGGGCTTCAGCCTGCGGATGAGAGCATCAAATCTTCTCCCGCGAGAAAAGATGATACCGCGGACTTTAGTCCGCAGAGAATCATTTTTCTGTATAACAGTTTGTACACTGCTTGTAGCTGCGTTTTGTTTAAGTGGCCAATCGGCAGTAATTTTTGCCCAAAGTGAGGAATTTAGACAGGAAACGCTCGAAGGAGTGGTAACGCAGATCATTGAAGAAAAAGAGGTTGAAGGTGAGGCGGGCCTTCAGTGGTACCAGAAATTAGAGCTTAAAATTACCAAAGGATCTCTAAAAGACCAAACGATTATTTCGGAAAACGGTCTCGTTCCTTCGTATCAAATCCAACGGTATAAAAAGGGAGATAAGGTTGTGATTACCTATTCTCAAAATGCCGGGCAGGATGTTTTTTCCATCTCTGATTATGTGCGGCGCAGTCCTCTCCTTTGGCTTTTTATCGTTTTTGTCATTGTTACCGCACTGGTCGCCAAGTGGCGGGGAATAAGCTCCTTTATCGGCATGGGAATTTCATTCCTGGTCATTTTCTATTTTATTTTGCCTAGAATTTCCGCTGGCGCCAACCCGGTGCTGATTGCTATTTTGGGTTCGTTGGGCATTATTCCGGCGACCTTTTATTTTTCGCATGGTTTAAATAAAAAAACCACCGTTGCTATATTGGGAACGCTTGTTTCTTTGGTGCTAACCGGGTTTTTGGCCGCTTTTTGCATTGAGGTTACCAAGCTTACCGGATTAAATTCTGAGGAAGTGGGATTATTGCAGACAATAAAACAAGGGGCAATTAATACGAAAGGTTTGTTACTGGCGGGAATAATGATTGGAGTCTTGGGGGTTATGGATGACATTACCATTTCACAAGCGGCGATCGTTTTCCAATTGAATAAAGCCGATACCAAAATGAAGGTAGGAGAATTGTATAAGCGAGCCATGGATGTAGGGCAGGATCACATAGCGTCAATGGTTAATACTTTAATATTGGTTTATACCGGAGCGGCACTGCCATTACTGTTACTATTTATAAACAACCCCCGTCCATTTGCCGAAATTGTCAATTATGAGCCGATCGGGAGCGAGATTGTTCGTACTTTAGTGGGAAGCATCGGCTTGATTTTGGCGGTTCCGATTACAACAATACTGTCGGTCTTATCAGTGAAGAAAAAAGAGGGAAGATTAAAGTATTGATATTATTCAGATAACAGGTAGCTGTACCAAAATATATTATCAATCATTCTGAGGCTCATCAAAGAAAATCCATGCAGAAAAAACACCATTCAGCCAGCGGAAAGGATGAAGAATATCTTGACTTAGTTGACAGAAATGACCGAGTTGTCGGCAAAATGCTCCGTTCTCATATTTACGCCAAAGGCTTAAAAAATTACCGCGTTGTCAATGTTTTCGTTAAAAATTCTGGCGGCCAACTTTGGATTCCTAAAAGAACCGCCCAGAAAAAAATCTTCCCGTTATGTTTGGATGTTGGTGTCGGCGGGCACGTTACAAGTGGCCAGACATACGAGGAGGCTTTCAAAACCGAAGCTTTTGAAGAATTAAATCTCGACATCTCGCAAGTTTTTTATCGTCCTTTGGGTCATCTGACGCCCAAAGATGAAGTTTCATCGTTCATGAAGGTTTACGAGATTGAAATGAATAAGTTGCCGAATTACAATCCTAAGGACTTTTGCGGATACTTTTGGTTAACTCCAACGCAGGTCTTAGAAAAAATTACAGCCGGAGCAGCAGCCAAACCCGATCTGTCCAAATTGCTCAAAATCTTCTACCACTAAATTTGACACCTCGGAGGTGCAAGGTTATTCCGTTAACCCTAAAGGTTGATTTAGGGGGAATTTCCACTTTACACCTCGGAGGTGGGACTCTTGACACCTCCGAGGTGTAGTGAGATAAAGGTTTTTGTGATAGAATCGGAGTTTACCAACAAACGCACCGTCAGGCGCTTTTTTGACTGGAGTCAGTCTTATGGACATTCGCAATATCGCCATCATCGCTCACGTTGACCACGGTAAAACCACCCTGGTGGACGCCATGCTCAAACAAACCCATACCTTTCGGGAAAACCAAAAAGAAATGCAACAAACCCTTATTCTGGATTCTAATGAGCTGGAAAAAGAAAAGGGAATTACCATTTTGTCCAAAAACACCTCGGTTTTTTATAAAAACACCAAAATCAATATTATCGACACTCCTGGCCACGCCGACTTCGGCGGAGAAGTAGAGCGCGTTTTGAATATGGCCAGCGGTGCTTTGCTTTTGGTTGATGCTTTAGAGGGGCCGCTGCCGCAAACTAAGTTTGTCTTGAAAAAAGCGTTGGAGGCCAAACTGAAAATCATTTTGATCTTAAATAAGATTGACAAAAAAGATGCACGCCCGCAAGAAGTGATGCATAACATCGAAACTCTTTTTTTAGAACTGGCCGAAGACGATTCCGCGCTTAATTTCACTACATTATATGCGGTCGGACGCGACGGAAAGGCATTCCACAAACTTCCCCAAAGCTATTCCTCAGATACAGTCGGTGATTTAACGCCAATTTTTGAAACGATTTTAAAAGAAATTCCCGGAACAGTTAAGGATTGCGATAAACCCTTCCAGATGCTTATTTCGACCTTGGATAATGATGATTATATCGGTAAGCTTTGTATCGGAAAAGTCAGCCGCGGAAAGCTAAAAAAAGATCAGCTGATTGCGCTTACCACCGATAATCGGGTTCTCGGAACATTCAAAGTGCAAAAACTCTTAACCAGCGTCGGTCTTGAACGCCGCGAAGTGGCGGAAGTTTCAGCCGGCGACATAGTGGCCATCGCCGGTATTCCCCAAATGACAATCGGACTGACAATTTGCGACCCGATTCATCCGGAAAGCTTGCCTAAAATAAAAATTGATGATCCGACCATTAAAATCAGTCTGGGACCAAATACTAGTCCTTTGGCCGGGCGCGAAGGCAAATTTACTAGCTCTGTTCAGATCCGCCAACGACTTTTTAAAGAGGCAGAGACTAATTTGGGACTGCACATTATTGAAAAACCGGAAAGCGCCAAACTGACTGTTGCCGGGCGTGGAGAGCTACAACTTTCAGTTTTGATAGAAACTCTACGACGCGAAGGATACGAGCTCGAGGTGTCAAAACCACAGGTAATTTACAAAACTATCAATGGAGCAATATGCGAACCATATGAAGAAATTACGATCGAAGTGACAGGGGAATTTGTGGGAATTATTACGGAAGAAATGGCAAAACGACATGGCCAAATACTAAGTTTGACGCCTCAGAAAAATAACGTTTCGCGTTTTGTCTATAAAATTTCAAGCCATAATTTGCTCGGCATCCGCAACGTACTTTTAGGGAACACTCGCGGTACTGCCATTTTAAACACTTATTTCATCGGCTATTTTGCCAAGAGCGGACGAACCGAATCCATTCGCAACGGTTCTCTAATCGCGTCTGAGTCCGGAACCACGCTTTCGTACGGTTTGGCAAATGCCCAAATGCGGGGAAACCTTTTTGTCGGACCCGGAGTTTTGGTGTACGAAGGGATGATTGTGGGAATTTCCAGCCGTCAACAAGATATTGAAGTCAATGTCTGTAAAGCCAAAAAGCAAACCAATATGCGTTCTTCAACCGCGGATATCGCTATCCAGCTAACACCCCCGACCTTTATGGATTTGGAGCAAATGCTCGATTTTGTCAAAGACGACGAAATGATTGAGGCAACTCCCAAAAGCTTACGCCTGCGTAAAAAATACTTAACCAGTCTTGCGCGTCGACGGGCAGAAAGAGTTGAACGCGCACGCGTTGCGTAGAATCTTTCTTTCCCAAACTAGATGCAGTATACTTACCGACATGGTAAGTTACGATAGGCCGTCATTTTCGAAAAAAGAGGAGCTTCGCCAGCATTTCAAACAAAAACGATTGTCTTTTGTCGGTGAGGTAAAACACAGGGCTGATCGTGAAATCCTTTCAAATCTTGAAACCTTGGCTGTTTTCTGCAAGGCGGATATCATCGCCTTTTACGTTTCTTTGCTGTCTGAGGTTGACACCCGCATAATAATCCAGAAATATCTTAAATCTAAAATAATCGCGGTTCCCAAAATTGAAGAGAAACCCCATCTTGGGTTTTACCATTTACGAGCCTGGAGTGACTTAAGACTCGGCAAAATGGGAATTCTTGAGCCTGAGGCAAAACTTGAAAAAATAGATCTATCTGCGATACAATTGATTATTGTTCCCGGGATTGCGTTTGACAGAAAGGGATACCGGCTTGGGTTTGGCGAGGGTTACACCGATTTCCTGCTTGCGCAAATCCACTCACCAAAAATTGGCTTAGCCTATGAATGGCAGGTGGTTCCAACGCTTCCTCGCGGGCCACTCGATCAGGCGGTTGATATAATCATCACCGATAAAACTATTCTCACAGTCAGTAAAAAATGAAGGAGATTCTCCTATGAATTATTTACCTATGGTTGACCCGGAAATCAAAGATCTGATTGCTAAAGAAGAACAGCGGCAAAAGGAAACTCTGTCGTTTATTCCGTCCGAAAATTATGCGTCGCAGGCAGTTTTGGAAGCGCTGGGAAGCGGACTTACCAATAAATATTCCGAGGGGTATCCCAACAAACGTTACTATCAGGGACAAAAATATATTGACGCAATCGAGTCGCTGTGCCTTGAACGCGCTAAAGCGCTTTTTAATGTTCCTTTTGCCAATGTACAGCCCTATTCTGGTTCACCGGCCAATGCTGCGGTTTACTTTGGCTTACTTGCGCCTGGCGATACGATCATGGGTTTATCTTTAAAAAGCGGCGGGCATTTGACTCATGGTGTTCCCAATATCACTTTTTCCGGTAAATTTTTCCAAAGCGTGCAGTATGATGTCGGGGAAGACGGATTTTTGCATTATGATGAGATCGAAAAGCTGGCACTCAAACACAAGCCGCGGATGATTATAGCCGGAATCACGCATTATCCCAGACAGCTTGATTTTGAACGCTTTGCGGCCATTGCCCGGAAAGTAGATGCGTTTTTGCTGGCAGATATTTCTCACATCGTAAGTTTAATAATAGCCGGTGTCCATCCTTCACCTTTCGTTCAGGCACATGTTGTGACCACCACTACCCATAAAACGTTACGTGGTCCTCGAGGCGCTATTATTATGGTGACGCAAAAAGGGCTGGAAAAAGATCCGCTGATGGGCGAAAAAATCAATAAAGCAGTTTTCCCTGGACTGCAAGGCGGTCCGCATGATCAAGTAACCGCCGCCATTGCGGTTGCTTTGCAGGAGGCTTCCAAACCGCAGTTTAAACGGTATGGTCTGCAGATTGCCAAAAACGCCAAGGCTCTGGCCGATTCACTCCTGTGCTGCGGCTTGAAACTGATGTCAGACGGAACAGATAACCATGTGATGGTCGTTGATTTGCGCCAGCAAAATATTTTGGGAAACACCGTGGCAGAGGGATTGGAAGAAGCCGGCATTGTGGCCAACCGTAACGCGGTTCCCTTTGATCCTAATCCTCCGTTTTACCCTTCCGGTTTGCGGCTGGGGACTCCGGCTGCCACCAGCAGGGGATTGGGTTTAAAAGAAATGAAGCTTATAGGAGGCTGGATTGCAGATATTGTTTGCGATCTTTCCCGCGTCAAGCATGAGATGGGTATTGTTTTTGACCAGGAAAAGAAGCGGGAAACGCGCAGTATAATTATCGGCAAAACCAGAAAAATTAACGAGATTCGTCCCAAGGTTGCCAAACTCTGCCGCGCTTTCCCGCTCAAAAAGCAATACTGAAACATTTTGAAAAAAGCCATCGTTTGTCTGCGCGAACCTTCCTTGGGACCGGTTTTCGGAGTCAAAGGAGGAGCAACCGGCGGAAGCAAAGCGCAGGTTTTATCATAACTTTTGCCGGCAAGATCTTAACCATGTCTGGCTTGCCAAAAGATCCGGCTGCCGCTAAAATAGATTTAGATCAAGATGGTTACATTCGAGGTATTTTTTAAGTTTGAGGAAATTCTATGGCGCAAATTATTGATGGAAGACTGCTGGCTCAGAAAATTGAAGAACAGATTCGCCAAGAAGTCGGCAAAATGGGAATCAAACCTGGACTGGCGATTATTCTGGTGGGTAATGATCCCGCTTCACAGATTTATGTTGATAGTAAAGAAAGGGCTTGTCACCGGGTCGGATTTTACTTTGAGGAAATTTTACTTCCCCGGGAAATCGGACAGGAAAAGCTTATCGAAATTATCAAATTATTAAATGAAAATCCTAATTTCCACGGAATTTTGGTACAGTTACCGCTGCCTGGGCACATCGACGAAATCCGGGTTTTATCCGCCATTAATCCCAAAAAAGATGTTGACGGTTTTCATTTTTCCAATCTGGGAAGAATTCTTGTCACCAAGCGAAATACTCCCGATGATGCCTTGATTCCGGCTACGGCCAAAGCCATTCTTCTTCTTTTAGAAAGCACCGGCGTTCCCATCGAAGGGAAAAAGGCGGTGGTTTTGGGTCGCAGCAATATCGTTGGCAAACCGGTGGCTTTATTACTGCTACAGAAAAATGCCACTATCGAAATTTGTCATTCAAAAACCCAAAATATTGCGGCCGAGTGTCTTTCGGCCGACATACTGATCGCGGCCATCGGGAAACCACTGTTTGTTACAAAAGAGATGGTTAAAGAAGGGACAATCGTCATCGATGTGGGCATAAACCGCATTGAAGACAAATTTGATCCTCGAGGTTATCACATTGTGGGGGATGTTGATTTTGAAAATGTCAAAAATAAGGCTTCCTTTATCACTCCCGTTCCCGGCGGAGTTGGGCCGATGACGATTGTGATGCTTTTGGAAAACACGCTCCGGATCGTAAAGAATCCAGATATTGTCTGAGATTGCATAAACTGAGACGATTTTCGTATGAATTATTTAAAAGAAATCCTGATTGTTATTCTGGCCTCGATCGTTTTGGTTAAAAGCGCTGGATTGACAATTAAGTCATTAATCAGGCTTTCTTATTTTCTCAAACTCTCTGCCTTTTCCATCTCGTTTATCTTGATGGCTGTAGCCACCACCCTGCCGGAAAATTTCGTCGGGATCCAGGCGGCTCTTTCCGGCAAACCGGAGCTCTCTTTGGGCAATGTTATTGGTTCGAATATCGCTGACTTAACTTTAATTGTGGGAATTGCCATTCTGGTCGCGCGACAAATTCGCATTCGTTCGGTGATTGCGAAAAGAGATGCTTTCTATATGCTCGCAATCGCCATCCTCCCCCTTATTTTTTTGGCTGATTTAACCCTTTCAAGAATTGAAGCTGTCATCCTGATTGTTTTCTATATTTTCTATCTCAACCGGCTTCTTCACCAAAAATCGTTCTTCCAACCCGAAAAGGTTTATATCAAAAAAAGTGAAGCTTTAAAAGCCGTGATACTTGCCATCGGTGGCATCGTTTTTTTAATCATCAGTGCTAGATTTTTGGTTAACTCCGCCATCAATCTGGCCTCCTATCTAAATATTCCCGTAGTTTTGATTGGAATGTTTTTAGTAGCGGTTGGGACTTCGCTGCCTGAGTTAGCCTTCGGTATCCAGTCAATTAAAAAAAATGAATCTGAGTTGGCTTTGGGAGATTTAATGGGAAGCGTGGTTTCCAATTCAACTTTAGTCTTGGCCGTAACCTCCTTGATTACCCCCATCAAAATTCAAAGTTGGCAGATTTTTGAAATGAGCGCCTTTTTTCTTGTTTTCATCTTAATTACTTTCAATTTTTTTATTCGTTCTGATCGAAAGCTTGACATTACGGAAGGAATAATTCTTATTTTTATCTATCTCATTTTTCTGATGTTGGAATTTGGTATTGAAATCTATGCTTAAAAATTGAATCAATCTTAACCTCAAAGTCGACTTGATTTCCCATGATATAATGTAACTACGATAAAGAAATTATGCCAAGATTGCCAAAATTCAAGGCTTTAGGGCCTTTAGTCATAGGGTTGTGGATGGTTTTCTCTTGCCTAACCCTCATCTTAGCTTTCTATACATCTTCCAATACTGAGAAGATTAATTCTCGAGCAGATATCGATGAAAACCAGCCAGCCAATCTGCCCCGTGATTTTTATTATTCGCTTTTTGCTCAAAAACCACCCGCAGGCAAAATCGTTATCGAAAACATCGATTTCAAAGACGGGCGGGATGCCCAACTAAAAGCCTATTTAACCTGGCAAGGTTCGCCGCTTTCTGACGAAGCTGCAACTTTTATCCGAGTTGCTGACCAATATAACCTTAATTGGTTACTTCTACCTTCGATCGCTGGCAAAGAATCAACTTTCGGTAAGCTCGATAAAATTCCCTTAAATTCCTATAATCCCTTTGGTTGGGGAGTTTATGGCACGCAAGCCGTGAGATTTGCTTCTTTTACGGAAGCGGTTGAAACTGTCGGCAAAGGACTGGCCAACTACGCCAAAAACGGGGTCTCAACAGTAGACAATATTGAATATCTTTATTGCCCCCCCTCTGCCGGCCGCGACCACTCCTGGCGTGATGGCGTCAAATATTTTATGTGGGAAATAGAAAGCTTCCCTGAATTCAAATAGTATCTTGGAAAAAGCCAAGTCCAGGATCAATGGGGCAAATCACGGAAATCGCGAAATTGATCTTTTGAGAGCTCAACGGGCTCAAAAAAAGAGCCGAGGTACGATTGCTTGTTGCTACTTCAAGATTAAACTTGCAACTCGTCAGGCAACTTCCCTAATTTTGACGGCATCCCTCATGCTGCGGCCTAAAAAGCCGTCTTGACTGCTTCCGACCACGTCGGGCATCAACACTTAAGTAAACCGCAGCCTCTCCTCTTTTTGCTTGTCAAAATTCTCTAATCCCAGTATGCTTGTTTTAAGGTATAAAATATACTCAACAAACTCGGGTTTGCAAAAAATGTAGTTGAGTATTCCCCAAATAACAACATCTTGAGTTGCAAATTGGAGTTATTTGGGTATAGATGTTGTGTAAACTTTGATTTATATTTCGTGAGTAAAGACCACGGTCCGCCAGCTGGCGGACGTGGATGAAGCTTTCAAATTTTTGCGAAGCGAAATATATGAGCAAGCTCGTTTTCTTTCAGAAAAAATGTACCACGGCGTAAAGCCTGTCGGAATCTATTCTTCGAGCGGATCCCGCTTGGCGGGAGAAGTCGAGAAGTATGTCTGAAATTTAAGGTGGTTCTCCACTAAAGTCGAACAATAACAAATCATGAATTTTAAATTTTTTATTGCTTTAATAATTTCTAAAATACTAAGCCTTGCCCTTCAATTACGAAATGGCGGTACTGCTCTTCCGGGACTAATTGCTCTTAAATTTGAGCCTGACTTTATGGCTTACTTTCAACATCAATTCAGGCAGGGTATTATTCTTGTTTCTGGTACGAACGGTAAAACTACCACCACCGCTCTGATCAAAGAGTTAGTTTTTAATCAAAAATTAAATGTTATTCATAACGCAGCCGGTTCTAATTTACTGCGAGGGATTGCTTCCAGTCTGCTTAAATCTTCAGATTGGTCAGGAAAAATTAGAGCTGACTGGGGAGTTTTCGAGGTTGACGAAGCTACTCTGCCTTCGGCTATTCAAGTTTTAAAACCCAAAATCGTCCTTATCTTAAATCTTTTTCGCGATCAGCTTGACCGCTATGGAGAGATTGACGCCACTGCCCAAAATTGGAAAAAAAGCCTTGAAACTTTATCCGCAGAAACTTTTGTAATCCTCAACGCCGATGATCCGGTGGTGGCTTTGTTGGGGAAAAATCTTCCTGCCCACGTTTATTTTTACGGCCTTAATGACTGGGAACACGTACACAAAACGATCTCTCATTTCGCTGATTCAATCTTCTGCCCTTCCTGCCGCCAACTGCTTGTCTACGATGCGGTTTGGTATTCTCACCTGGGGATTTGGTGCTGCCAGCGATGTCATGAAAAAAGACCGTTGCTTGATCTGGCCGTTGAAAAAATTAAGCTCAATCCAATTTTATCATTGACCGTTGCCTTGCCGGATCAACCCAAACGTGAAATTCAAACCAAACTAGGGGGGATTTATAATGCTTCTAATTTGGGCGCGGTTTTGCTTATCAGCTCGATTTTAAAGATTGACTCTGCGGCCGTTCAAAAAGTTATTGCTGACTTTCAACCGACCTTCGGTAGACTGGAAGAATTTACTTATCAGGGCCGAAGAGTCAAAATCTTGCTTTCCAAAAATCCGACCGGCTTTACGGAGTCAATTCGCACACTCCTTTACGGTAAGAAAAAGAATTTACTTTTAGTCCTGAATGATAAAATAGCCGACGGGACGGATGTTTCCTGGATCTATGATGTTGATTTTGAATTATTAAAAGATGTGACCGAAAAAATCATAGTTTCAGGTACGAGAGCTTATGACTTAGCCTTACGTCTTAAATATGCGGATCTAAAAACAATCATTGAACCCTATCTAAAAAAGGCCATACAACAATCTTTGGCAAATTTGAGCAACAAGGAAACTCTTTTTATTTTACCAACCTACACGGCCATGCTTAGGGTAAGAAAAATTTTAAAGGGAAGAAGCTTAGAAAATTAGTTAATTGAAAATTGAGAATGAAACGACGTGATCGACGCCTAATACCACTGATTTTAATCAATGAAGTGTCATTCTGGATCCGCCAACTGGCGGAGATAGAATCTAAAAACAATCAATGATGGCACAGCGGACTATTATGAAACTAACCCTTACTTGGTTATATCCAAAACTCATGAATATTTATGGCGACTACGGTAACGTTTTGACGATCAAAAAACGCTGTGAGTGGCGTGGCATCGACCTTAAAATTATTGAGGTCGGAGCAGGAGATTGTGTTCCCCAAAATACCGACCTTGTTTTCATGGGTGGAGGTCAGGATTTTCAGCAAACGATCTGTGCCGAAGATTTACTGCAAAAAAAAGACGCCATTTTCAACCTTGTTGAAAGTGAGGTTCCAGCGCTTTTTGTTTGTGGTGGCTATCAATTGATGGGACATTTTTATCACCCTTTGACTGAGAAAGAAATGGAAAACTTTGATCCAGAAGAATTCGGTAAAAATTTTGATATAGAAACGATCAAAACCGGAGAGTATGAATCTAAAAAAGGAGCAGACCTGAAAGGAATCGGTCTTTTTGACATTTATACAGTTCACTTTGGACCGGCCAAACCTCGTTTAATCGGAAATGTAGCGCTGAAACTTAATTTCAATCTTTATACTCAGATAAGGTCCATCTTTCAAAAATCGTCAACCGGAAACCGGTTACTGGAAACTCTGGTGGGTTTTGAAAACCATGGCGGACGGACATATCCGAAAAATTCCTGGACTAACGAATTACAACCATTAGGAAAAATCGTTAAAGGTTTCGGTAATAACGGCGAAGATCAAACCGAAGGCGCGATCTACAAGAATGCTATCGGAAGCTATCTTCATGGCCCGATTTTGCCTAAGAATCCGCATCTGGCAGATTTTCTGATTGTTAAAGCTTTAAAAAATAAATCTACGTTTGACACACTGCAACCGCTTGATGATTCCCTTGCGCTGCTTGCGCATAGCACCATGCTTGCTTTGTGAAAATGATAATTCCTCCGATTTTCATTTTTCTTCTGTTTTCGTTATAATTACAAGATAATTACATGCATCGCGATTAATAGCATGTGTCACTGCGATTGTAATATGCTGCATAAGCAACGTATAATAGATGTATTGCGTAATTGATTTGTGATACAGTAAAGGGTAGGAGGTATCCTGCCCTATGATATCACGAACGTTCTTTAACAATCCAATAAAACTCAAACGGTGTACTGGGTTGACCTCAGAGCAATTTGCTTCTTTAGTAAAACGAGTCGCTCCACTCTGGTCTGAAGCAGAAAGAAAAAGGTTGTCCCGTCCTGACAGAAAAAGACTTATCGGAGCCGGACATCCTTATGGGTTGCGGATGATGGAGGAGAAGCTATTCTGTCTTTTGCTGTGGTATAAACTTTATCCGGCGTTGTGGTTTTTGGGAATGATGGTTTCTCTGGATGCAGCTAACGTCTATCGGTTGATTCAAAGACTACGACCACTCCTTGCCCAGGCAGCTGATCCATCCTTAGGGAACTATTTTAAGGAGTCCCAACGGACAATCTTGACAGGCAGAAAGAAAATCTCCTCTTGGGAAGACCTCCAAAGGGAGTTTCCTGAAGTGG
>Ga0210049_1002916_pt1 | contig 15672 bp, 22 predicted proteins | sample CryGeyCG2014_300_2_FD_183964 | JGI IMG/M metagenome (GOLD analysis project Ga0210049, IMG submission 183964) | Groundwater microbial communities from aquifer - Crystal Geyser CG06_land_8/20/14_3.00 (SPAdes) (version 2) | ecosystem: Environmental > Aquatic > Deep subsurface > Groundwater | place... | reverse complement strand
TCCCCTTCTGTTATTTTTGAGAAATCTCCCAGAACTATTGCTCCAACACTATCTTCTTCTAAATTCAAAATTACCCCTTCAATCTGGGTTCTTTCAAATTTTACAACTTCAAAATTCTCAACATTTGATAGCCCGGAAATCCTTGCCACTCCATCTTTAACTTCAACCACTTCGCCGATTTCCTCCCTTTCCGGTTTCCATTCCAAGTTCTCCAAATCTTTTTTTAATATCTCAAATATATCCATTTTATTTTTTCATTTTATTCAGTATTCCCCTTACCGTCGCATCCAATAAATGATCCGTGCTTTTAACCGAGAACCCTCCTATTATCTCTTTATCAATCTCTATTTTTATCTCCCTTTCTCCAAAAATTTCTTTTAATTTTCTCTTTATTTTCTCTAGTGTTTCTTGGTCAAACTTTCTGGCTAAAACCAAAACTAACTTCTCCCTTTTTATTTCTTTTTTCAACTCCTCAAGAATTTTTGGTAGGAGATGAATTTCTCCTTTTTTCTTTAAGACCTCAATGATAATTTGGGCTATTTTTGTTTCCTCATTCATTATTTGATTTCTCTTAATAATTTCTCAATGATTTCTTTATCCTTTTTTAAATCAATTTTCTCTTCCAAAATTTTTTCAACCAAAGCAAAACTCAAATTCAACATCTTCTCAGATTGCTCTTTTTTCATCCTCTCTATTTCACTTTTCCCCTCCTCCTGGCTTTTCCGCAAAAGCAATTCCCTCTCTTTTTGCGTCTGAGCCAAAATTTCCTCTTTTCTTTTCTCGGCGAGCTCTTCATTTTTCTTTAAAACCTTTAAACCTTCTTCTCGAGACCGGCTTAAAATCTCTTCTCTTTCAACATTTACTGCCTCCGATCTCCTTTCAGCCTCTTCTGACATTTTAATTCCCTTTTCTATTTTCTCTTTTCTTTCTTTCAAGAGATTCAAAAACCATCTATAAACAAATCTTTTCAATAAATATAAAATAAGCAAAAAATTTATGAGCTGTCCCAATAAAATTTTCCAGTTGATACCCAAGTTCTCAAAAATTTCCATATTCTTAAGCAACAAATTTAATTAAGATAGCCACTACCAAGGCATAAATAGCCACTGCTTCAGCAAAAGCGATTGCCAAAATCATTCCTGTTTGAATCTTTGGAGCGGCATCTGGATTTCTACCGATTGCCTCCACTCCCTTTGCCCCGATAAGCCCTATTCCAATTGCGGGTCCTATTGCCCCCAATCCAATAGCTAAGGCCATAGCTAATTCTCTTAAACTTAAAGCATCCATACCCAGTAGAGAAATTTCGACTTTTAGATTTAGTAATATATTTGAGTTGCTAGATTTTAAAGCCGAAATCCTCAATAAGTTTTGAATACCCAGCAGCGTTCTTTTCGCCCCGCCCTCTATACTATGCGGTTAATTCATAATATGCTTAGAGGGCGGGGCGAGTCGAAATTCTTCTACTGGGCATAAATTTTTAACATTTTTTACTATTTTTCGACCCTTTTTCTAAAAATGGCAAAATCAAATAATAAACATCAAGAAATACGGCTATCAATCCTATAATTATAAACGAAATTAAAAAAATAGGAAAGGTCTGGAATTTTTTATCCAAAAATAAACCCAAGAGCAAGAAAAATACGAGGGGAATAGCAATCAAAAAACCAACCGCCGAGCCCAGGGAAACGGCGTAAAGAAATTTAGATTTAATCTGTTTCTTGGGTGGCAACGACATAGAAAATAATTATCAGGGAAGAAAAAATTAGGGCTTGAATAAATCCAACAAAAATTTCCAAAAGCAAAAATGGCAAAGGTAAAAAAAGGGCAAAGAGAAAGGAAGTAATAAGTAAAAGGACTTCGCCGGCTATCAGGTTTCCGAAAAGTCGCATGGCCAGGGAAAAAACCCTTGTTAATTCGCTGAATGCCTCTAAGATTCCAACAAAAAATAAAATTGGATTTTTAAAATTTAAAAATCTTTTTAGGTAATGTAAAATTCCAAGATTTTTTACCGCATAGAACTCAACGATGAGCATTGAACTAATCGCTAGGGCAAAAGTAAAATTTAAATCCGAACTGGGAGACCTTAGAAAATGAAAAACGCCCATTCCCGGCAAAACTTCTACTAGATTAGCCGAAAGGATAAAGATGAATAAAGAAGAGGCAAGGGGGAAAATCTCCATCGTTTTTTTGGGGTCTCCGGTTATCCCATCAACATAATTGAAAAGAGTTTCTAAAATCCATTCAACAAAATTTTGAAAAAAATCCGGAATAATTCTTTTTTTTCTCAATCCAAACAGAAATAAAAAAAAGAGGAAACCCCCGATAATGAAAGCCAGAAGAAAGGTATTGGTTATGGGAAAACCAAAGACCTCAAAAATTTTCTCGGCTGGAATTGAAATTTTTGGCAGTTCCATATATGTATTATTTAGTATAACACATAATCAGCTGGTAAAGAAAAAAAGAGGCGTGTTGAGGGGCGTGTTGAGGTTAGACCTCAACAGACCTCACTTAAGTTCAGCTTGATTTTGGGGAATATTTTGCGAAAGATAAGTATCTACGGCAAAAACTGCGCCGGAAAACAAAATGCTAAAAACCGCGCATAACCCTATTACTTTCAACAAACTCAGGTTTGTTTTCATTTTTAATATCTTATATCAACGCACTTGCTTTGTCTGCAGACAATTTCCGCCCCCTTCGGAGAGATAGCGCAGCCATAAAAGCACGCGGGACATTTTTTTCTGTATTTTTCTGATAATTTTTCCACCTCTTTTATCCCTTCGTAGTTTCTATTCAAAAGGTTTTCGCAACCAAACGGACAACCATAGCTTTCCGCCATACAATCTTCGTCTTTACCGCAGTAGTTCCCCCTTTCCAGCAGATCGCGTATTCGTCTTTCTATGCCTTCGCAAGAATTAGAATCACAAACCCATTCTTTAGGCGGACACACGTTGCCCCCACAAGGATTTGTACCCAGTGTATCTGGACTGCGGCACCACCCCCCGCACCTGCTTACCACACTGCCGCTGGTTTTTCCACATAATACAAATCCCCATCGTAGGCCACCCCGCAATCTATCTTAATCAGATTGCCACACGCCCCCGCATATATACATTTTGCCCCAAATTTTTTGGCCATACCGTCAAAATCGTAATACTTCCCCAACATCGGGGCGTTGGGTAAAAATTCAAATGCCAAGCGGGAAGAGAAATAGAAAACCGCAAACAGTAAAGGTAAGGATAACAAAACAAGTAAACCCTTAACAACGCCCCGCGCCCTTAATTTGACTAGGAAAAAAACAACAACTGCCGCGCAAAGAAGCACCAAAAAACCACTGGGTATGTATAAAATCACATATTGCCACGGCATCGCCATAAATTTACCAGCCACTCTTTAGTTTCTCGTAATTGACTCTCCATTCATCCGAGGCCATGTCATATCGATCCTTAAATATATCCCTCACTTTTGAATCATAGGCGCTGATCGTCTTTTTGGTTTTGTTTATTTTATCTATAGTGTCCTGTGTGGGGGAAGCTACTACTCCATAAACCTCCTTATAATCACCTCGTATGGAAAGAGTGAGGTATACAAGGTAGCTACTGGCCGCAACAGATCTTTGTGCATTGCATCCTACAAATTCATTTATATTCGCCATTTTGCAACCTAACGCCGCACTACTACCTTGAGCATCATCTAACCAGACTCCTATAACCTTGTCAAACTCTTCGCTGGTTTGGGCATTGTAATACTTACCCCCGCCGATTTATGCCACCTTCATAAGTTGCTCTTTGGCAACCGGTTCTAAGTCAAACCCTATAACATCTATTTGGATTTTTAACCCCATATCTTGGAGTTCTCTCGCCGCTCCAAGCGGGTCAGTGTTGCAGGTTTCCACCCCATCGGAAACTAAAAGGATAATATTTTTATCCTCCTTCTGCAAAACACCAAAGGTTTTTCCGGCAAGGCGCAAAGCATTGCCTATCGGTGTCCAGCCCACCGGTTGAAATGAATCTACTGCCGCGGTAAACTTTTCTTTATCCATAACTCCCAGGGGATATAAAACCTCTATCTCTTGGCAAGATAAAGCTTTATCCTTTTCGTCATTGCTCCCTTTATGCCCATAAACAATCAGTCCCGCAGTGGTATCCAATTTTGCTTGGGCGATATATCTTTTCAGAGCGTTTTTGGCGGCATCTATTTTGCGGCTGGCGCCGGAAACTCCCGCCATGGAACCGGAGGAGTCTAAAATAAACACTACATTGGTCTTTGTTTTTGGTTGGGCATTGGCATCATAGCCCTCACAAGCGGCAAGCAAGCATTCGTCTTGATTAGGATTATAGCCTGTTGCCGACTCAACAAAATCCGGAATGGAATCACCATCCGAATCAATGTCGTATTTATCTTGGATAACTGGATTTTGATTGCTGGAAGGTGTCACGGGATTTGACTGTTGGGCTTGAGATTGCTCTTGCGAAACCTCCTTCTCCTTCCTATCGCTAAAAGCAAAAAATACTCCAGCTCCAAAGATGGAAAACAAAAACAAGGCGCCAACTCCTATTAAAATATACTTTTTGCTTTTCAACCTGGAAAGATGCGTTTCCGAGATGGGCTCTTGTGGAACGAAATCATTATTCATAGTATTCTCAACCTCATTTTTACCTTCCATATATTTAGTATAGCATAGAAAATGTTTAATTTGTCAATCCCATGTACTGGTCCCTAACATATGATGCACTCGGCGCTTTATGAAAGGCAGGTACAATGGCTGCCGTATGACTATCTACGGCGCAGTAATTCCTCGGGTCCGATCAATCGCTTCTTGACCCCGGAGAACAAAGTCGTTGACAATTGAGGCGAGATACCGGCTCAAGGCGCTGGATTGGCGCCGGGAACATGGAAATAATGTTTCCTTGAGAACAAGACATTTCGGACTGGGAAGAATGACCTTGCGGCGCTATTTTATTTCCTTTCATTCGTCGGTAAGCGTTGTTTCAAACGCTCTTTTGATGAAAAGATATGAATCTAAAATTATCAAAGAATCTTAAAGGGAGTTCCTTACGATTTTTTCGGGCGGCGGGGTTAGATTTTTCAAATACTCTTTGATTCGTTCGCGATCCTCGTTCTCTTTTTCGCCCTTGAAGTATATCTCAATAAAATCAACTTTAGAACTTTGGCAATGAAATGCGTAAATAACTCGGAGCGATGAGCCTTTCAAATAACGACAAAACAAACGCGCTTTGACGATGGCGCATTGTTCGTTTCGCGTAATAACATTAAAATGTTTGCTATTTCCCAGCGGCGCGACATCAACAACGCGTTTAAATCCTTCCAAGTCGTCGGGCAATGATTTGTATTTTTTTGAAAACCGCTTAAATTCCTTGGAAAATTCCGGCAGTTCATTATAGCGAGTACGATATATCGGGCTCCGCCCGCTATAGTTCGTCTTCATAATTTCTTACGGAGTAATGTTCATCACGATAAAAAACACTCTCGTAAGAAAGCGGTTTGCCGTCCTCTGTTGTTTTCCAAGGAATGTCCTCGTGGGAATAATTTTCCATCTCTTTGGCGTTTTTGTCAGAAAGCCGCGCCAAAACATCGTCAATGTGTTCTATTTCGCGGCCGGATAAAACATCAAGATTTGGCCGTCTGACCGCTAAATATTTTCTTTGCGGATAATTGAAATACTTTCCTTCAACCTTGACGACCTCGCCACCTTGAATCATATCGTCAACTACGACTTTAAATTCAACGGGAGTGGGACCATAATGATTTTTAATGTAAGTCGCGCCGATTAATTGTTCTTCAAATTTTTCGTAAAAATCAAAATCAATAAAGTAAAACAGTTTATAAATCACGGCTTCGCCGACATTTGACTTGCCGCCGACTTTTGACAAAACATAAAGCAAAACTTCCTTAAATTTTTTAAGGTTTTTTTGCGGAATGCTGATTCTTATTTCTTGTTTTTCTAATTTTGGTTTTATTTTTTCCTTCTTGATTCCAGCAATAATGGAAGAATCTTTAGCGTGCCTAAAATCTTCAAATGATATGCCAAAAATAAAAGCCAGTTTTTCTGCTTCAGTAATGGTTAAATCCCGCTCGCCTTGTTCAATTTGCGCATAGGTCGGGCGGGAAATTTTAAGCTCGGACGCCAAAAACTCCTGCGTCAAATTGTGCTTTTTACGTTGTTCTTGAATAAATTTAGCAAGCATGGTTATATTTTACCTCGCCTTTTTCTGTTGGCGTGTATTTTTTGATGTTTCCCCTTTGGGATAACCCTGATGTTTTTCTTTGTGGTTTTTCCGCCTTTGGCAACTGGCTTTACGTGGTGAGCGACTTTACCTTTTGGCGCTTTGCCACTGGAGTATCCTTTTTGTTTTAAAACTTTTTTAAGTCTTATTTGTGAGCGTTCTCTTTTAACCATAGTTTTAGTGTCTAAATTAATAATCATTACGACCTAACTTTAGTATAGGCGATGTAAAATTATTTGTCAATAGCAATGTCAAAAAGCTATACACACCTCTACCACTGAATTTCGCGCCAGCGCAACTGGCGCGCCGCCCGTTGTTTACAAATTTATTACTTCCCGGTAAAACTTTGAATAAAATTTGGAAGGGAGGGTTTGGCCATTTGTTGCCACTTTTCATCAGTGAGGCGATCTGACATCGGATGTTTAAATTCGTAGTATGAAAAGATGGCACCGGAAGTCAAATATAAATCCCCGCTTTCTTTTACCACTACCAATAAATTCATCGGTTTTCCAACTCCTTCTTCTAGAACTTGAGCGGTATTGCCATCAGTATGAACGTCAGCGATGACCTCCATTTTGGTATCTGTCTCCGAAGTAATTTTCTCTGTTTCCGCCGCCGAGAAAGTTACTAGGCTTTCAAGTGTACCGCCTATGCCTTTAATAAAATCGTAATCGTTTTTTTCTAAATCTTTATTGGTTAGCTCTTTTTCAGATATTGCCTTCAAGGTCAAAAGCACTTCTTCCATTCTTGTAAGTTTGCTTTTGTATTCGTCAATCAGCAGGTTTCTCGACTCTAACCCTTCTCGCATGAATTTTGCCAACGAAGCAAGGCGAGCATACACTTCAGTATTAGGTTCCACATAACCGCGGTCTTCTGGTTTTGGTTTTGCGGGGCCGACGCTGGTAATGACCGCGCCTGTATAACTTTGTTTTGCGTAAAGAATCGTATCATGCCGCAACTCTGCCCAGGAACCTAAAAATGAATTTATATCTTTATCCAGCCAGGCAACCTGCTGCATAAAAATCGGATAACCATTTCCTTTCACCGTAAGTGTTGGTAGCAGAGAATATAACCAGTTCCAGTATAAGTTTTCCGCCCATTGATCTTGTGGAAGCGATGAAAATTCTTGTATGAGTTTTTGGAATTGTTCGTCGTACTTGTCAAAAGCCGAATCTTTTTCCTTATCAAGAATTTCTTTTGCTCTTTGCGAACCTAAGACTGCGGCCACATCTAATCCCCTCGGAAAAACTCTGACTGTTCTAACTCCGTCTAAAGTTTCTATTGTTTCTGCTGTAAATGGCTTTGAGCCGCCACCAGTATAAGTTTGAATTTTTGGAAAAACTAACTGTTGAAACATATAAGAATCAGGAATAAATCTTTGCCCCATAAACCGAAAAGCCTTTGTTACCTTGGCAGGATCTTCTGTTTCTAAAACAAATGAAGAAGAAATTTTAGGAGCCGGCAGAGTTTTAAGTTCGGCGATAATCTGATCAATCTTACTACCATCAGCAAGATTGTTAATGGCCGCACTTTCCCCCAAAACTTTTTTCATTGCCCCCAAATAGTCATAGATATTAAGATCGTCCGCTTTGCCCGCAAAGAAAACAGTAGGCTGATAAATTCTGTTCCAAACCTTTAATGCGTCTTCTTGGTTGACTTTCGCTTGATTGAGTATGAGGGAAATCAGCAAAGCTTGACGAGTTTCTTCTTCCCCTTTTTCTTTATCTGTCTGTTGGCCGGATGTTCCAATTGGTGGTTCTATTCTAAACATCATTCTTCCGTACCACATCATTGTCTTGAAATACTTTTTGAAATCTTCGTTTCTAGTATAGTGCCCTCGTGAAACATATTGACTATAATCCTCTTTGTATCCGAAAATAGGCGACTCTTGAAAGCCAGTATGATTTTCAATCAGATTTAATTCTTGGTTTACAAGGTTTTTAACGTCGGACGGAATCGCCGTTTCCGGCTCGAGCAATTTTGAAGCAACAGTAAAATAAGCAACATTCTTTTTGGCGGCGGATTTTAAATTGGGATCACTAACACTGCTATATTGACTTAAAGCGTTTTGTAATAATACTTTGTTTAGATTTTTCAGGTCAGGTATAAACTTATTTATTTCTAAACTTCGCAATGTGTAATCGTAAAGAATGTGGTAGGTGTGTAAAACAGAATCTATGGTTACGAAATTCGGTCTGGCATTTTCAGTATTGTTTTTGTAAATAGAGTAAATCTGGTCGTAGTTGGCGGAAACAGCAACGAAACCTTGCTCTGTTAGCTTTTGCTCCATTTTACTGTCTAAACTAAATTTTTTCTTATTTTCAATTTTGCTTAAATTCACTGGCAAATTATAAGAGTCGGCAATCGGAGTTATATCTACAGTGTAAGGTTTATATTCAGCAAACTCCGTTGTCATGGCGGATTTGATAGTGACTGGTTGTTCTGTATCAATCGGGGTAGGTTTTTGTTGTGACCCTCTATTACTGAGATAGAAAAAGGATGCAAAAGCAATAATAACGATAACCCCTAAAATTCCCGAAATAATTAAAAGTTTTTTCTTTGGCGGTAAACTCTTTATCAGCATAAATGAGAAAATATCTTCTATTTAACCGAAATTACTTTAATGGTTTTTCCCCCGCTCGAACAAAACCCTGATACTATTATTCCCTTTACTGTTGATGTTTTCCCTTGATAATTATTTATTAGTTCATTTTCAAGCGGCCCCACAAGGCAATAAGTTTGTTCACCTTCCACTTCCAGTCCTATATTTGTAAAGGGTTCGTTTCCAAAAACATAAATCCTTCCTGTTTTTTCAATCATAGTTTGCTTTCCTTGTTCAACTTCCATTTTTGGAATTTGTATTTCTAAATCAGAAATTCTTTCATCAGATTGCAAAACGCGTTCTTGGAGATAAGAGATTTTTTTCTCCAATTCTTGTTTTAAAGATAGATTTATAGATTTCTGCCATAAAAATACACCTCCTCCAACCAATAATGCAGTTACAACAATAGAAACTACAACCACCCAAAAAGCAGGAATATTTTTTTATTAGATTGTAAGTTATTCAATTGTTCCATAGCTCTTAATTGTTTTTAAAATTTATAATAAGTCTTCAATAGAAACACCAAGCGCTTTGGCGATTTTCGCCATAGTTTGAACGCTTGGCTTATTAACCGCGCCGCTTTCAACCTTCATAAGCGTAGTGTATTTTATATCTGCTTTCTTGGCTAAATCGTCTTGGGTTAAGCCAAGTTTGGCGCGCATTTTCTTGATATTTTCGCTGATTGTTTTTCCGCTTGTCATATAAATATAGTTTTGGCAGTATTATAGTATATAAGGTTATTACCCTTATTGTTATACTGCCAAATAAAATGAATTTAATCAATAAAAATTCAGAAAGCTCGCTTTTGGCCAGCCCCGCAGTGGCGGGGCAAACCTGCCTGCCGGCAGGCAGGGATAAAAAATCCAATTTGCGCTTAAAATAAGAACCTGCCTTTGGCAGAACCTTGACTGCTCCGCAATTACGGCTGGCGAGCCCTCGCACTCGCCTGCCGGCGAGGCAGGGAGGGCGAGCCAATGACTTTATTTCCTAACTGGCGGTACCTTTTGGTTAAAATCCCTGCCTGCGGCAGGCAGGCGAACTTTTTTTGACGAAAATCCGGACTGCGAAATTTGACGCTCCGCCCCGCCCTCGCTTCCGATGGCGATTTTTTCGGCGGGCTTTAGTTTCTTTTCCTTGTCCCGCCCTCCCGATGCGGAAAAGACAAAGGAACTCCCAGGATTTGAATTGACCAAAATTTTAGTATTTGGTATCATTGTAATTGATGAAGGTTAAAGGATACTTTTTAACCAATACAATATAATTGTATATCTTAATGAAAACTATGTCAAACAATAATTCTAAATCAACAATAGGAAAAAACCTTAAAAAAATTAGACAAGAAAAAGGTATTTCTCAAGATCGTTTGTCCAAGTTAGCTAATTTGTCGCTAAACACCGTCGTTACGGTAGAATCGGGCTTGAATCCAAACCCAACTATTAAAACACTAACTAAAATTGCCCAATCCTTAGATGTAAAAGTGGACGACTTAATCAAAAAATAAATATGAGCCAAACTATCACCTCACTATTAAATAAAACAAAAATTGATCCCTCGTGGTCTTTTTCCGATAAAACAAGAAAAGACACAGCTTATATTACGCATGGTTATCATCGTTACCCGGCAAAATTTATTCCTCAAATAGTTTCTCGTTTGGCGGAAAAATATACCAAAGAGGGAGATTTAATTGTTGATCCTTTTGGCGGTTGCGGAACAACGCTTGTTGAATCAAAAGTAATGGGAAGACCTTCTGTTGGTGTTGATATAAACCCTGTAGCTGTTTTAATTACCAAAGCAAAAATTACTCCTATTGATCCCCAAAAAATCGAGAAAGCATTTGCCGCACTAAAAGCAAAACTGGATACATACAACAAAGATATAAAAGTAAAAGCACCCGAGCACGAGAGAATTGATTATTGGTTTAAGCCCGAAGAAAAAAGAAAACTTGCTTTTATCTTTGCTGAAATTTCAAAACTGAAAGACCAAGATGTTAGAGATTTTTTCTTTTGTGGGTTTTCCAATATTTTAAAAAATTGTTCTATTTGGTTACAAAAAAGTAATAAGCCAACAAGGGATATGGATAAAAAACCCTCTGACCCAATACAAACTTTTTACAAACAAATAAAAATGATGATGAGAGGGAACACCCGATTTTACGAATTATCAAAAGAAAAAAATCATTTAAAAATACCAAGTCAAGTTTATTGCACGGACGCTCGGACAATTCCCGTCAAAGATAATTCCGTTAGTTTAATTGTTACCTCGCCGCCTTATGTTACATCTTACGAGTATGCCGACTTACACCAATTAACTGCTTTGTGGTTAGAATACACAAAGGATTTAAGCGATTTTCGTAAAAAATTTATCGGCACTTCTTATCACAACAAAAAAGATTTAGTTTTGAATAGCAAACTTGCCGAAGAAATAAGAAACGAACTACTGAAAAAAGACAAGAAAACTGCCGAGGAAGTTTCAACCTATTTTAGCGAAATGAACCAAGTTTTTGTTGAAATGAAAAGAATATTAAAAAATATTATTGTTAATTTTAATGGATACTCATATGCAACATAAATTCCATTTACTTAACTCGCCAAAATATTTTTCCATAAGCGAAAAATATGGAATGTTTGGCGTAAGCGAAAGAAATATAAATCAATTAGCCAATATATGGAAAGGTGATATTGTCTTTTATTATACGGCCCACAGAGTTGGATTGCGGACGGTTGGTTTCATACACGGCCCTTATGAAGTAACAAGTGAATTATTTTATAATCCAGAAATTGTTTGGACCGCCGATGAAAAAAAGAAAAATATTGATAAATATCCATACAGAATAAAATTTCAATATTTAAAAGAACATGTTTGTTTAAACCCTGTGCCCATTCAAGTTTTTTGGGATTTGAAGGAAGCGGGGAAAATTAAAACTGTTATTGATAGTTCAGCCTTGATTGATAAAGCCGTAACTACACTTTTGGAAGAAGAAGGCATACTTTTATTACAAGCGTTATTGCAGGCAAACTTTAAAAGTGGCGAATATACAAAAGAATATGAGGGTCAAAATCTCAAAGAACAACCAGTCAATTTATTACAGTATACTGGAAACAAAATCACAGAATTTAAAATGGAAGCGTATCTCGAAGCTTATTTATTAAGAAATCCTAAAATACTTCATAGGCTTTCTGGTTTTGAAAACGGACTTTCGGAAAAGTACAGCTACGAAGTCTTGAATCAATTAAGCACTTATATTGCGGGCGGCGCAATTGATGTGGCGTGTATTTATAAAAAGCAGGTAATGAATCTTTGGTTGAAAATTGGCATTTCTGTTTTTGAGCTAAAAAAGGGAATTATTGATCCTTTTTATGTAGAGCAATTAACAAGATATATTGAATGGGCATCTCGTTTAATTCCTGGAGCCAGAAAAGAAATGATAAAAGGAATTTTGATTGGGCGAGACTTTGGTAATCAAACCGATAAGAAAAAAGAGCTGTTAGAAAAAATCGGCGACTTAAAAAATCTTTATAATTTAGACGCCTATACATATTACATCGAAAATGATGAATTACAATTTAAACAACTAAAATATGACTAAAAAATCTACCATTATCAACATTGATGAAATTCGCGATGTTTTTAAAGAAAATTGCGAAGAAGAAGGTAAAAAATTTACAGAAAAAGAGTTTAAAAAATTTCTTGAATGTTGCGAGAAAGATTTTTATCAATGGTTAAGGGATAATCTTAAATATTTTGCCATTGAAAAAAATAAGAAGCAAACCACACGGAAATAATAAATACAACGGTGTAACGCCCGCTTTTGTTATTTGGAATTTACTACAAAGGTACACAAAAGAGGGTGATTTAGTTGTTGATCCGATGTGTGGAAGCGGGACAACAATTGATGTGGCTAAAGAATTAAACCGAAAAGTAATTGGCTATGATTTGAATATAGTTAGACCAGATGTAATTAAAAATGATTCTCGGAAAATCCCACTCAAAGATAATTCTGTTGATTTTGTTTTTATTGATTCACCATACTCGGACAATATAAATTATTCTGATAATGAAAAATGTATTGGTAAAATTTCATGTGAGAAAACAGAATTTTATGATGAGTTAGAAAAAGTCGCTTCTGAAATCGCGAGAATTTTGAAACCCGGTAAAGTTATGGGTTGGGTTATTGCTGATCAATGGATTAAAAAGAAATTTACGGCTGTTGGATTTTTAATGTGGCAGAGATTAGAAAAATATTTTGAGCCAATGGATATTGTTTGTTTGACCAGACATAATCAAACCTCAAACACAGGGATTTGGCATAATAGAGCAAGGCAGTACAATTTTTATTTGAGAGGTTTTAAGTATCTATTTATAATGAGAAAATCTAATTGAGAAATATGAGCAAAACTATTCAAAAATTGAATAAATTAAAAAATTCAGAAGCGTTTATCCAAATCAATACAATAAAAGGTTTTAAGTATGTGGATAAAGCTGGCGAAATTGTTAATGCTTATCACAAAAATAATTCCGTGCCTCAATTTCAAATGGGTTTAGGTGGTTTAGTTATTGAACAACCAAAAGATAAAATTGACGAATTAAAAATTACTTCTCAGGTTATTTGGGCAAGGTTTAGCGAAATTGATTCGTTGGACATGATTTCTAACCTTTTTTCAAAAGAAGCTGAAAGCATTTTGAAAATATTAGAAGTTGAAAAAATAAGCCGAGTTGGTTGGCGGAATTATTTTGTTTATGAATTTCAAAACAAAGAAAAACAAGATGACTATCTTAAAAAATTTACAGTGATTAAAGATACAAAGCCGTCAATTATTCGGTTAGAAATAAAAACGGGCAAAGATTTTAGTGCTAATTTAATGCTTCAACCAGTCATCAAAAATGATACTGAAAAAACGCCGGGAATTTTATTTAATATTGATGTATTCCAAAATAAAGAAATTGAGCCAAAAGATATATCAAAATTACTAAAAGAATTTAGGCAATATCTTGCTGATGAAAACGGTTTTTTGAGCGTGGTAAATAACACTTTTGAATAATATGTGGTCAGAACTTGTTAAAAAAATTGAATTACAATCCGTGCTAGTGTTATTTTTAACACTTCTTTTTGGATTTTTACTTTTGGATAAAGACAACAGTTTATCAAGTCCTGCTGGAATTTTGGGTAGTGTTTCAATCGGAATGGGGCTTTTGTATACTTTCGGTTCATTTTTTTCAAATCAGATTAAAGAAAGCTATAAAGATGTTATCGCAGAATATAAAAATACAATTTCTACTTTGAGAACAAGCCATAAAGATATAGAAAAATCTTATCAAAATACTTTATCTAATCAAACCAAAGAAAGGACAATTGGTGAAAATTATCAAACTATTAGCGAAACAGAAGCTGGAACACAGGACAGATAATTGATAAGATTTTGAAAAACCCGCCGAAAAAATCGCCGTCGGAAGCGAGGGCGAGGCGGAAGGGGGGTGTGGGGGGAATTCCGCCTCGCCCGAGCCGAAGCGAAGCCCCGCCGCCCTGCTCGTTGAGAGCAGAAGCCAGCAAAAAAGTTTTCTTTTCCTTTTACCTGCCCGCCGAAGCGAGGCGCGACCTGTCCGCCGTAGCACGAAGTGCGAAGGAGGAAGCCCCGAGCGAGGCGGCTAATTCAATTTGGTGGGCACTGAGGGACTTGAACCCACGACCTCTGCTATGTCGAAGCAGCGCGCTAACCACTGCGCCAAGTGCCCTCAAATTTTCCTTTCCATTAAATCGGCATCGTCGCCATTTTGATAATAGTTTTTAATAGTTTTTAAAATTTTAAAACCGAGATTTTTATAAAAAGAAATTGCTGCTAAATTGTTTTTCCTCATATGGAGGAAAATTTTTTTTAAATTTTTCTTTTTAAAATACGCAAGGTAAAAATTCGCTAATTTTTTCCCCACCTCTTTTTTGCGCCAAGCCGGATGAACGGCAATTGAAATTATTTTCCCACAATCTTTTTGAACTTCACCAATGGCGTAACCCAAAATTTTTCCCTTATCCTCGGCCACCATAAATCCTTCCGGATATTTTTGATAAAGTTTTCCGAAGTAATCTTCGGAAAAAGGTTTTCTATTTGGAAAAGAGAGTCTTTCAATTTCCATTACTTCTTTTAAATCAGAAAAGGAAAATTTCCTAAGTTTTATCATATTCGGTGCAGTATTCTTGAATTAGTCCGAACCCCAGTAGTAAAGCAGAGCTTACTACGGGGCACAGCGCATTTCGCCCCGCCACGGCGGGGCGAGGAAGCCCCGCCTGTAATCGCGGCTTCGCCGCGATCTTTGACAACCTGCCCCGTAGTGTCTCGCTGTGGCGGGACTACTACTGGGGTTTTTCTTTGGCGGCAAATTCCCGCAACTCCGCGAGTTGCGACTCAATTGAGAGAACTTGATGGTCATCATCTTCGGTAGATTTTCTTGCGTAGATAAAGTATTTCATATTGTTTTGGTTAAAAAATTTTCTTTTTCCAGAACGAAACCGCCAACTGATTTCGCCCAGAAATCCTTGACTTTTACTGAAATGTGCCCAGGGTGGGATTCGAACCCACACGGGATTTCTCCCACTACCCCCTCAAAGTAGCGTGTATAGCCAAATTTCACCACCTGGGCTTATTATTCTTTATTCTTTTTTTAGTCTAACTTTCTTTTCTTTGGCTATTTCTTTTGGGAACTCTTTACTTTTTATTTTTGCTCTTTTTCCCTTCATTTTTCTTAAATAATAAAGTTTTGCCCTTCTGACTTTTCCCCGTTTTAAAATTTCGATTTTTTCAATTGTTGGCAGATGAATAGGGAAAATTCTTTCTA
>Ga0210049_1002913_pt1 | contig 15679 bp, 18 predicted proteins | sample CryGeyCG2014_300_2_FD_183964 | JGI IMG/M metagenome (GOLD analysis project Ga0210049, IMG submission 183964) | Groundwater microbial communities from aquifer - Crystal Geyser CG06_land_8/20/14_3.00 (SPAdes) (version 2) | ecosystem: Environmental > Aquatic > Deep subsurface > Groundwater | place... | reverse complement strand
GGATACAAAAAGGATGTACAGCCTAAGATCGAGGTTTTTCGGAAGGAGAAGCATAAAAAACTTCTCTGTACAAAGAAGGATAGCCTCGTTGCTATTGTTTCGAGCCAAAAATTCAGTGTCGGTGTTCCCTGTTTTCCCCTTGAAGATATGAAAGGGCTTTCCAACTTTATCGAGAAGGAGTTTCTAAAATCAAAGGAAGAGAAAGAAGTTTCCCTAAAGGTAGATGGGAGAACGATTCCGATGACCCCTTTCGTCAGAGGATTTCTGACCAAGACAGTAAAAGGGATGCTTTCCTCCTTGAAAGGTTGTAAAACTTTTCAACGTATCGAGATTCGTATTGAAGAATAACGATCTTTCCATCCTCTGCACACCTTCACAGAGGATTCAAGTCATCAACCAGAGGGATTCTTCTCTAAGAGCTATTCTGACTATTTTCCCGATCGAGAGTTTTAGATTCCGAAAGGCATAGTTGGGAATGGAGATTTCAAAAGGGATCTTTCCTTCCATCGTTTGAAAATAAACCAGGTGATATCTCTCTTTACCGGCGATGTCGAGTATTTTCCCTTCAAAAATATTTCGTCTTAAAGAATCCTTCACAGGTTTCCCTTCGCGGATGATCATTACCTCTTCAGGCCGGATGAAAAGGTCGACTTCTTTCCCCACCTCCATCTGATCTTGATACAAACTTGCTGGAATAGAAAATTGGAGGCCGTTGACCCTAAGAATCAATCGTTGTAATAATCCGTCGCTCTTTAAAATCCTTGCCTTATAGAGATTTTTTGCACCCAAAAAATGAGCCACCTTTATAGACTTAGGCCTCAAAAAGACATCGTCTCGTTTTCCAACCTGTTCTACCTTTCCATCGATAAAGATGGTTATCCCATCGCCTAAAGAGTATGCCTCTTCGAAGTCGTGGGTGACACAGAGAGTGGTTGGATGAAAGGAGGTATGGAGATTTTTTAGAAGATGTTGAATATCGATTTTAATGGATGGATCGAGGCCAGAGAGGGGCTCGTCAAGCAGAAGGAGCTTCGGTTTGGGCGCCAAGGCCCTGAGGAGGGCCACTCGTTTTTTTTCCCCTCCGCTGAGATAGGCAGGGTATCGTTCGAGAAGGTGGTCGATCTTCATCACTTCAATCAGGGCAGCGACATATTCTTCATAGATCTTCATGTCCAGATCTCTTGCCTTGATTCCAAAAAGGATGTTCTCTTTTACCTTTAAATGAGGAAAAAGGGCCAGGTCTTGCGGAACATAAGAGATCCCTCTACGCTCTGGCGGTAGACCTTGAACTTCCCTGTCACCAATCCAGATCCTGCCCGTCTTGGGTTTACGGAGTCCCATGATGGATTCAAGGATCAGGGTTTTTCCACTCCCTGTTGGGCCAAGGAGAAAATGAAATCCTCCCTCCTCAATTTGGATATTGAAATTCATTATCTTAAACGATTCAAAAAGAATGGTAAGGCCTTCAATCCTAATCATATCGATATCTTTTCCCGGTCAATCGGACACCGTAAAGGATTAAGAGGCCGAAGGCCACTAAGATGAGAATCAGGACGATCGCTTTGTCAATATTGGCCGAGGCTAAAGCAGTAAAAATGGCAATAGGCATCGTTTCTGTCTTTCCTGGCATTGCCCCTGCAAGCGTGACCGTGGCCCCAAATTCTCCAAACGCCTTTGCCCAGGAAAGGATGATAGAAGCAAGGAGTCCCCGAAATGAAAGGGGAAGGGTGACTCGATAGAAGGCCTGCCATGGGGATGATCCGAGAGATCGAGCTACGGCTTCATACCTCGGAGAGATTTCATCCAGAGAGGCCTTCATCAGTCGTGTTACCAGACCTGCAATGGTAGCAAATTGTGCTAAGACAATGCCTGGGACTTCGAAAACAAAAAAAATGCCTTTTGTTTGGATCAATTCCCCTAAGGGAGTATTGAAGAAGACGAGAAAAGCGGCGCCAAGAGCGATGGGTGAAATGATCATCGGAATTTCTAAAAATGTATCTAAAATTCCCTTGCCCACAAATTTGAAACGAGATAAAGCATAGGCTGATGGAAGCCCGATAAGCACAGCAAAAAATGTAGCGATGGTGGCAGCCATCAGGCTCAATCGGATAGAAAATAGAGTGTTGGGGTGTAATAAAGCTTCCCAAAATCCTTTTCCACCGACAAAATAGAAAAGGGAGAGAATGAGTCCTAAATAGAAGATAAATATGCAGATTGCTGCTCCGATCATCGTATAACGAAAACTCATTTTTTCATTGTCCTCCATTCATTCGGAAGAGCATATTCCCCTCCAATAGGCGTATCGGGTCTGGTAAATTGTCGTGCCTCCTGAATATCCATCAAGTAGTGGTATTTCTGGAAAATGGCTTTCCCATGAGGGGAGAGAATGAAATTGATAAATTTTTGAGCCATCGTTTTATCCTGGGTAAATTTTGAAATGGCGATTGGGATGTACCCAATCCGGGGAATTTCTTCCGGTCTAAGGTAGATTGTTTCAATGCGATCAGGATCCCAGTGCTGAAAAACCCTCCAGCCCAAGACCGCATCGACTGCTTTGAGGGAGATGACATTAGCCGTTTTCTCACAGCTTTCTGTATAATTAACTAAATTTTTTTTAAACTTTTCTTTTTCAACAGGAGTGAAATTCTTTTCGACGATTTCTACAGCATAGGTCCCAACGCAGACCATTTCTGGATTGGCAATGGCTACCCTTATGCCATCCTTTGTCAGATCCTTGAGAGAATAGATCCTTTTTGGATTTCCTTTTTGCACATTGATCGCAGGGACGAGATAAACAAGAATTTTTTCTGATTCAGGGAGAACGAAGCCTTCTTTTCTCGCCATCTCCATAAAGTCCGAGGATCCTGGGAAGTAGAGGTCGCCCTTTCTTGTCAATTTCATCTGAGAGAGGACAAACCCAGAACCTCCAAAGACCACATCGACAGATATTTCAAATCTCTCCTTGAAAATTCTTACTGCTTCTTCTGTGGCAGGTTTGCTTGCAGCGCCAGCGAAGATCAAAATTCTCTTTGATGCAGAGTGGGCATTTTGAATAAAGGCGAATGCTAAAAAGATTGATATTAAAAAAGGGATCTTCTTTATTTCCATCCTTTTCTTTCCACAGACCCAAAATGTTTTAGGTAGATTTTTTCAAGGGCTGTATTTACATCTTTACGAAACCTTTCATAATGTTTCATTAAATTTCTTGCTTGGGGAGTAATGTGTGAGCCTCCTCCGGATTGGCCCCCGACTTTCCGTTCCAGGAGAGCAAAGCCAAGCCTTTCCTCCAGGGTCCGGATTAAACGCCAGGCCTTGCTGTAGGACATGCCCATCTGATTGGCTGCCTGGTGAAGGGAGATCATTTTTTCAACCAAGCTTAAAAGTTCATAGGGGCCATCCCCAAATGCCTTTCCATTGTTATCCAACCAGACCTTATAACCGATCTTCATGGTTTCGCTCCTCTCGTTATTCTCTACCGAGAATAACGCTAATATAATGAATCTCCCTGAATCTGTCAAGGCCATTGATGATTTGCCAGCAATTCTCGGTGAAAATACAGCGAGATTCTTCAGTCGCTAGGGCTTCCTTCGACTACGCTCAGGACAGGCTCTTCAGAATGACATTACGAAAGTCCCCAGTTGTCATTCTGAGCCCTTCGCCATGTGTCACCCTGAGCGAAGCGAAGGGTCTCGCTTTTTGGCTCAGGGTAAACTCCGCGAAGAATCTCAATGGTTTGTGAACTTACCGAGAATTGCTAATGATTTGCGTCTGAGAATCCTATTTGTTAAGATAAAGGGGATTTTGGTGATTCGGGATGAGGGAAGGAAAAATCATTTTTATTCTATTGATCACCGGGATTTTCTTGCTGGCCCAAGGGATTCCTGTCACGGCAAGGGGAGCGGGTCAGAAGGAAATGACACCCCAAGAGCAACAAGTTCTAAAATGGAGAAAAGAGCGCGATGCCTTTTTTAAAAACCATCAGCGTTCCCCCCTTCTTCCCCAAGATAAGAGACATTTTAAAGGATTAAAATACTATCCTTTCGATCCCCAATATGTCCTTTCCGGCCAGATTGAGCGCTTTATTTTCCACATTAACAACCCGAAATATTATGCGACTTTCCTCACCAATAAAGGCACCAACAAGCGTTATATTCGATATGGAAAGCTTCATTTTCAATTAGGTGGAAAGGAATATGACATCGAAATCTATAAATCCATCTTGAGCGATATGCTTTTCATTCCTTTTAAAGACAATACCAACGGGAAAGAGACTTATGAAGGGGGAAGGTATATCGATGCCGAGATCCTATCGGGTTATAAGATGGTGTTAGATTTTAATATAGCCTATCATCCTTCTTGCGCCTATAACGATAAATTCGTCTGTGTGCTCCCCCCCAAAGAAAATATTCTGGATACAGAGATCCGAGCCGGCGAAAAATTTTAAAGAGTCCCCCTGTCCACAAAAGCTTCTATCTTTTTTTTATTAGTTTTCCAATTCCCATAGCGATGAAAAAGATGGCAAGGGTTCCGACCAGCCCTGAAAGTGTGGTTGACACTTTCTCATTTTTAATCCAAGGAAGAGTATAGTCAGAGAGGGGTGCATGCTTCCAGAATTTCCAATTTTCTCCCTTTTCTGAAAATCCTTTTGTCTCTGCCACTTTTTCAATACCATCAGGAGAAGTGGAGGCAAACGGGGAAAGGAAGAGAGCGAGGAGGAGGGCAATTCCCAATCCGATCCATACAAATCCATCAAGGCGTCTTTTCATACGGGGCTCCTTTTTTAACATAACTGGTTACCAGATCTGGCCTCGTTTTTAAAATCAGAGAGACGGCAGTAGTGGTGATGATCGCCTCACCTATGCCAATGATGGCGTGGATTCCAGCCATCGCAGGTAAAGCTACCTTTAAAGGAGAAGTTCCTGAGGCTGCTAATTCGATCGCTGCTGCGGAGGACCCCATCACAATGGAGAGCCATGATGAAATGGCCAAGGCAATGAAGAACCCCCTCCGACTTTTTTGGAACAAGGTGTAAAGAAAGATAAAAACACCGTATCCTCCCAATGCCCCAATCACACCCATATTGAAGATATTGGATCCAATAGCAGTCAATCCTCCATCAGCAAATCCCAGGCATTGAACAACGAGGACAATGGTCATGATAAGAAGACTTGCCCAGGGGCCCAGGAGGACCGAGGAAAAGACTGCTCCCAGAAAGTGACCACTTGTTCCTCCGGCCACAGGAAAATTGATCATCTGAGCAGCGAAGATGAAGGCAGCCGTCACTCCCATCAGAGGAACTTCTCGCTCTCCAAAGTTACGATTCACCCGTTTCACTCCATAGGCACAAGCCCCGAATGAGATCACGAAGGTGGCGGCATTGATACTGTGGCTTAAAAATCCATCCGGTATATGCATATATTTCTCCTTTCAAATCCCCCCCATCCCCCCTTTTCCCTCCGGGCCAGAGGCCCTCTTGGGCCGGCGGCTAAAGGGGGGTGAGGGGGGATTAAAAAGAAAAAAAGCCACGAAGATTTTTCCCACTTCTGCGAGAACGAAAGACCTTCGTGGCCCCTTCAAAAAATAAAATTCTAAATTCGAAGCACGAATTCCGAAACAAGCGCGAATGTTCAAAATACGAATTTTCGAAAAGAAATAAGTTTAGAATTTTAAAATTAGAATTTAGGATTTGTTTCGAAATTCGATATTCGGATTTCGAAATTTCCTATTTATCCCTCTTCAAGAAGGATGCGATGATCAAGGAGATTCATCTCCTTAATTCGAGCCTTAATCCGTTTTTGTTCACCGAAGATATTTTGAAGGTAGAGCTCGTCCTTTTCCGGTCGGAGAATGGAGATATCCTCCAAAATTAATTCTTCCTTTCCTTCTTTTACTAAATATGCATTCGCCTCACACATGGTTCTGTTTCCTCCTATTCCAAATCCCCCCAGCCCCCCTTTTCTAAAGGGGGGAGAGGGGGGATTAAGTTTCAGGTTACAAGAATTTCTTGGACCCGTTTTATCAACTGATCGACTAAATGGGGTAGGGGTTCTTTAGGGGCCCCGATGATTTCCACCTCCGGTATTTTTAAAGGGAGGAGGCATTTCGTTGCAGGGGATGAAGCGATGGCCTCGGCCATTTTAGGGGTTAATTCCCCCATCATTGAGTTGGCCAACACAATAGCTGTTGTCCCAATGATGATTTCTACGATCTTTACAGTTTGAACAATGGCATTCTCTCCAGATGAGCCTTTATTGGCTCCTGCCTTCAACATGGCTCCTGTAGCCATCGCATTCGTTCCCAAACCAATGATCTCCACCTCTTCCCCAAGAGTTTCGCGAAGGCGCTTGATAATGGCGCTTCCAATCCCTCCACCCTGACCATCGATCACAGCGATAGACTTTTTTCTCTTTTCCATCCTTTTTCCGTTCAATAAAAAAGCCACTTCTGGCCGCACCTTCCATAGGGGCTTCACCTTCGTGGCTAATACTTATATACACAGTAATGATGGAATTTGTCAAATATTTTTTTGAGAGCTTTGGAAAACTTTGACACGCTCTCCTGAGAGAGTTCCGGACTTTTTCAGAACCTCTTTTAGGGTCTAAAATATTTTTTAATGGAGGTGGTGAGGGTTTTAGCTATTTTTTCTTGAAAATCGTCACGATTGAGCAAACGTTCATCTTCCCTATTGGTAATGAAAGCCATCTCCACCAGCACAGAGGGAATGTCCGGGGCTTTTAATACAATGAAATTAGCTTGCCGATAGGAGGGATATTTCAATGGATTGACAGCTTTGATGTCTTCGAGAAGAGTTTCAGCAAATCGAAAACTTTCTTTCATCGAATTATTTTGCATGAGGTCTAAAAGAATTTGATTTAGATTGGGATCTTTGGCAAAGGCAGCAGGCCTTAAGAACGCGCCACCTAAAATGTTTGACGTATTCTCCTTATCCGCCAAGATTTTGGCTGCTTCATCTGTGGCGCCGGAGAGAGAGAGGCAATAGACAGAAGAACCCCTGGCTTGCGGATTGAAACTACCATCGGTGTGGAGGCTAATAAAGAGATTTGTACCATACTCCCTGGCTATCTTAATTCTCTCTTCCAGGGGAATAAAATAATCTCCTTTTCGGGTGAGGAAGGCCTGGATTTCCTTATTTTGATTGAGGAGGTGAACCACTTTCTCTCCCACCTTTAATACAATATCCTTCTCCATTGTCTTTTTCGGACCAATGGCTCCTGGATCTTCCCCGCCATGACCAGGATCAATCACGACGATCTTCGTCCCCTTTGGTTTGATCTCTTTTTGTTTTTGCCTCTCTTCTTGCTCCTTTTTTTCCTGGACTACGTCAACCAGGTCGATCACGAGGCGATTTGGTTTATCTTGGTAAGGCTTCAGAGTAAATACAGTGGCATTTAAAGGCTTTTTTTGATGAAGGATAAGTTTCACTTTGTCCTTCCCCAGTTCAGTCAGGCTAATTTTAGTGAGAAATGGGTCTTTAACCTCCATCTCTCTTTTAGGTGTTTGAAGGGAAACTCCTTTCAATTCCAGATGAAATTGGGGAGGACTTTCTTGTGAGGAACTTTCATACTGAATCGGCTCGGTAAGGTCGAGAACAATTCGGGTGTGATCGGGAGCAGACCAAAGCCTAACATCTGTAATCGTGGCGGCCAGAACAGGAAAAGGTTGCAGAAGAAAGATGGAGATTCCGAGGAAGGATAAGGAAATAATTTTCAGCAATTTAGTTCCCATTTTTGGGTTAGCGATATCACAATTGATGGGATATGTCAAACAAAGAAAAGAAGTTAGAGGTTGGAGGATTGCTCCGCTTGAGGTTTAAGGTAAAACCTCTTTTGCCTCTACCCTTAAGTCCTGTTTTACAGGACGATCCTTATACCTCAAACCCATCATGACTAAAAGCCTTTAGACTTATAAACACGACAGAGCACGGCTCGAAGTGGAATGGAGCCAATGGCCGGATCATAAGGAGGACCATTGTCTGTAAGGATGTTGAGGTTTGATTCTTTCCACCCGGAGAGCTCGAGGTCTTTCCGTTCAGGAAACCACCATCCAAAACTGAGGACAATGACCCGGGGATCAATCTCTGAGTTCAGTTTTGCCTTCTGCCGAATGGTTCCCCGTTTTGTCTCAATGGAGACCCAATCCCCTTCATCAATTCCAAATTGGGAAGCCGTCTCAGGGTGAATGAGGACCATAGGGTCAGAAGAGAGTTTGCGAAGGGATGGGATGTTTCGGTTAGAGGAATGGAAGTAAAAGGGATCTTTGGCAGAGGTAAAGATCAGCGGATATTCTTTGAAAAGTTCGGGTGTGCTGTAAGGAGATTCAGGTAGCTCCTGATAGTGTGGGAGGGGATCATATCCCCATTCTTTTAGTTGTTGAGAAAAGATCTCCAGCTTTCCAGAGGGGGTGTTGAAACCCTTCTTCTCATAACTTTTATATTCCCACTTCCCCTTTAGAATGCCTATGTTTTTGAAATCATCATAAGTCATCCCGGCTGGCTTCAGGATTTCGTCGAGGCACTCCCTCATATCCTTCCAGAAGTATTGTGCAAGACCCAGGCGTTTACCTAATTCATTCAAGATTTTTGAATCAGGCCAGCATTCACCCTGAGGTTCAACGATCTTTGGCCGAGCGAGGATGAACCCATGGGGAAGCCCAAAATGTCCGATATCGTCAAATTCAAAGTTTGTGGCAGCCGGGAGAAGAATATCTGCTAACTGAGCTGTGGGGGTTAAAAATATTTCGGAGACAGCGAGGAAGTCGAGTTTTTTTATTGCTTCAAAAGTCTCCTTGGCATTGGCATAACTGAGGAGAGGATTCCCACCCTGGATGTACATCATTCGAATGGGATAAGGTTTTCCAGTCAGGATGGTCTTCACAATCATTTGAGAAGGCACAAACCCCATCATCGTGGCAAGACGAAATTCAGGGCTCATGATCTTTTCTTTTTTGTCAGGAAACTTCTTAATCTGAACCAACTCCCCCGGCCTCATGATGGATGGACCTGGACGATTTACATTCCCCCCTGGCGCCTCTAAGTTCCCAGTGATAGCCATCAGAACCAATAATGCCCTTGCACATTGAACACTGTTGAGGTTATGTTCTAAAGCATTTCCCCATTGAATGCAGGCTGGCTTAGTCTGAGAAAAGAGGCGGGCGGCTTTGACAATTTGTTCTTTTGGAACCCAGGTGATCTCTGAAACTCGAGCGAGAGGGTACTGTTGAAGATGGTTAACCAATTCAGAGAAACCCGTGGTCCAATTTTCTACGAAGGTCTTTTCATAAAGACCTTCATCTACCATCACCCTTAACATTCCCAACGCAAGAGCCAAATCGCTCCCGGGCCTTGGTTGAAGCCAGAGGTCTGCCCTGGAAGCAATTCCTGTTTTTCTCGGGTCGATGACAATCAGTTTTGCCCCTTGATCGATAGCCCCTCTTAATTGGGAGCCTATGATTCCCTCTTCGTTAGTTTGAAAGAGGTTACTTCCCCAGACGATTACGCAAGCAGGGAGGCCACTGTAATCCGGGATCGGAAAGAACCCACAGGTGAGGTTGGAGGCAGTTTCTCTTGGCATGTGGCAAATATTTCCAGGTGTGGAAATATTCGGGATATTCATGAGATTTGCCAGTCGGATCATTAAGTAGATTTCCAGACCTTTTGGCGTTCCTTGGGCAAAAGAAATGGCTTTCTGGCCTTCTTGCTTAATCGTATTTCTAATTTTTTCAGCAATCGTATCCAATGCTCCATCCCAGGAGATACGCTTCCACTTTCCTTCTCCCTTCTCGCCCATTCTTTTCATCGGGTAAATGAGGCGGTCAGGGTGGTTGAGCCTCTCTATTTGAGCAAGTCCTTTCGCGCAGATGGTTCCCCTGCTTAGGGGAGAATCAGGGTCTCCCTCGACCTTCGTAATTTTTCCGCTCTCTACATGGGCCAAAATACCACATCCCCCATGATCCATCCTGGCACAATAGGTCTTCACAATCATTTCGAACTCCTTATTTTTATTGACCCGTTCGACGGGGCCCAAGCCCCGCTCTTTAAGACGGGAAGGAAGGCTTTCCCTTCTTATAGGAGGTTCACTTCCCGATATTTTTGTAATACCAGGTCCATGCCTCCGGGTTGATCGGTTCGCCCACGCTCCCTAAGAGCTCGAGGCTGCTAAGATCATGTTTCTCGATCTCCTTCTCCCCCATATCTCATCAGCATCCGAATGGCCGTGGGCGAGGTGTAGAAGATAGTCACTCCATATTTTTCAATGATGTCCCACCATCGATCCATGGCGGGATAGTCTGGAGCTCCTTCATAGAGGACAATGGCTGCCCCATGCATTAGAGGAGCATAGACGATCGAACTATGTCCGGTTACCCATCCTACATCTGCTGTGCACCAGTAGACCGATTCCTCTTTAATATCAAAGACCCATTTGTAAGCAGAATGGTTGAAGGTGAGGTACCCCCCTGTTCCGTGGACAATGCCTTTAATATTTGCCGAGTTTCACACTCTGCATCCCTCCGGGAAAACCGCCTCATGAAACAACAGGGTTGACAGAAATTGCAGAATCAGATTAAATTTAACGTAATGCCTCACTCTCCAGTGGAAAGTTACCGGGGGATCAGGCAGGGATGTCGGAGAAAATCTTATAGCGGAAACCTCAGCTTGTCCCTTGACTACGAGGGCGCCCTTAACATTGGAAGGATGGCGCAGGGATAAAGGGAGGTTACCTTTGCCAATCATCATTCCAAATCATCCGCTTGATAAGATTTTCGGAGACATGACTGCCCGATTGACGGAATTCACCCACGCTTCAGTAAGGCGTTACAATTTAACAAAATTCTATCGAGAAGGCAAGATGTTAAAAATTTCTGCAATCCTTCTTGGAGCGGGTGAATCAAAAAGAATGGGGGTTGATAAATTATCGCTTCCTTGGGGAAGGAAGGCCATTTTAGAACGTTGTTTCAAAATTCTTTTGCAATCCGAAGTGCGGGAGTTAATCGTCGTCCTCGGTGTTCGGCATGAGGGGATGAGAAATCTTTTTCAGGGACGAAAAGTAAAGATTGTCATAAATCCTCATGCCCAAAGGGGCATGAGCGCTTCTATCCAGAGAGGTCTTCAGGCCATCCATCCCGGGTGTCATGGAATTCTCATTGCTCTGGGGGATCAGCCTTTTCTTAAAACAAGGACCATTAACGCCTTGATCCGTGCCTTCCGTCAAGGGAGAAGCGGGATCGTCGTTCCTTCTTTTCGGGGGAGAAGGGGACACCCTGTTATTTTCCATCAGAAATACAAAAGGGAATTGCTGAATTTAAAAGGAGATGTGGGAGGGAGATCCATTATTGAGAGACATCCTGAAGATATACGGGTGGTTCATTTAAAGTCAGAAGGTGTTGTAAAGGATGTCGATACATGGCAAGATTATAGGAGAGAGTTAAGAATGAAGAGTTAAGAATTTAGAAATACGAAAACAATAAGGGGATTTTGATGAAAATGGAAAAGAGTATGGATGAATTAGTCATTTTAATCCGTGGAGCAGGGGAAATGGCCAGTGGTGTTGCCCACCGACTTCACCAGTCCCATTTTAAGATCTGTATGATAGAGATTCCACATCCCCTTGCCGTGAGAAGGGAGGTGACCTTCACCGAAGCCATCTATGATGGGGAAAAAGAAGTGGAGGGGGTTCGGGCGAAACTCATTTCCAAAACAGAGGAAATTAAATCTGTATGGAAGAAAGGGGATATCCCAATTCTTGTAGATTCCGATGGGAAGAAGACAAGGAATTTTTTAAAACCCGATGTCCTGGTTGATGCCATCATGGCCAAAAAGAATTTGGGGACTCAGATCAATGATGCCTCCTTGGTCATCGGTCTTGGTCCAGGTTTTACAGCGGGGAAAGATGTCCATATCGTGATCGAAACGAATCGAGGAAATAACCTGGGCAAGATGATCCTGAATGGTACAGCTGAGCCTGACACAGGTATTCCTGGTGAGATCGGTGGATATACGATTGAGAGGCTTCTTCGGACGATGAAGAAGGGGACCTTTCATCCACAAAAATCAATTGGAGAAAGGGTGAATAAAGGGTCAGTGGTGGCTGTGGTAGATGACTTTCCGGTCATGGCCAAAATCAGGGGTGTCGTGAGAGGGCTTCTTCGAGAAGGGGTAGAGGTAAAGAAAGGGATGAAGGTAGGCGATATCGATCCGAGGGGGAAAAAGGAACTTTGCTTTACCATCTCAGATAAAGCCAGGGCTATTGGCGGAGGAGTGCTGGAAGCCATTTTATATCGGTTTAATCGATAGATTCTTAGTCGCTTCGCTCCTCAGAATGACATTTCGACGCAGTCTCTTGCTAGGGGGAGATGATGTTGACGTCATAAATCAGTTTAGGTATGAAAATGTAACGTAAGCCTTTAGGCTTGCTTGAAGCAGGGCTAAAGCCCTGCCCTACATTTAATTATTTTGGGCGTTTATTATATCATAATAAAAGTTTGATGGATCCACATCAAAAGGTCGTCTTTTCCATCGTCGAAAAGTTTATCAAAGAAGCAGAGGGTCAAAAACATTCTCTGGTTTTGGCCGAATCCTTGGGCCTCGGGGCAAGGGAAGTGATCAGTTTGGTCGGGGCGGGGGGGAAGACCACATTGATGTTTCGCCTTGCAAAAGAGTTGTTCCTCAGTGGGAAAAAGGTAGTGACGACTACGACCACGAAGATATTAGAGCCAATCCCAGAAGAAACAAGCTCTCTTTTTATTGATCCAGATGAGGAGAAAATCAAAGATTTTGTGCGGCGTCATATTGATCAATATCATCATATTACTGTTGCTCAGGAGAGACTTGGATCGGGGAAGTTGAAAGGGGTTTCTCCAAATCTGGTAAATGAGCTTTGGAGTTCACATAGAATTGACATAATCATTATAGAAGCGGATGGTGCAGCAGGCCGACCGGTCAAAGCCCCGAGAGAGGGGGAACCCGTCATTCCAACAAGGACGACTTTGGTTGTGGCCATTTTGGGGGTGGATGGGATAGAGATGGAGTTAAACGAGGAAAATGTCTTTCAGCCGGAGCGGGTTTCAAAAATGACAAGAATTCCTGTCGGAGAGAGACTGACGGATGAGGCGATGGCTATCTTGATGACCCATCCTGAAGGCATTTTCAAAGGAGCCCCATCTTCATCGAGGGTTGTTGCCTTTCTCAATAAGGTGGATATCCCAAATGGAATAACAAAGGCAAAAAGCATTGCCCAAAAAATCTTTGAGAAAAAACACCGCCAGATCGAAAGGATCGTTTTAGGACAGTTACAAAATGAACCGCCTGTGGCAGAGGTGATTTTTCCATAGGAATTCACCCCCACCCCTGAACCATGTCAGGTTCAGGGCATTGTCCTGCATCCTACGTGGTGCAGGGCCTGACCCTCCCGCATCGAGGGGAGGGGATTTTAAAGGTAATTCTCATAATAAATCCCCCTCTCCCCTGGCGGCCTGTGTCGTAATTACTGTTTTGTCACCCTGAATTTATTTCAGGGTCTCGTAAGTATTTGATTCTATGAGATGCTGAAACAAGTTCAGCATGACATTTTTCACTTTTTCTCCCTATTGCGACACAGTCTCTGGCGTGAGAGGGATAGGGTGAGGGGGTAACGGAGGGATACAAATGGGATATCGAAAGATTTTTTTAGGAGGACTCATTTTATTTTTAGGGCTGGCCTCTTTGGGTCAAGCAGAAGATTATCATCTGCAATACTTTATATCAAAAGCCTCGTCCAAGGCGATCGAACTTTCTAAGAAAGAAAAAACTGAATTGCTCAATCATTTGGATGAAGCCATGAAACAGGCCCAAAGAATTCGCACGAAATTAATACAGGCCATTCAGACAGGGGAGACAGATGTTCGATATCAGGAAGGGAAATTTTGGATATCCAAACTGGAGGAGGATCAGGAATCAATCGAGACGGGAATTCAGCAGATTAAATTGCTGAGAGAGAAACCAAGCCATCTCGTTCCTTCGATCAAACTTTATAAATCTTTGAAAGACCTCTCATCCAATTTTAATGCCTACAACAATTTACCTTCGTTCTCCGCTTTAGTGGGAGATTTGGCGCCTGAAATGGAGCTATGGGCCGATCCGGTTTTCTATAAACTTTATCTCCTCCCTCTTGCCCATTCAAAGGAGGCAATGACGAAGATACCCCCGAAGGAGAAGAGGCCGGTGTCCAAAGAGAAGAGACCGTGATGCTTGAAAATTTAAAATTCACTTTTCAAAATTTATTGTGAAGGAGCTGAAAAACATCGTTATGGAAGATATTTATTCTAAAATCGTAAAAGCCCTTGAGAAAAAGGAGAGGGTAGCGTTAGCCACACTGATCACCCGGGTGGGATCTGCTCCCAGGGCAGTAGGTGCAAAATATTTAATCAAGGGAGATGGAACCTCTGTTGGCTCCATTGGAGGAGGGTGTGTTGAGGCAGAGGTGTGGCAAGAGGCTCAACAAGTCATGGAGAAAGGAGGGGGAAGGGTTCTCCATTTTGAACTAACATCTGAACAATTGGCAGAAGGGGGGCTGATCTGCGGAGGGAACATTGATATTTTTTTGGAGCCCCTCAGAGAAGAATTTTTAAATATCTATCAAGAGGCAGTGGAGATAAGACAGAAAGGGAGATCAGCCATCCTGGCCACCCTGATCTCGGTGGATGGCGCTTTTCGCAAAGGGGAAGGGACAAAGGTATTAATGAAGACCCCTGGAGAAAAGGTCGGTTTTTTATTGGGTGGATCGGAATTGGAGAAGAAGATTTTAAGAGAAGGGGAGGTATTGTTAAAAGAGAAAAAGCCAAAGGTATTGGTTTTAAGCTCTGAAAATAGAAGGATGGAAATACTCTTGGAACCTATTTTTTCTGAACCGACTGTCTATATCTTTGGAGCAGGGCACGTGTCTGAGCAGGTGGTTCCCCTTGCCAAGAAGGTCCATTTCAACGTGGTGGTCATCGACGACCGGGAGATGTTTGCTAATCGAGAGCGTTTCCCAGAGGCGGATGAGGTCATCGTTTCAGAATTTGAGGAGTGTTTTGAACGACTCAACATTGATGATTCTTCCTTCATTGCCATCGTCACCCGAGGTCATCTCTATGATGGTTTTGTACTGGAACAGGCTCTCAAAACCAATGCCCGTTATATCGGGATGATCGGTTCGAAGAAGAAGATTCGAACCCTTTATCAAAATTTGATGGAGAAGGGAATTTCAAAGGGAAACCTGGACCGAGTCCATGCCCCCATTGGTCTTGACATCAATTCCGAAACCCCCGAAGAGATTGCCGTAAGCATTGTTGCAGAGCTAATTAAGGTCAGAGGGGAATCCTAAATGCAGATTGAATGAAAAGAGAGAGGAATGTAACAAAATTTTCCACAATAGACAAAAATTGTCCAGCTTTTAGAACAAATTCAGTAAAAAACGATAAAATGGTGTAAACATATTTCTTCAACTGACTGTAATTATTAGCTTTTACAGAAATATAAAATTATTTTAATCTTTCTAATAATTGGCATAAAAGTTGCTCAAAATAAAATGGTTGACAAATTATTTTCAGATTGTTATGTAAATGCTTAATTTCTAAAAACATTAAAAAAGGAGGACGGAAGATGATAAGAAGTCAAAAGGGGTTTACATTGATTGAGTTGATT
>Ga0210049_1002911_pt1 | contig 15694 bp, 24 predicted proteins | sample CryGeyCG2014_300_2_FD_183964 | JGI IMG/M metagenome (GOLD analysis project Ga0210049, IMG submission 183964) | Groundwater microbial communities from aquifer - Crystal Geyser CG06_land_8/20/14_3.00 (SPAdes) (version 2) | ecosystem: Environmental > Aquatic > Deep subsurface > Groundwater | place... | reverse complement strand
GACAAGAAGTCCATGCCCTTTGTGATCTGTCATTCCCGCTTGTCGGGAATCCTTGTCCTCTGTGATCTGTCATTCCCGCTTGTCGGGAATCCTTCTTTGTTGAGTACGACAGATGTGATCGGATAAGAAGAAGGATTCTGGACAAGCCAGAATGACAAGGAGAAGAAGGATCCTGTCGATTCATAGTTATCTCTTGATAGCTGAGTAGTTACATACTTTTAGCAATTGTCCAAGTATTATCAATTACAAAAAAGGGAACGAATTATGAAGGATATTTCAATTATAAAAAATGAAAACATCTTAGAAATAGTTCTGGAGGTAGCAAAAAAACTGGAAAATATATTCAAAAACAGATTAAAAAATGTTATTTTGTATGGATCTTATGCCAGAGGTAATTATAATAAAGAATCAGATATTGATGTAATGGCTTTAGTTGATATAAGTAATGAAGAATTAAGTAAATACTATGGAATAGTTGTAGATGCTATTTTTGATTTAGAGATTGAGCATGGAATTATTATCTCGGTAATAAAAAAGAACTATCAAGATTATAATAAATACTTAAATATACTACCTTTTTATAAAAATGTCTACAATGAAGGGATTAATATTTATGGAAGGAACTGAAAAAGATTTAGCAAAATACAGGATTGCAAAAGCAAAAGAAGATATGGAAACTGCAAAAATAAACCTTGATAATGGTAAATTTACCCAATCTATAAACCGTTCTTATTATGCAATGTTTCATATAACAAGAGCTTTATTATCGTTTGATAAATTTGACAGTAATAAACATTCCGGAATAATTTCATATTTTAATCAACACTATGCAAAAACAGGAAAAATTGAAATTAAATATTCAAAGATGTTAAGAGAAGCAGAGGCAATAAGAAACGATAGCGACTATGATGATTTTTTCATAGCTACAAAAGAGCAAGCAGAAAATCAAATAAAAAATGCAGAAGAATATATGGAAAGGATGGAAAAATGTATAAAGGAAAAAGAATTATGCGTCATCTCAAATGGGTAGGGATAATATTTCTTATCCCTTGTTGTGTAGCCTTTGCTTCACCTTATCAGGCATCAGAGGTAATAGCTACGATTGAGGCTAACTATAGCCAGATCCAGACATTATCCGGCAGGATGAGTCAGACACGGTCATACGGAAACAATAAGATACAAAAAGCTGAGTTAAACTTCTTCTTCAAGAGCCCTGACAAGCTATATCTTGATTATTTAACCCCTGTAAGGCAAATCATTATTGCTAATGGTACAAGTTGTTGGGGTTATTCACCGGAAGATAATTCCGCAGAAAAGATTGACCTGACAGATAAGAATATGATATTTTCTCCGCTAAAACTACTGGGGATAGACATTCTTGATGAATTAAAGGGTGCATTTGATCTGACAATAAAGGAAAATGAGGCAAATGCCAGAGGAACGACCTCCAAAATTATTATCCTTGCCAGCCCAAAAACAGGGGGAAAGGTTATTTCCCAGATTCTCATAGATATTGATACCTTTCGCTGGATCATTTCTTCTCTAAAGATCATGGATAGAAAGGGTAATTTAATCAGTCAAACCCTGTTTGAAGATTATCAGCAGATTAACAATATCTGGTTTCCATTAAGGATTAAAGCCAAATCCTTGCTTGGAAAGCAGGTAATAAATGAAGAGATTTCTTTTCATCGACTAAAATTAAATGTAGAGATTCCTGATGAGAGGTTTAATTTTGTGTCTTCAGAAGGGGGATAACAGTAGGACAAACGCATCTAAATTTTGGAGGATAAAATGGACAAACTGACAACAAATATAACGATTCCATCTACATAAGATAAACCTGAATGGTTTTATGGATTCTATAAACAAAGGAGGTGATGAAAGATGAAAAAGATATTGGGAATGTTGATTGTAGTAGTATTGGTTCAAATGACTTGCTTGTCCCTGGCATTGGCTGATACAGCTAAGAAGGGTGGACCAATGCCAGCCGTAGCCAGTTGTCTTCTGGGTCCAAGGATTGGGTTGGAGATGAACGAGGGTAGTTCCATCAGGACAGAGGAATGGATTAACGCCTTCCTTTTTCCCATAATACCATTTGAAGCATTGGATAAGAATGGGATGAAAGGATGTCTTACAAGTTGCTGTATCTGTCCAAGAGCTGGGTTGGAGTTAAAGGAGCGAAAGATTCGGACATTAGAGTGGATGCAGCTTGTCCCTGTCGTTGGATTGGTTACACGGGCTATGATTGTTGCCGAGACATATCAAGGCAAGACCATGACTGAGATAGAAAAGGCGGAAAATCTCAAGAAATAGTGGGGAAAAGAAGAACGGTAGGGAATGGTCGCAGCCATTCCCTACAATGGACATTTCACAGCTTTCGTGTCTTTGTAGTGAATTTTCGTTTGTACAGGTCAGAACCTTCCATGTCTGAGTTAGTATAAATACAAACAGAGGGCGGAGACTCTTGTTTGCCAAAGAGCGGATTAGAGAATCCGCTCTTTGTTGGTTATACTCAAGTGGGGCATAAATTGCGATTTTTCTCAAGTGAGAATTAATCAAGGAGAGCAAGGCGTGAAGGTGAGCAATAGTGTACTATTGCGAACCTGAACAACACAGCTATCGTTGATTAAGACCAGCGAAAAACGCAATTTATGCCCCACTTGAGTATATCTCCATTAACAAGATAAAAGGTCAATTTTATCCAACTTGCAAAAGGTGCTGTAATGACAGAATATCTCAAAGAGCGAATCAAATACCTGACAGAGCTACTTAAAGTCTTTTGGACAGGCTTTCTGCTTACAGTTGGAGGAATAAGTAGTCTACTTTTACAAATAGACTCGCCTATAAAGGTAATACTTATACTAAGTGGACTTATTCCAGTGATAAGTTTTATAACAATATTAATAGTGTTGGGTTATAAAATAGATCAGCTAATAAATCAGCTAAAAAACAAGGAGGATATATCATGCTCACCTATGAAACAATCAGCATAATTGTCATAGTAATACTCACAATAATTACAGTATATGGATCAATTAAAATAGCTGTACATGCCATAAAAGAACCAAGATATAAGAAGATATAGCTATTCGAGGGATAATGAAAAAAAAATGGAAAAATCCCATAACGCTAAGAAAAAGGATAATTTGATTGAACAAAACTAAATGGATACTATTCATGGCTATAATTGCCATGTGTTACGGAATAATCGTTTCAGCAGAATCTCTTGATGCAGACTCCGAATTCCGAAATATTCAGGCAGACTGGCAGCCATGGGATATCAGGGGTCAGGGGTCAGGGGTCAGTAAAGAGTCCCTGAAATACCCATCTCCCTTTGCAATATTAAAATCCATACCATCAGGTGCTATCATTATTTACCAACGAGTTATTTCCCCTCAGCAGGGTGGTGTTTGTAACTTTGAGCCTTCTTGCTCCCAGTTCACTCTCCTTTCCATTAAAAAATATGGAATTATTGAAGGTATACTAATGACCTCTGATCGATTACAACGATGCCATTATTGTGTAGCTGGTGAATATCATTTTAGACCGGGAGGTAGATTTTATGACCCGGTAGAAAATCATTGCTTGAGTGAAAGCCGCTTTCTTACAGGAAAACGAGGATTGAAATACTGTTTGGAGTATGGATATGTGGAAAAAAATATCGTTATTATGCCTCATTCTCTTTGAGATATGCCTTGTGTCGGGTATATGCCTACAGAATGCAGAATGTGAAATGCAGAATGCGGAATTCTCAAATGAAACCGTTCTCTCTTTTGCTGATTATCTCTTTGGTCAAGAAGATTATTACCGTGCTGCAAGCGAATACCAGAGGTTTATCTTTATAGCTGCATCTCCGCGTGAAACTCTCCCTCCTCGTGAGGGTGCTACCCTCAATCAAGATGAAGAGACTATCCAAAGGGCAATGTTCAAGATTGGCTTATGCTACCAGAAAAGCAGACAATGGAATACTGCATTGACATATTTCGAGGAACTCAAGCAAAAACTGCATGGCAGAACTGATGCCATCGTATTTGAAATAGGAAGGACAAATTACCTGAAAGGGGATTACCCTCAGGCGATAAAGATATTTCAACGCCTGACAGTTTCGCGTAAACTCGGAGATGAAAGCCAGTATATGCTTGGCTGGTGTTATCTTAAGCAAATGGATTGGGGAAAGGCAGAGATTGCCTTTGATCAGATTAAGCCCGAAACATCGGTGTATACCTTTTCTCAGGAGTTGGCTGAATTTGCCAAAAATGGGGCTAAACTCCCGCACAAATCACCACTTACGGCAGGTATAATGTCTCTGCTGTTTCCCGGTGCCGGACAGGCATACCTGCATAGATTTGGGGATGGCACATTTTCAATGTTACTTACTCTGGGGACAACATGGCTCGGATATCATTATTATCATGAAGGATATAAGAATACTGGTAGTATCCTGACTGGATTGGGTATTACCTTTTACGGTGGAAATATCTATGGTGCTGCAGCCAGTGCTAAATTAATCAATGCTTCATCTCGTGCCAATTATCTGGAACAGATTGACAGATTGGACAAGGAAAGGGGAGTAACCATTGAATACTGGAAGTAGGGGCAGACCTATGTGTCTGCCCGCATGGAGCATAGTCATTTTATTGCTGATTTTCCTAAATTCTAAAGTGTATGGTTCATCAGAGCCACAACTTGAATTTGCCGATTATCTCTTTGAAAACCAGAATTTTTATCAAGCCATCACCGAATACAAGCGATTTATCTTTCATCATCCTGAAAGTCAGCCGCTTAATCTTGCCTATTATAAGATTGGGCTATGCTACAAACACGGTAAAAAATATAATCTGGCTCGGGATTCATTTGAAATGGTGTTGGATAACCAACCAGATGATAGCCTGAAAAAGATGACTGGATTAGCATTGGCTCAAACCTATGTTGATGAAGAAAATCTTGAGGCAGCAAGGTTTGAATTAGATGAGCTTCCCCCTGACTCAGAGATCCATTATTGGAAAGGGATAACCTATCTCCATGAATATAAATGGAAATTGGCACAAATAGAATTCAATCAAGTAACAGAGGGAGAGTGGTTGGATACAACCAGAGAATTGTCGACTTGTATTGAGCAAGCCCTTCATTTATCATATCTCTCGGAAAAGCACGCCCTTCGGCTATCTACCTTTATCCCTGGCACAGGACAGATATATGCCGGAAAGATACTGGATGGAATTATCTCCTTTGCCTTTAATGCCTCCATGGTTTATTTCATTAGCGAAAGGGTTAAGGCAGATGATTTCATAGGTTCTGGATTAATATTCAGTATAGGGTTGATGAGATTTTATCAGGGGAATAAGGTAAATGCCTATCAAGCAGCACAGAAATATAATGAACAACTGAACTCTCAAACACTGGAAAAGATGAGGAAAAGAGATTAACTTTTCGTGTCTTAGTGGTAAATTCCTTTACCTGAGTAGTTATGTGCTACACTCCCTATTCCCACTGGCGGGAATAGGGAGTGGAAAAATCCGGCAAAAATTCAGGGTGCGGCTTGCCCTGCTTATCCGTCATTTTAAGGTTGATAAGACACTATGCAAATACCAATTCCTCACACCTTTCACATAACCCCATCTTAAAGGCATGTTCATAATATGCTAATAGCCCTTCCCTTGCCCTTGCATTAAATTCATACCTCAGAAGACTGAAATAATCCCGAAGGTCTACCTCTGGGAACCCTGGCAATACCTCATTGATAATCTTATCAATATTAGCCAGCCCATAATCTAATGATTTTCTTAAAGAATTAGCAATATCACTGATTTTTTCAGGATATTGATTGGCATAATCCTTTCTGACTGCCCAAACAGCAAAAACAACTGGAAAGCCTGTTTGTTTTTGCCATAATTCTGCCAGATCATACAAAAATAAATTCTCTGTCTTACTTATTCGCAAGGCATCATCACCAATCAAAAGGGCAGCATCTGAATCAGAAAGCATGGAAGCAATAAATGGTTCTTTCACCTTATAGGTAACATTCAGATGGGACAAAAGTATCTTGAGTAATACTTGGGATGTAGCACTGGTTGTTGGCAGGGCAATAGACTTGCCCTCAAGCATTTCCATGGGAAATTTGCTTACCAGAATAACGCTTTTGACCGGACCCTCAGAGTTCAAGCAAATGTCCGATAAAAGCAGATATTTACCCTTGTGCCGAGCATATTCAATGGAGGAAATAGGGCTTATATCCAGATCTCCGGCAGTAAGCCAGGCATTTAATTGGTTTGGAAATCCGGGGATTATCTGTGCATCAATACTGACTGTTCCATCCAATATCCCATAATATACAGGAAGACAATTGATAAAATTTAGATAACCAAGCCGTGCTATCATTGTACCTTCCTTAAAGATGCTTTTTATCCCGCTTTTCCGGGGTCAGCAAGCAGCCTTTTATACAGATATCGCTACAATACTCATGTCTGCACGGTTCAATGTGTATATTGACATTTGCGATGGGTATTTGTTCTTGAATTTTTTCAGTAATTATAGTGGTCAAGTGGTGGGATTCTTCAACCGTCATATCCCTTTTTACTTTCAAGTGAAATTCTATAAAACGATTCTTCCCTGCTTTTCGCGTGCGGAGTCGGTGAAAACCATGGATCTGGGGGCAATATGCCATGATATTGGTACAAATATGTTCTATTTCATCAGCTGTCAGACTGCTATCCAGCAAATCATGAATTGATTGATGGGTCAAATCATAAGCAGCCTTAATAATCAATACAGCTACTATAATTGCAGCTATCGGATCAATCCAATGAAAATGCATGCCTTTCCAAAGAATCTCACTTAACCAGATAAGTCCTAACCCAGTCATCACCCCGGCTGAAGTCCAGACATCCATCTGCAAATGGCAGGCATCTGCCTGAATCGCCATAGATTCAGTTTTGCGGCCAATCTTAAAGAGCCGTTTTGAAACAATGATATTTATCACAGATGAAAACAGCATCACTGCCATACCCCAGCCCAATGCTTCCAATGGTTCAGGTTTAATTAGTTTTTTAACAGCTTCATAGATAATCCATCCTGCTGCCATGAAGATAAGCATGGCTTCTACAAGCCCGGAAATATTTTCAATCTTATCGTGTCCAAACGGATGTTTTTCATCCGCAGGTTTCCCTGAATTTCTTACTGCAAAAAATGCAATCAGAGCAGCCAGCAAATCGATTCCTGAATGAACAGCTTCAGAAAGGATAGAGATGGAACCGGTTAACCAACCAATCAATAATTTCAATATTACCAGAATGCTGTTAGAAGCCACAGAAAAAATAATGACTGCAGTCTTTTGTTTTTGCTCAGACATCACTTTTAGCCCTCCATGAGGATATGCCTTTCACTTACAACAATCTAATATCATTGACTAAAATTTCAAACTTACAATTCAAAAACACAGCTGCCTTACGGCAAATCATCATTCTGGATAAGAATATTTCAAAATACTCCATTATCTGAGAGACCTGAGTATCAATAGTCAGATTCAGGAAGATTATCTTTGAGTCAGCATCAGCATCAACCGAGGAATAGGTAGCCGCATAGTTGACCCGATCATGAATATCAAAGGTAATCATATTGGAATTTCTGACCCTGCTTCTATGAATATCAGCCTTATCTGCCAGAATAATGGCTGCTGCAATATTACTTACAGGTTCCCCACCCTCTTCCTCATCGTGGTTACCTATTGCCCGAATAATTGAGGCTATCTCATTTTCAGGAAATTTCAAATCTTTAAGAATTTCCACAGCAAGCAAGGCACCTGAAATACTATGCCCCTTTCGATTAACCACATTTCCAATATCATGCAAATATCCAGCTATCTCTGCTAACTCAACAAGCCTTGAATCATACCCCAATTTGGATATAATCTTGCTGGCATTTTGAGAAACAATAGTAGCATGCCGTATCCCATGCTCTGTATAACCAAGAACATCAAGGCTTTTGTCTGATCCTTTTATGTACGCATTTGTTAAGGGATGTTTTTTAATATCTTCAATCGTACTTTGTAGTTTTTGCATTATTTTTTTTCTCCTGTAATCTATGTTGTATCAGAACGACTTAAATACTGTACTCAAATCTATCTCTAAATCTGTAAAGATATCCACTTTTATTCTATCATCTTTCTTATATTCTTCAGGCTTTCCATACTTATCATTTTGGAGCTTAAATATTGTTACCTCTTCTGTTGCCGGGTCAAATACCCAGTATTGTTTCACCTTATGTCTTTCATATAAATGGTATTTAATTAGAAGATCCTTTTTTGCTGTCCACAGAGACAAGATTTCTATAACTATATCAGGGGCACCCTTACCTCCTTTGTCATCGAGCTTATCTCTGTCGCAAACAACGACAATATCCGGCTGAACCACAGTATCTATATCTTCATCTGCTTCATCAAATTCAGGCAATCGAACATCAAAGGGGGCAACATACACCTCGCAAGATTTGTCCAATAAATAATTTGAAAACTGCCTGTATAATTCTCCCACAATCTTCTGATGTCTTCTTGAAGGAGCAGGACTCATATCATAAGCTACCCCATCTATCAATTCCCACCGCTCATTATCTGACCATGTTAAGTAATCTCCATAAATAAATCTTTCTTCTTTTTTTCTTACTGCAAAACCCATAAGTAACACCTCCTGAATATTTCGGCTCTTTGTCATTGTTATCAAATAAGAAATAGGCTTATCACTCTCATCTATAGTGTAATTCATAATAATAGATAAGTCAAGAAAAAAATTTGTTTTTGTGAAATGGTTATTTCAGCAATTCTCATTTTGACTTTTTACCGCATAAACACATAACAACTCACCACGGAAACACGGAGACATAGAGGAAAATCAAAGGACAAATCTCTTATTTGAATGTGGCTAAACGCAGATTTTCAGAAATTTGAAGTATTATTTTGTGAATTTACGAAAATTTGCGTTCTGTCAATCTGTTTTTTTTAAATTATTCTCTGTGTCTCTGTGGTGAATCAAAAACTAAAATGAGAATTGCTGACATAGGGTAAAAATTTCCTTGACATTTCTTGAAAAATGTGGTATAATTAAACTTAATAATCTTGCTATGAGATAGGAGAGAAGATGATGTCTTTAATCAAGCAATCAAGCAATCACTTGCTACGCATTTATTTGAAAATGTATCTATATCGAAGATGTCTTGTAAGCAAATATTGCCACAATAAGCATTTTGGCTTAAAATAAGCTGGAATGCTTTTTTTTGTGCCTTGAACATTGGTTGCGAAAAGTTTGAGAAAAGATAACTGTAGTGATTATGCACGGTTTACTAAATATCAATAAGTAGGATAATTATGCTAATGCAAAAATATTTCCACAGTATTAAAAAGATGATAGAACTTGGCTTGGTAGTAATAATAGCAACTATTTTGATAATATTGTAGTTTCCGTTCAAAACTGACCCACTTTTCCACTCCAAAACTGACCCGCCCTTAATGAAAAAAGATTATAAAATAATGGTAACAGGGGATATATTGTAAGAAGTACTGGCAACTCTTGATTTATCAAGGATATTCAAGTATTTGTAACTATTTTTTATTCTTGAATCTGTCAGGTTGTTCACAAGGGTGATAAATACGCAGATGTGATACTTTTTCACAATATTTTTCTTGCATAATCTCCTCGTAGTAAGATATAATTATCAAAATATTATGAGGAGGTAAAGGGAGATGATTTATATGGATGCGTGGACAAGCATAAGATTTCTTCATTCCAAAGGCAAATCTTTACGATGGATTGCAAAGGAATTGGGGATTAGCAGGAATACAGTCAGGAAGGCTATAAGGGATAAAAACATTCCTGAGTATAGCCGTAAATTATGCCATGAGATTGCATTAGAAAAACATAAGGAAGAGATAGAAAGGATGGTGTTTAAGGATAATCTTAGTTTTGCTGAAATATTATTCAGTGGAACAACTAAAGAAGGTGATGAAAAGGGCATGTGAATTGAATTGCTATTCGCACAGCATAATAGAAGGGTTGTTAAGGACGGAAATGGATATAGAGATGAAAATCCCAGTGATAGTTAATGACAAGAGCTGTGAAATGGACATGAATGTTGGACGAGATTTAAGGGAATATGACAAGATACTGTCGTGAGGAGGATGAAAAATGGCAGATGTAGTAAGACTGAAGAACCATTTGGAAACACTTGGGTTAGACACAATATTGGGTATATTTGAAGAGGAAACAAAGAAGGCATTGGAGACAAAAATAAGTTACACAGAATATCTGGCAAGGCTAATGGCAGAAGAGATCATAACAAAAACAGACCGGTCAATTAATTACAAGATACGGATAGCAAGATTTTCACAAATAAAGACTATAGAAGAATTTGATTTCAGATTTCAGCCGCAGTTAGATGAGAGATTGATAAAGGAATTGTGTGAGCTTGTATTCCTTGAGAAGGCGAAAAATGTGTTGTTTGTTGGTCCTCCAGGGGTAGGGAAAACACATTTGGCAATAGGCATAGGGATAAAAGCATGTGAGAAAAGAAAAAAGGTGCTGTTTGCAGATGCAGGGAAAATGATAGAAGAATTGATGTTAAGCATGATAGAAAAAACATTGCCACAAAAAATAGAGAGATTGGCAAGATATGATTTGCTTGTTATAGATGAGTTAGGATATATGTGTGTGGGTAAAGAAGGGGCTAATTTGTTGTTTCAATTGATATCAAGATGCTATGAAAAAGTGTCTATTGTCCTTACCTCTAATAGAAGTTTCAGTCAGTGGGGAGATATGTTTGGTGATAATGTTATTGCATCAGCTATTCTCGATAGATTGTTACATCATTCTTTCGTTGTCCAAATTAATGGAAAAAGCTATCGAATAAAGGATAAATTGACCGAAAAAGATGGTTGATTATTATAGCCGTTTATGCTATAATGTCAGCTAAGGGGTGGGTCAGTTTTGAGTGGAAAAGTGGGTCAGTTTTTAAGTGGAATCTACAATTGTATACTCAGTGAGGGCATAAATTGCGTTTTTTAAAATCTCTCGCAAAGGCGCAAAGGACGCAAAGTTTTTATATTCTTTGCGATCTTAGCGTCTTTGCGAGAAAATAGAAAATATAAATTTGTGATCTTGTGAAGTATACTGTCTTACGCTTTCTTGTTAGACTTTCTTCTCTGTTTTTTTTCTTTTTTTTTGGTTTACCGAAATATTGTGAATTCAATATTCAAGGTCTGACTTCAGCTATGCCCTTCATCCGCATTTTCTGCTGTGGACTTGTTGGCATCGTGGCAATAAGTGCTCTGAGCACAGATCTAACAGATTCAGGTGTACGAAAAATCCTTGAGATATCTTCATCCAGAATTACAACAACCTGTCCCTCCACTGCCTTTTTAACAAAACGGTTCGGTTTGGCTTTACAATAATCAAAGCGATACTCCGAACGCAAATCGTCATCAACAGCAGCAGTTGAACTATAATTAATGGTTTTCTTCATAATCTTTCCTCTCGGCTTTGGTTGTAGGACGAGCACTGATGATGCGAACCACATCCGGGATTCTCTCCGTGAATGAAACTATCAGCAAATGTCCCACGACTGAATGACCAATAATAATTTCTCGAAATTCTTTAACAGAGTGCTCTGTGTCGTTAAAAATATATGCCAATGGGTCTTGAAAGACTGTGCTTGCCTCGTCAAAACTAACACAGTGTTTTTTGATGTTAATTTCTGCCTTTGTTGCATCCCACTCAAAACGAATGCCCATTTACACCCCTTGTTTTATATATTTCTTATGCCTGATGACAAAAATAACCAGCTGTAAGATTAATTACTATTTTACACCTGAGTAATATCTTACGCTCTCTTTGTAAGTCTAACCAGTGATTATACAGTTCTGTATATCACCCAAATTGTAATGATATCCAGAAACTGTATATCGATATTTTATCACAATTCTAGCAAAATGTCAAATAAAATTGTTGACAAACAGCAATTCTCGGTGAACATGATATATTTTGCAACAAAAATTAGAAAGCAAGAAATGATAAGAAGTCTTGCTTTAACAAAGGGGTTATGGCTCTTTTATTAAGGTTTATCCAGTCATATTTTTGGATAAAATCCTGCGAAAAGATATTTTGATATTATTCATAAGTCCTTGAAACGATACATGTTATAACTCACCCAGAATTGCTGTTGAATATTTCAGCAATTCTAATTATGGTTTTTGATTCACCACAGAGACACGGAGACGAGAGCGTTGCATAATTAACATAATGTTTATAAAGGGTTACGACAATTCTTGACACAAAATTGTCCGTAGTTTGTCATTTTTCCTTTGATAACATTCTGGGGAAAATGGGGACAGCGCCCTATTTTTTCTTCTAAAAATAGGGCGCTGTCCCCATTTTCCCTTGTTGTAACTCCTTGTTTTAATAGGCATATAGCTTATGCAACGCTCACCCAGAATTTTTTGTTTTTTGTCAACTTTTTTTCTTGACATTGTGATGAAAATGTGATAAGATGTTGACATACAGTTTCTGTATATCATTCCAATTTGAGTGATATACATATCTGTATAATCACTGGTTAGACTCATACGAGAGGTTAAGATATTACTCGGGGCTTAAGATTGCAACCGGAAGCAATATCAGAGGTTGAACCGAAGTATAAGAGATTACTCAGGTGTAAGATGTAATCATCAGTGTGAAGAAGAAAAACGAACCTGCCAAAAAGCAAGTTATTTTGACATTATATAGTAAAAGTATCTAAGGATTAGGAAATGTTGAGCAAATGAGGCAGATTCCCAATTACGAAAAGGCGTATATCTCTGGACAAAAGCTACGGAAGTATTTACTATCGGAAACTCATGCAATCGGAAAAGCGAAAGCAAAGTTTTTCCGATCACTTGGTTTTAATGATGACAACATTGAGTTGTTTGAACAGGAACTTATGACTATTGCATATACGGAATTTGTTGCCGAAGAGATTAGGACTTTATTTGGCATAAAGTATATTGTAGATGGTATGTTGCCTACTCCCAGTGGTATTTCTACTAAAATTCGAACTATTTGGATTGTCGAACCACATGATGAACGACCAAGGTTTATAACGGCGTATCCACAACGGATGTTCGCAACAGATAAAAGGAGCACAACATGATCGAAGAGCATGATATAATAGTGCTTTGTCACGATCTCGATGAGTACGGACTTCGGCGAGGAGATATCGGTACTATTGTTCATTGTTACAAGGATAGCAAAGCATATGAGGTCGAGTTCGTGACGGGTGAAAGTGAGACTCTTGCTGTAGTCAGTCTTGAGAGCAAAAATGTACGTTCTATGACCATGAAGGAAATTCTTCATGTCAGAGAACTTCAAGTGGCGGCATAACCACCTCATGCACACAAACTTAGGCATAGAGCAGACAACAACTAAAGATGATGATTAGCATTAGCCTTGTCAACGCAAGATATTTCTCAGGCATAAGAACTGTCGTCATAAGGTAGTACTCTGGTGTAAGATAACAGTCAAGCGTAAGATTGCAAAAAGAAGCCTAACAAATGAGAGGAGATGCAAATGATGTTAGCAACAACCAAGACACCTTCGGCACCATCCCACATTTTAGTGGAGTTCTTGAATCCGCAAGGGCAACCACTCAATATCTTGGACCTTGGCTCTGATTTCATGACAGCAAATGCAATAGATTTGTCCTATGGTAATCAACCTTTGCAAATTGAAATCGAGAAACATGTCAGCAAGGTAGGAAATGCATTTTACGAATACTCACAGAATGGGGTTCCCTTTCCAGACGAATTTTCAACATTTGTCAGAGTCGAAGGCACCATCGTCCCTTTCGGGCGAATTCATCCATCGAAAAATGGAAACCCAACCCGCGAAGGAAGTACGCAAGCAATTATCGGAGGCGTTCTCTACAAGGTTACCGTTTATTTAACCGAAACGAAGACGCCCTACTATATCAAGGTAATCGCTCACAAAAAACCCGAGTCTACGGGAATCACTAAAGCTCAGCTATCGCCTCGAGGTGGCAGGATGGTAATCTAATCTCAGCGGGAGAGAGAATTAGGGTCGCACCCAATACTGTTCGGAATGATTTGGCACGATTCTTGCTTGTGATTTTCGAATATTAACCTAAAATTGGTAAGCTGTCAGTTTCAGGATTAAATTATCCAAAAAATCGTTAAAGGAAGCAAGAATAAGCTTTTGGTTTTTGAGGATTAGAGGGTATATCATAAAGATGAATGAGAATGGATAGTATTATGCAGAAAAATAGCATACCAATCCCTTTAACATTATTGGGAGTAAAATGTTTTCTGTAATACGCAATATTCTTTCTTTTCCAGATGTGATTTGGTCTTTGGGGTGAAAAAAATATCAGTAAAATTGTCAATTTTTAGGTAGAATTCTCAATCTCTTTGGGTTTTAATTTTTGGATATGCTGGGCTAACTCTTCTTCAGTAGCCAAGCCCATAAAATAGAAACCCAACATCTCAAAGGTGCGTTTATTGGGCTTGCAACCAGTCCAGAGAGTAATTAATATGCTGGCTATAAGGGCACAGTATACCTGAATAGAGACCCCATTCTTTGAAAGAGAAATCAAGTGGGTGCAACCAAGAATGCATTTGAACCAACGAAAAAAGAGTTCTACCTGCCATCTGTAACGATAGATGAGGGCTATAACCTCAGCAGATAGATCCATACGGTCAGTTGCTAAAAGTAAGGTGTAAGAGGAATCCATAGTCTTGTTTGATGTTTCTGGTCTTGAGCTATTACCTTTATGAAAAACCTCAATTATACGCACTGGTTGAGTAAGATCGTTTTGTTTGTCTTTGCATCCTAATTGGACAACCATATCCCTTTGCACCCCTGCTTTTTGAGCATCATCTGTCAAGGGTCTTTGCTCAAGGATATCATAAACAACATTATCTTGTAATCGTATAACACAAGAACTGTTTTTGTTTCTAATATCGTAACTACTCAGCTATTGTTTTTTCGCACACATTTCAAATCAGCAAAAAAACTTTAAAAAAATAAAAATATTGCTTGCATTTTGAGGCAAAATGTGATATAAAGTCTCCTATGGGAGAACAATCATTTACACGAGGAGATATTCTGCGTATTTATAACGCAGGACCAGATGCCGTTGTGCAATTAATTGAGTTATTGTTAGCAACGATTGCTCAGCTTCAGCTGCGTATCGAGGCATTAGAATCTCAATTATCAAAAGACAGCCATAACAGTCATAAGCCACCATCAAGCGATGGACTAAAAAGAATGACCAAAAGCCTTCGTGTCAAGAGTACTCGTCCAAATGGTGGACAGGAAGGTCATTCCGGTCATACATTGGCAATGGTAGAAAAACCTGATCATATCATCATTCATCAAGTTAAACGATGCCAAGAATGTGATGGTTCGCTGGAGAGAACCATCGCTAACTCGTTCGTTCAACGGCAGGTATTCGATATTCCTCCACTACGACTGGGGAAAATGGGGACAGCGCCCTATTTTTTCTTCTAAAAATAGGGCGCTGTCCCCATTTTCCGTCCCGGTAGTATTCATATTGTTTGCGCCGGGCATTCAATTCCGCCGGCAAACCCACCGAAATATCGTTCACCAGAGCGTCAAATTTATCGAGGATTTTCACGATGCGCCGCTGTTCCTCAATAGGA
>Ga0210049_1002909_pt1 | contig 15700 bp, 16 predicted proteins | sample CryGeyCG2014_300_2_FD_183964 | JGI IMG/M metagenome (GOLD analysis project Ga0210049, IMG submission 183964) | Groundwater microbial communities from aquifer - Crystal Geyser CG06_land_8/20/14_3.00 (SPAdes) (version 2) | ecosystem: Environmental > Aquatic > Deep subsurface > Groundwater | place... | reverse complement strand
TGTCCAAGTTAGGGGGTCGGGGAAAATTTATTTTACTTATTTTGTCTTTTATAGTTAGCTCCGTTGTTTTTTTAAATATAAAAAATCCTAATTCACGTTTTAGCTTCTCCGCCATAAAGCAAGCAGGCGAATTTAGAACAACTATTTGGCAGCAGGCCTTGTCTTTGATCAAAAAAAGACCTCTTTTAGGTTATGGACCTGAAACGCAATTTTTCCATTTTATTAAGCTTTATCAGCCCGTTCAAGGCATTCTTGAAAGCATTAACAGTTATCCTGACAGGTCTCATAATGATTTTCTAGACATGGCTCTGACAAGCGGCATAGCGGGCCTCCTGTCTTATCTTTTCATGATTGTCGCTGTGTTTTATTATGGTTTTGTTTATTTATTTAAAACCAAAAGATCTTTTATTAAAATTTCCCCCGTGACGGAAGGCAGGAGCGAAGCGACGATTGGAAACCCGTTAGGTGTCCAAGCTCGGGGGGTCGGGGGAAATTTTGATCTGATTCTTTTAGTCCTCTCCGGACTTTTCGCTTATCTTGTCTCTCTACAATTTTCTTTTCATGAGATTACCGGCTTAGTTTATTTTTGGCTTATGTTAGTGATTGTTTTGAAAGTCAACGAACTAAAGAATCAACGAATCAACGAAAATGAAAACATTTAATAAAATTATTTTTATCTTTATCCTTGAACTTTTAACGATTTTTTTTATTTGGCAAGCGGCTGGCCGGTTTGTTTGGGCCGATGTTTATTACAAACATCTTATTATCGCCAAAATAAAGAAAGACTGGCCCTCTATGCTTTCTGATTATCAAAAAATCTTTTTTTATGATCCAAATGAATTTTTTTATCAAACAAGATATGCTAAAGATTTAATTTGGGCGGTTGACCTTTATCATGATAAAAAAGGAAAGATCGTTATTTTGAACCAGGCTATTAATGAGTTAGAAAAGATAAATAAAGAAAGAGAAACATTTCAAGCAGATTTAATCTTATTTCCCGCTTATGCCCAAAAAGCAAATTTGACCCTTGACGAAAAAGACTTTCAAAAAGCGGACGAGTCTTTTAAACATTTGAAAGAATTATCGCCGAATTATCCCCATTATTATAAAGATTGGGCGCAATTAAAATTTTATGAACTTAAGTATGAAGAGGCGGAAGAACTATGTCTTGAGGCCCTCAAGTTATATCCCGACGTTAACGAGGCTCGCTTGAATGAAGTTCATAAAGCCCAGTTGGCAAAAAAAAGAGCAGAAATTTATGGGTTGCTTGGCGATATTTATTTTGAAAGGAAACAATACAAAGAGGCTGACGAGTTCTATCGTCAAGCCATTAAATTATCACCCTTTGAAGAAAGCAGTCTCTATAAAAAAATAGCTGATATTTATTATCTTGAGAAAAATTTTGAAAAAGCTATTGGAATGAATATTCACGGATTCAATCTTAACCCGAAAGATCCGATTTGGTCTTATTCTATTTCTTTTTTATATAACGAGGCTCTTGATAGGGGAGAGGCAAAAAAATGGGCGAAAATATGTCAAGAATTAAAGCCGGAAGATTTGGAGATCCAGAATTACTTAAAAAATTTTTAATTCGTTAATTCTTTAATTATTCTTGTTAAATTTGATTTTTTTGTTATAATTTTATTATGATTATGCCAGCGATTCTCTTGAGTTTTCTTATCGGTCTTTGTTTTGGGAGTTTTCTTAATTGTCTTATTTATCGTTTGCGGACGAAAAAGGGGATTTTGGGCCGCTCTTTTTGTCCGAAATGCGGCCATCAACTTAGTTGGTACGAAAATATCCCATTATTTTCTTTTATTTTTCAGAGGAGTAGGTGTCGGTCTTGTCATCAGAGAATTTCTTGGCAATATCCAATCGTTGAGTTAACAACCGGGATTTTATTTGTCATTGCTTTTATTCGTTTAACGCCTTTCGTTTTTAGAGTAGAGATAGTTCTATCATTACTTATCCAATGGTTTATTTTTTTTGTTCTTCTTTTCATTTTTATTTACGATCTTAAATATCAGGAGATTGAATTAATTATTCTCTGGCCAGCGACTGCCCTGGTCTTTTTTTATAACTTTTTTACCAAACACCCCTTGAACCCTTTGATTGTTTCAATCTCAATTGGTGTTCTATTTTTTCTTATTCAATATCTGATTACGAGAGGAAAAGGAATAGGGTTAGGCGATGTTTGGATCGGCGCTTTTATGGGCGTTGTTTTTAGTCAACCCAAGCTTATTATTACAGCGCTTTTTTTAAGTTATCTTGTTGGTTCTTTAGTGAGTATTATTTTTTTAATTTCTAAAAAGGCAGGGCTGAAAACGAAGATTCCTTTAGCTCCATTTTTAGTGATCGGCACTTTCATCAGTTTGTTTTGGGGAGAAAATTTTATCAATTGGTATTTAAAAAAATTATATTTTTAATCAATAATAAAATTTTGACTAAAAAACATATGAAGTTTATGAAATTGACGGGGTTTACCCTGATTGAGCTTATTGTCGTTATTGTCATCATTGCTACTCTGATCGGCGTAAGTATGCCTGCCGCGAGTAACGCCAGAATGAAAGCAAGAGATGGCCGAAGAGTAGAAGAATTAAGAGAAATTGAGACTGCTTTAAGACTTTATTCTCAAAGTCATTCTGGCAATTTTCCTGTTTCTGACAGCGGCGAGACAATTAGTGCTAGCAGTACGCTTATCACTGCTCTGGTCCCTTATTATTTACTAACACAGCCGGAAGATCCAAAGCCAGAATCTTTCGCTTATTATTACAAAACAGCCCAAAACGGAACTTTTTTTAAGTTGACCGCTTATATGGAAAAAAACAAAGACCTGGCGCAAGACGATGGCGGCGCGGCTAATGATTTTTATGAAGTCTATAATTATTCAGGCGATAAAGTGTCTTTAGAGAGGGAAACTTTGTGCGCAGCCATGCCGGCTGGTTGCCCATAATAAAGAGGGGATAACTTCAAATAAAGTTATGGAAGGTTTAAATTTTAAAAGAGGATTTACTTTGATAGAACTGTTGGTGGTGACTGGTATTATTATTCTTCTTTCTGCTCTTTTTTTGGCTAATTACGACCTGATGCAATGGCAAATTGATTTGGATACCCAGGCGCAGAAGATGATGAGTGTCCTAAAACAAGCTCAGGCCATGGCTTTGACCGGTAAAAAAATTGGCGGCGTGAGGCCAGATGGGTTTGGGGTATATTTTGGCGCTAATAGTTATATTCTTTTTGCTGATAGTAATTCAAACCATACTTATGATACAGGCAACGACAGCATCATCCAATCTTTTAATCTCACAGAGGAGATGTCTTTAAACGCGACAACTAGTATTGTTTTTACCGTGCCGGAAGCAAAGACTTATAGAGACGGGTCTTTGCTCACGGAAGAAGCTTATTTGAAACTTACTCACTCAAAATCAGATGCTTCTAAACAAGTAAGAATTAATACCTATGGCCGCATAGAAATTTCTTCATCGTCTCTACTGGACAGTCTATGGTCATATCGTCGACCAGTGACTATTGATTCAACTCAACAATTGGACAACTATCAAATTGCTTTAGACATCACGGATAAGATTTATAACAATACTAACTTAGTTGGTTCCTGGCATTTGAATGAAGGAAGCGGGGCCACAACAGCTGCTGATACAAGTGGAAACGGAAATAATGGGACCTTAACTAATATGGATCCAGCAACTGACTGGGTTAACGGAAAGTTTGGCAAGGCTTTAGATTTTGATGGGAGTGATGATTATGTTGATGCCACAAAAATAAGTTCGTATGGGGAAAAATAAAGGGGGGTGGTGCTGGTGTTACTGTTTCGACTAGACCTGCATTGGATACATGGACCCACATTGTCGTTACCCGCTCTGGTTCTTCTTACAAAGTTTATTACAATGGTATTGAGCAATCAACAGCTTCCGGATCCCCAGGAGATCCCGCACCAACCACACAAGCGCTTAGAATCGGTGCGGATATTGCGGGCGTGGGGGCTAACGGGTACTTTAACGGCACCATAGATGAAATCCGCATCTATAGCCGCGTTTTATCTCCAACTGAAATCTCCGATTTATACAGCGCCACTAAAGCCCGCTTAGATTATAGCGACCTTCGCTTTGCTGACGAAGGCAAAAATGAACTTTCTTATTGGCTTGAATCTGACAATAAGGCTTGGGTCGAAACTACTAGTTTATCAACCGGGCAAAATACAATTTACATGTACTACGGCAATTCTTCGGCTACCTCGCAATCTTCAGTTGCCAATACTTTTATCAGGGAAATAAATGGAGTAAAAGGAAGTTGGGAATATGAAGAATCAAGCGGTGCTACTGCTTATGATAGTTCTGGGAATGGGAATAATTTAACTATTACAGGTACGCCTACTTATCAGGCGACGGGAGTCGTAGATAAATCCCTTGAATTTTCTGGGAGTCAAAGAGTTGGGAGTGGGTTTGATATCTCAAATGATAATACATTTTCAATTTCATTTTGGTTATACGATAAAAGTGTCACAAATGATACAAGAAGATGGTTTACGACAACTAATGGAGGGGTTGGGAATGGAGACGGGAATATTATGCTTAGAGAAAGCGGGGGTGGGTCAACTCAACAATTTACATTAGGATTAGGTCTTCCAACTTTTACTTGGGCGTCATATATCTCTGGGATAAATTGGAAAAATGCTTGGCATATGTTTACCATAAATTCAGACGGGACATATACAAAAGTATATTTAGATACTACGGAGGTAATTTCGGTAAATGGTTGTGTATCAAATCCAGCAGCAGGGGTTAATGTACCTGGCTATTATTCAGGTAGTGGAACAGAATATTATATAGGGAAAATAGATGAAATTAAAATTTTTGATAGAACATTAACGACGACTGAAATTTCCGATCTTTATGGCACAGGCGGAGACAGAGATGGCTACACAACAACAAATTATCCGGGAAAAGTTCTAGTCCGCAAATACGTTTCTCCAGAGCCAACCCCAAGTATAGGGGCGGAGGAGTCAACTAAATAATCATGAGACAATGAAAAAACATTCTTATTTAGCCCAACCCAGCACCACTTTTCAAGCAAAAAAAAATGATCAAATAAACCACGCAAAAAGTGGTGCTGGACAAACTTACATTGAAGTCATTGTCGCTACTGGTCTTCTTTCAATGGCTCTTTTAGCTATTGTCGGACTAGCAACCGCTCAATTAAAATTAGGCGGGCAATCGGCTAAAAAACTTATTGCCTATAATTTGGCGAGCGAGGGGGTTGAGGTTTGTGAAGCAATTAGAATGGACCAATGGCTTGATCCGGATAGTTCTTGGCCGTATGGTTTGGCAGATGGTAACTGGGTTTTAGATTACAGTTCAACTTCAACAACTGCGGCTGACAATGCCGATTTGTCCCTTTGTAATAATTGCTCTCTTTGTCAACAAGCCGATGATTCTTTTAAAATCTGTTCCGATTCTAATTCTATTTTTAAAAGAATGGTGACAATTTCTACAGTGAGTGCTTATGAAAAAAAAATTATCTCTGAAGTTCGTTATCTCGAAAATACTTGGAAAAGTATAAAAATGGAAAAAAATTTGACAGATTGGAAATGATCCAGCGCCACTTTTAATTGTATTAAACAAAAAACTATGCATTATGTTTATTTACTAAAAAGTAAAAAAAATAGTCAAAAAATTTATATAGGCTCAACAGATAATTTGAAAAGACGATTGGAAGAACATAATAGTGGAAAGAGCCAATTTACTCGGCGCTATATGCCATGGAAACTTTTGTATTATGAAGCATATTCTGAAAGATTACTAGCAGAGACAAGAGAGCAAAGACTAAAATATAACGGTAATGCTATAAGAGAATTAAAAAAAAGAGTAGGAATTTTTCCCAATAAAAATTTTCGTAAAAGTGGTGCTGGATTCACCCTTATTGAGCTTCTGGTTTCAATTGGCATCATGAGTGTTATTTTGATGCTTATTTTGGCAAGCTATACGAATGTTATGCAAACAAAGATTAAATCAATGAGTCAAAGCGAGGCTTCACAGGACGGACAAAATATTATTAATGAAATGGTTAAAAATATTAGAAAATGTAAACTATCTTATGCTCTCTATGGCGATAGTATTCCTGGAAATAATGTTACTACCACTTTAATTTTAGAAGATCTAGGAGAAACAGCGACTAGCACTTTGGCCCACATTGCTTATCGTCGATGTTCGCCTGACGGCGTTAATTATGTCATTCAAAAGTGTCAGGGAACAAGCTGCGATTTATCTGAATCCTGCCTGTCAGAGAATAATTTTAAAACCTTGAGCATGTCTAATTTAGATGTTGATAAGCTAGATTTTCACATTAGTCCCACGACTGATCCATATGAGCCAGGCGCTAGCATTTTTTTTCATCCCAGAGTGACCATTGTTATGAAATTTCACTCGACGAGACAATTGAAAGGAGGTGGAAGCACAGAATTAATTATTCAAAGAACAGCGCCGCAGGAATGGCAGCAAAAAAGATAAAAATATATGAAGAAAAAAAATAAAAATATGTCCCCCTGTGGGGGATCCGCCGAAGGCGGAAATAAAGGCATTTCTCTCGTTTTAGTCATTTTAATAATTGGCGCGATTTTGTTTGGCGTCTTAATTGTTGCTGACATTGTAGTGCGTCAGGCAAAAGTGACTCAGGGTTTTGATCTCTCAGAAAAAGCCTATATGGCTGCAGAAACGGGTGTAGAAGAAGCAGCTTACAAGGTCAATAAAGATTTTTGTCGAGTTGACACTACTGACTGCAATGCAAGCGGCGCTTTATCTCTTGGCGGCCAATATATAACTACGCTCTCTATTGATAAAAAAGAGCCGAATACTGGTCAAACAACCGGTCTCGGCGAAGACATTACTAATTCTAACCCTTGGGAAGCCGCTCTCTCTACGAGCAGTTCTCTTCTCTTGTCTTTAGATTTAAACAGTCAAAATAAAATTTATCCTGATAGCATAACTATTTCTCAGAACCCTTCCGGTTTAGGAGAGTTGATTTTTTGGGAGTGCCAAACCATTGGTTCCCCTCGGACTTGTAATGAGAGCTTCCAAACAAGTACAACTTATACCACTTTCCCTCAGACTTTGAACACTGCTCCGTCCGACAGTCATTATTATAAAATCAGAATTAATAATACTGCTTCAGAAACCGTCACTTATACTTTAACTCCTTCTTCAGATCATAGTTTGCCTGTGGGCGCAATTATTGAAAGTACGGGGACCTATCAGGACTACGAAAGAAAAACAAAATTTACGTTGCCTAAGTGGCAAATTTTTGGTGGAGAATAAATATGGATCAATCAACAGCCAAAGAGATTTTAGAGGAAAATAAAAAAGTTTTTAATAAAATAGCCGAAGAATTTTCTGAGACAAGAAAGGAAAATTGGCCGGAAGTAAGTAAACTCGTTAAATACGTGAAAAGAGGGGATAGGGTTTTAGATTTAGGTTGTGGTAATGGCCGGTTGTATAAAATTTTAAAAGATGAAGAAGTTGAATATACTGGCGTAGATAGTAGTGAAAATTTAATTGGGTTGGCAAGAAAAAATTTTATTGGACCTAAATTTATTGTCAGCGACGTTTTAAGCTTATCTTTTGAAAAAGAGAATTCTGATGTTATTTTCGCAATTGCGTTTTTGCATCATTTGCCTTCAGAAAATTTACGAATGAAATTTTTGCAAGATTGCTATCAATCCTTAAAAAATAAAGGTTTAATAATTTTGACTGTTTGGAACCTTTGGCAGCCTCAATCGCTTTTGAAATATAAAATTTGGCCGATGACTCTAGGCTGGCGACCAAAAAATCTTGATTTTAAAGATGTTTTTATCCCCTGGAGAATGAAAACGGGCCAAATTTTAAATAGGTTCTATCATGCTTTTACAAAAGGTGAGTTAAAAAAATTAGTGGTAGAATCAGGATTTAAAATTATTGGCTGCTATTTTAGTCAAAAGGGAAAAACAGTAAATTGGTTGAAAGGAAACAATTTGGTTTTAATAGCTGAAAAATTGTAATCTTGACTGAGCTTGATTGCGGTCTATAGTAAAAAACTATAGGCTTTTTTGTTAATGCGAGCCTTGCTTTTCTTTTATTTTATGATAAAATAATAAAATAGCGGGGTGGAGAAGAGGAATCTCGCTGGGCCCATAACCCGGAGATCGTGGGTTCGAATCCCACCCCCGCAACCAAAAATCAAAAATTAAAAATAAAATATTTTGAATTTTTTATAATATGTCCGATATTTTTAGGGCTTACGATATCAGGGGCAAATATCCCGGAGAAATCAATAAAAAAGCAGCTTGTCTTATCGGGCAAGCTTTTGTTGATTTTTTAAAAGAAAAAACAAAAGCAAAAAGGCCGCTAATTGTGGTAGGTCGTGATAAAAGAGCGTCATCAACGCCTCTTTTTAAGAGTTTGGCTCGAGGATTAAAGAGTCAGAAAGCAAAGGTTATTAGTATCGGAGAAGTGCCAACTGATGCTTTTTATTTCGCTTTTAAATATTTCAAGGCTGGAGGAGGAATAATGATTACCGCCTCACACAATCCTTCAAAATGGAACGGTTTTAAAATGATAGTGAAAAGCCACGGGTTTGTTTGCCAAGGGCAGGGGATGGAGAAATTAAAATCAAAAATTAGAAAGGCCCCTACGGGGAGTCGCCAACGGCGACAGCAAAAATCAGAAACACATATTAAAGATGCTAAAATAGAATCAAAGAATATCATCCCAAGCTATTTAAATCATATTTTGAAGATGGCTAAAAAATTAGAGATTCAAGGAGTCCCCAAACTTTTTAAAATAGGCGTGGAATTTTTAGGTGGGGTAGCCTTTAAAGTGATTAAGCCCCTCGTCAAAAAGTTTTCTCTTAAAACAGTTTGTTTAAATTCGTCGACTCATTCTTTCGACCCTCTTTTGCCTAAAAATCTAAGAGAATTAAGTAAAGTAATAAGAAATAAAAAGTTAGATTTCGGCATAGCTTTTGACGGAGATGGAGATCGTATTATCTTTCTTGATGAAAAAGGAAAACTCGTTGATCCTAGTTCAATCTTAGCTCTTCTTTCTTTATATTTTATGGAAGAATGGCCACATTCAAAAATTGTTTATAATCTTGTTTGCTCAAAAGTTGTCAGAGAAGAAATAAAGAGTCACGGCGGGGTTCCTATCCGCACTCGGGTTGGCCATGTCTTTATTAAAAAAATTGCCGAGAAGAAAAAGGCTGCTTTTGGCGGAGAACATTCTGGCCATTACTTCTTTAAAGAAAATGGCTACAGCGAATGTTCAGCTTTAGTCCTACTTTTAATGTTAAAAATTTTATCAGATAAAAAAAAGAGACTTTCAGAACTTATAGAGCCTTTAAAAAGATATTTCAAAGGAGGCGAGATAAACCTTCCGCTTCATCAAGACGCTGAAAAAATATATAAAAAAATAACCTCCCATTTTAAAGGAGGAAAAATTGATTATTTAGATGGCTTGACGATAGAATTTAAAGATTGGTGGTTTAACTTAAGGGAATCTCAAACAGAGCCGCTTTTCAAGTTAACAATTGAAGCAAAAAATAAAAGAGCGTTTTTAGAGAAAAAGAAGGCTATATTTTCAATCCTATTTTCTCTTTAACTTCAGCCATTGTAGCGGTTGCTATTTTTTTAGCTTTTCCCGCGCCTTCTTCTAGAATTTTCTTTATCGTTTTTGGATTTTTTAAAAGTTCACTTTTCTTCTTTTGAATTGGCTTCAAAATTTTAATTAAATTATCAGCTAAAATTTTTTTACATTCAAGACAGCCAATGCCAGCCCGACGACATTCTTTATCAACATATTCAATCTCTTTTAAAGAAGAAACTACTTGATGGAGTTTTAGCAAGTTTTTTATGGAAAACAATGAAATTATAAATAAGGTCGTTAAATTTACCGAAAGCATAGTCAGCGGTGGCGATTTCAATAAAATCGAAATTTCAAGAATATTGAATTTATCATATCACTCTGACCGTAATTTAAACATTTATAGAGGGATTTTGTTCGTTTATTATTTTTATAAATTTGAAAAACTTCCTCAAAAAAAATTTAAGAATCTTAGCACAGACAAGAAATTTCTAAAATGCGTTTCTCTGTTAAATGGAAATGTTCTGCCTCCCCATGAAATAGGAAGTTTGTTTTTAAGTATTCTCACTATTCCTGACAAGGAGACAGAGTGCAGAGATGTATTATTGGGGAGCTTCTACGGTTCTCTTTGGTTCTTAATGAATAATCCTGAAAATTTTGAAATAGCAGTGGATTATGGCGTTGAAATAATAAAGTCAGCTTTTAGTATAGATGAGTTTGATTTTTTGGAAAAAACAAAATTAAAGAAAAACGACGCAAAAGTAATTAATTTAGCTGGAAGCGGCAAGAAAGAAGTCAAATTACTTAATATTAGTTCTATGACCGCTGTTATAACAGCGGCAATTAGCAAAAAGATTGGCACAAATATTGTGGTAGAGAAAACTATATCACGGACGACATCTAGTATAACTGGTTCAGGCGATATTTTTGAATCGATCGGAGTTAATTTGGATATACCAATTAATAAAATGGCCGAGATGTCGCTAGAAACTAAATTGGGAGTATTTGATATCAACAAAATAGTTCCTAAATTAAATCGTATTTACGATGGACGCCTATATGACGTACAGGTATTTGCTGGTTTGGTTGGAGGGGCGGCCATAGTAAATCCTGTTGACGCAGATTTAATAAATTATGGTCTAGTTAGAGGATCGAATAAATTATGTTTGGCGATTCTAAATAAATTATATCCGGATAAAAATATTTTAATTATTAGCGGGAAAGATCCCAAAGGTAAATCTATAATAGATCAAATATCAGTTGTGGCTGATACCGAAATTGCCCAGAGAATTAACGGAAAGACTTTTTTATACACAATAACACCGAGAGAATTTGGCTTTGATTTTGAGCCATTTAGGTATATTCAGACCACTAAAAGTCCGGGGGAAAACATTGAACAATTTATTAAATTGCTAGCTGGTCAAGGCAACAAAAATCTTGAACAGGCTGTCGCAATGGAAGCTATTTTAAATTTATATGGATTGGGAATTATTGATAATTTAAAGAAGGGGGCAAATTTAGCATTAGAAATAATTCGCTCTGGGGCAGGAATAAAAATTTTGGAAGATTTAATTTCTCACTCTAACGGCAATATAAATAAATTCAATGGCTTACTAAAGGTTTGCTTAAATTAAAAATGAAAAAACATAAAAAATACAATTTTAAAAAGATTGAAACTGCACGAGAGGATATAAACCATGCTTCAAAAGAAATAAAAATGGATTACAACTTTGTACAAAATATTATTTCAAAAGAGGGTTATTTACCAGTCAAAAACCCCCTATCTCTAGGTTCAGTTTGTGATATAGACTTTCTTCAAAGCAAATTTTCTTGTCACTATAACCTGGATAAATTTAACGAAGTTTCAAAGAATAAGCAATGCCTTGTCACCGGGTTTGGCCCCACAAATGCGCCAACGGGCGGTACTTTGTCAATGATTCTAAGGGCAATATTTTTTGAACGAAAAATTTGTTAAATTCATACGTGCCTTAAATTATAAAGGAGAATTGAGAACACATAATAACTTTGATTTGCTCGTAGCATCAAGTTTAACTTCAAAAGTATTAACCATTGCAGACTTTTTAGAAAACAAAGAAGCAACAGTTGATTTGTATAAAAAATTTAGAATTCAAGGGAAAGATTTCCCTACTTTTATGGATGCTAATTTTACTGTCGCAGATATTCTTCTACCAAGTATTTTGAAGAAGAAGGAAAGAATTTTGGTTTTTGTTGGTATAGAAGAATGTTATTTTCCAAAGTTGGCTAATATAGTTTTGCGAAGATTTAACCAACATTACCCAAACCAATTTACTCCTCGTAATACACTAGTGAGTTCTGTATTCGGTCATCTTGTTGAAGGATTAAATGGTTTTCCTAAAATGTCAAAAAGTATTCCAGAATCTTCAATCAATCTTGATGACTCAAAAGATGATTTAAAAAGAAAAATTCTAAAATGTGATCCAAAAGATGAAAAAATTATCCTTCAAATGATAAATCTTGTCTCTGATTGGGATTTAGAAAAAATTAACGCCGCTAATAAAGCATTTAAGGAAGGTGGGGCGACATGGATTAAATTTAAAAAAGACTACCTCAATTATTTTATGAAATTGAAAAATATTTGGGAAACTACTGCAAACCTAAAATACAAATTCAAAATAAACTCACTGTTTAGACAAAAATATGGATAAAATTAAAACCTTATTACTTTTAGGTGGAACAGGATTTGTTGGTAGAGCTGTAGCCGAAAAATATTTTAAAAATGGTTGGCATGTAATCATTCCTACAAGAGACGGTGATGCCGGTAAGGCAAAAGAAAAATTAATATTCCACGGATTTGATAAATATAATTTAGAAAAATTTATAAAAGATAATTTCATCTCATTTGTTTTTAATGTCAATTTAGTTGATAAAAAATGGTTTCAAATAAATAGTTGGCTAAAATTATTTAATAAATTGAATGTCCCCACCTTATCGATTTTACGAATTATTAATCTTGTTAGTGAAACCTCAAAATCAGTCCGTGAGATTTCAAAATCAAACATTGATGTTTTGAGTAGTATTTTTACGGTAGTTCGATATTTAAAATTTCAAAATAAAGACGTGATCTTTTGTAATATGGGCTCAACTGCCGAAAAGAAACAAGACAAAAATTTATCTCCTTATGAAAGAGCGAAAAGAGTTGCTAGACAGAAAATCGAAGAAAGTAATTTATGTGATTACCATTTTGTAGCCAATTACATTAAAGGTAAAGGGGAGCAGAAGATGAAGTCCGCCGCTCCTTATTTGTGGAATAAATTAAAATTCTCTCATAAATGGCTTTTTGGTTTTAAAGTTAGCATTGTAGATGTAGACGATTTGGCGGAAATTATTTATTACATTCCTGAGATAGCTAAGGATATCCCCTTAGAACAAAAACCAATAGAAATAAATGTTACTAATGGTGAATTATTATTTGGCGAAATAATAAAAAATCTTTTACCAGAAAATAAAAGAGTGATGCCAAAATCAATAATTCCTACTTGGTTTGAAAAGTATTTCCTCCGACTTTATGCTTTTATCGTTCCTTGGATAAAACCAGGCAACCAATTATTCAGAAGATTAGCCGATTTTGCTAAAAGAGGATCGATGATTCACGCTGAGCAAGAAAAGTTAAGAGTATTTAAAACTGCCGAGGAAATAAAAAAATTAGCTTTAGATGCCGCTAATTATTTAGTATTAGAGACAGGTCCAAACTTAATTATTGCCAATAAACACTATCCAGTAATTTATGCTTTACGAGAAAAAAACGAGGAAGAATTAAAACAAATAGTTTCAAAAGCAATTATTATTTCTGATTAGTTTTTCTTCTCAAATAATTTTTGATATTCAGAAATAGAAAATGGACCATTCTTATCGCGTTTCATAGCGAAAAAGCCAATACGATATTTTCTTTTATAAGGAATGTCTGAGAATCTAAGTGGCACTACTTCTAAAATATCCTCAAAACCGAAATATCTTATTAGTTTATAAAGTGCCTTCTTGTTAGGAACAAGAGATAAGTTACTTTTACTTGAGGCGCCAATCATGTACTTTTCTGAGATTTTTTGAGTCGGCTGAGGAAAATATTTTTGGATAAACTCCAAATCCCTTTCTGTGTGAGGAGAGGGGATAAATTGATTTTGTAGCTTGCTGTAGTCTACTTTTATCCCTTTCTCAAATTCTAAATATTTTTTGGCTGATAGTGTTTCATCGTCCACAAATAAGCCCTCAAGATCGTTTTCATCCATATCATTAAGCATCCACCAAGAAGGAACATCTTCGTCTGAGGCAGTGCTGTAATGGACATGAGAATCAACTAAAAGAGTGGATTTAGTTACTTCGGCAATTTTAGTCATTGTACCTAGAGGGTCTTCTAAGTGATAGAGTATTCCTGCGAGAATGGTTATATCAAATTTCCCTAATTCTTTTTTGCTTATTTCTTCAGCTTTGAGTTTTAGAAACTCTATGCTTGGAGTTTCCAAATATTTTTTAATTGCATTAGCTTGATTTATATTGCTTTCATCAGCATCTATTCCTATTATTTCTTCCGGGCCATATTTATTTGCCTCAAAAGAAAAACCTCCGCAATTACAGCCGACATCTAAAATTTTTAATCCTTTAAAGCTTCCGCCGAATAATTTTAATAGGGGCGGAAAGAAAAGTTGTATTGCGCTACGCATCCTGTATGTTTCCGGTGCAGTATTAAAACCATTGCCTAAATCTATATCATGAAAAAATGGGGCTAATTTTTTTAATTCATTTGGAATTTTTTGTTTAACCATAAAAGTTTTAATGATTGAAAAAAAGAAAGGTTGGGATTGTCTTTGACAATCCCAACCTATTGGGTGTGATACAAGACCCTTTCAACTTCCTCAAGGGTTTCGATGGCATTTTCTCTTGCCACCTTTGCGCCCTCTTTTAGCACGGATGGTATATAGAACGGATCCCGTACAATCTCGGCCTTTTTTTCTTGAAACTCCCCTAGGAAGTTCTGAACGATGCGGGTTAAGAGCTGTTTGAATTGCCCCATCACTGGTTTGCCACTCTTATGCGCTTTGATGATAGCATCAACCTCCTCGCGTTCCGATTCGGTTTTCGCCAATCCTTTTGCAACCAAAATGTGGCTCTCCAATTTCTCGTTCATTATCCCTTCAAAGGCAGTTTCGGCGGCCTTGATCTTATTAGCGACCGTCTTCAAATCATCTGTCAAGAAAATAGCGCCCCTGGGGTTAGTCTTACTCATCTTTCCTTCCCCCTTTAAAGAGAGAAGGCGGAGCGATTTAACCTGTAGCACTTCGGGCACAGGGAAGACTTCCCCATATCTCTTGTTGAACCTTCGTGCAAGTAAACGAGTTACTTCCATGTGAGCAAGTTGATCTTCACCCACTGGTACTTTTCTGGCTCTGTTGAGTAAAATATCAGCAGCCATGAGTACCGGATAGAGAAGCAAGAGAGCGTTTGCTGTTTTCGGGTTGGCATTTGCCTTGAGCTTATCTTTAAGAGTCGGTACCCTTAAAAGCTCTGCGACAGAAATATGCCGCGCCAGAAGAGCAGTAAGCGTGGTCACTTCTCCGGCTATATCAGACTGGAGATAGATCTTTGCTTTTTTTGGATCTACTCCAAGTGCGATATAGTCAGCTACGACTGAGTGAATGTACTGCCTCACTGTAGTCGGTTCGTTGTCCGTGATCGCATGAAGATCGGCAACGAAAACTACGGGAGATACACCTTGTGCCTGAAGCTCAACAACGGGTACTACCGCACCGAGGTAGTTAGCTACAGTCAAATCACCAGTTGGCCGAATACCTGTCAGTACTTCTACCTTGTACTTCATTGCAGTTACCTCCTTTTTTTGAATTTGGATATTTTTCAAAGTACTCGAATTAGTATAGCATTTTTTCTTATTTTTGTCAAGATTATGTGGCATAATTGTCGCAGCCAGATGATAATTTCATAGCTGAGCCATATAGAAATTTCATACCTTGGTGAATTGTGTCATAATGATCTTGGGAAAAGTCGAAATAAATTAATTAAATTAATCCTAAGAAAATTATGAA
>Ga0210049_1002905_pt1 | contig 15708 bp, 13 predicted proteins | sample CryGeyCG2014_300_2_FD_183964 | JGI IMG/M metagenome (GOLD analysis project Ga0210049, IMG submission 183964) | Groundwater microbial communities from aquifer - Crystal Geyser CG06_land_8/20/14_3.00 (SPAdes) (version 2) | ecosystem: Environmental > Aquatic > Deep subsurface > Groundwater | place... | reverse complement strand
ATTAAGAAATGTAAACGCAATGACAAACCTTAAAATCATTTTTGAAGAAGCCGTTGATATCTGCAAATTGTTTTATCATACGCCTGAATTAAGCACAGAAGAGTTCAAAAGTGCACAGCAAAATTTCGAAAAGATTTATTCAAATTTGAAAGAAGAATACATAATTCCTCGCCGCCTTGTTGAAAGAGGGATTAAAAATCAAATGCTCAAGCCTTACTGCAAGCTTGCAGCATTTGAGATCCAGAATGACATGACTAAGAGGGCACGCAAGACAGTTGGGGAGTATTTCAGAAGATATGGCTTTCATCCTATGCCTTTTTTGATTTACCTGCTGACATTCTCTGGCGTCCGGATTTCAAAAAAAATACCCCGGGTATATGAAAAGTGGCTTCGTATGACAACTGAAATATCGCTTTTATTAAACCGACATGAGAAAACAATATGAAAAAAATAACCTTTGTAATTTCTGAGGCGAGGCTTCATGAGCATCTCTCTATTATGGCATTGAGCGCTTCTTTAAAAAATGCAGGGCATGAGACTTCACTGGTATTTTTTCAGAATGATCCTTTAAATAGGGATAAAATTGTTAGGGAGATTAAAAAAGAAAATCCTGATTTCATTGCTTTTAGTTTTATGTCATGCGTGAAGAAACATTATGTTGATTTAGGCAATTATATAAAGCAGCATATGGATGTTCCGATAGTCATCGGAGGTCCTGCCGCAACATTTGACCCTGATTTATGTAATTTTAATAATAACCCGTTTGATGCGGTATGCATAGGAGAAGGGGATATCTCTGTTGTCAATTTTGTAAACGAATATCATAGCGATGAAAATTCAAAGTCGTTGCCTAATTTCGTTACAAAATCAGGAAACGGCGGGCAGCTAAGAGGAGAATTACTCAATCTTATTGACCCGTTAGACCAGTTGCCCTTCCCCGACAGAAAGATTATATACGATAAGGACGATTTCCTCAGAAATTCTAAGATTAAGATGTTCATGTCAGGCAGAGGCTGTCCATATCAATGTACTTACTGTTTCAACCATAAGTATAACGCGATGTACAGGGGGAAGGGGCTCATAATCAGGCACAAGACAGTAGATTATTTTCTTGATGAAATACTGGCGATTAAAAAGGATTATCCCATGGAGGGAATCATTTTTGAAGACGATATATTTATTATCAATAAGGAATGGTTAGCGGAGTTCTCCGAGAAATACCCGAAAAGGGTCGGCCTTCCGTATATGTGTTATGTCAGACCGAACCTTGTAACCGAGCAGATAGCAAAACTGCTGAAAATCTCTGGCTGTTATTCTGTGCGTGTTGCCATAGAATGCGGCAATGAACCTTTGCGAAATAAGATTCTTAAGAGGAATCTTAGTGACGAACAAATCCTGAAAAGTTGCCATGTACTTCACGAAGAAGGGTTAAAGGTGGGAACTATTAATATTCTCGGATTGCCGACTGAAACAGTTGAAAACATGAAAGAGACTCTTAATCTTAACAGGGCGTGTAAACCGGAACATGTTTCCGCTAATTTGTTTATGCCGCTTCCTGGTGTTGACCTGACATTTTTTGCCATAGAGCATAGTTTACTGGATAAAGATTTTGTCTCCCCAAAATCAAGTCATCATACAAGTGAAATGAAATATCCTGAGGATATAAAGAGGTTTCTATATCCATTTAAGGGACTCTTCCCGCTCTTGGTGCGGAAAAAATACATGGACAATATCGCTCCATTTTTAATGAGACTGCCGAAGCCCCTTTTGAAAATCATTGACAGCGGTTACAGGCTTTACAGTAACTCGAGGTTTTATCCAAGGGTTCGTTTTAGCATTCTTGATAAATGGAGGGCCCTGCGCCGTTATCTTGCCATTATTTCAAGATAAGACTATACGATAGGCTTGCCATGCTGATCAGATGACAAATATGATAGAAAAGGTTCACATAAAAGCTTCACATGTCTTAATGGCCAGTGCAATCATTATGATTTATTTTCAGTTGTACTGGCATTACTGGTTTGTAAAATTACTCGGAGGCTATGTTGTGAATACATTGTTGCCTATAATGGTTCTGTTTTGCAGTTTTGTTTTTAAGGAATTTATTTCAGCAAATTGGAATGGAAGGTTAAGAAGAACGATTTTTTATCTGTTAATTTCCCTTTTTTGTTATGTCTTTTTAGCATCGGTCTCAATAGCTTTAAACGAAGATGGACTTAACAACATAAAGCGGTTTTTTATATACATATATTCGCCGGCAATAATATTTGTCGGCATTTTAGGATTGCATATGTATAGGAAAAATGAAAATATAAAATCTGCTCTCAATATCCTTTTTATATTTGGCATTATTTTCTCAATTTATGTAACTATAACATATTCCATATATCCTTCAACTGTATCAGAGATGACTGTATTGGAAACCAATAGGGGAGAAATGCATGGAGATACAGGTGCTGGTTATGGCATAGGAGATTTAGTGGCGATTCGGTATACAATACCAGGTATAAGCTCAACAACCTATGGACCGCTATTAGTGCCATTAATCTTTGTGGGATTTTATTCCAGAAAATACTCTGCAGGCATATTAAAGTATTTCTATACTTTTTTAACTTTGTTTTTGACATTTTGTGTTTTCAAGACTGTGTCCCGCGGGCCGCTTGTAAGTATGATAGCAGGCATGATGTATCTTTTATGGTGGAAATGGTTTAAGCGTAAAGAAATTTTGTCTATTATCGTTATGCTTATAATTTCAATGTTTACTTTTGCTAAACTGTCATTCTTAAGGTTAGTTATAACCTTTGCAGCATTTTCCCCCATTGATGTGCCATATTTGGGAGATCCTGCATATGTGCCAGATATTACAAAAGACCCAAGGCTTCTGATGATTCCTGAAACTCTGTCGTATATATGTCAGCATCCATTCTGGGGAATGGGCATGTCAAATTTGATTGATATTCAGAATTTATCGTTTGGGAAAGAACATAATAATTATCTGAGCATAGCGGCTTCGTTTGGCATGCTGTCTCTTATATTTTATATAGTATTCATAATATTGCTTTTTATTATGGTACATAGGGGCATAAAAAAAATATCCACAAATAAATCGATGAGGGACATGGGCATTATTTTTGGCGCCGGATTATTAGCATTAATAGTTTATCTCAATTTTGCACCTGCTGAATTTCACTTTATCTGGGTATGGTTTGGCTTGTCAGCTGCGTGGATAAGAAATTGTAAAACAGAACTTTCGTTAAACCGAAATATTACAGGATAAAAGTATGAAAATATTGATAATTGAGCCGCCGGCTGTTTCAAAGTTCGGAAACCAGAGGATATTCGGAGGCAACGGAAGCAATAAGAGTGATTTCCGCAAACCGCCCTTGGACCTCATGATGATTTCAGGATATCTAAGAAAAGAAGGGTTTGACAATGTTCTTATAGATGCGAATGCGTCAAGAAAAACTATAGATGATGTAAGAGAAAACATAAAAAAAGAAGCTCCGGATGTTGCTTTCTTTTCTACATCTACATGTACAATTTATAAAGATTTGCTTGTGGCAAAAGCTGCAAAGGAAATTAATCCTTCGGTTGTAACGGTTGCGATAGGCACGCATGTGATGGCATTACAGGAAGATACGTTTAAAGAATCGGACTATCTGGATGTGATTATCTATTCGGGCGAGTGGGAGCAGACAGCATTGAATGTAGTGAAAAATCTGTCAAATCTTGAAGATGCTAAAGGTATATTTTTCAGAAAAGCTGGTGGGACAATTATAAGAACGGATATTCAGCCGCCAATGAAGAATCTGGATGATTTAGGATTTCCATCCCATGATAAGTTAGAGAAAGAATTATATGGAGACCCTACCTCAAAGAGATTTCCAAAGACGATGGTGATGGGGCAGAAGGCATGTATTAACAACTGCAGTTTCTGCTGTCAGCCTGCATTCTTTGGAGCGCCCGTACTCAGACAGAGGTCAGTGGAGCGCTTTCTGGAGGAACTCAGATGGGTTCAGAGTCTTGGTTTCAGAGAGGTTATGTTTAATGATGCTACCCTGACTGCTGATATGGAATGGGCAGTGTCTTTGTTTGAGGGGATGATAAAAAATAATATTGACCTGACATGGAATTGTTCTACGAGGGCTGACTGTGTTAACACCGAAATCCTTAAGCTCATGAAGAGGGCAGGCTGTCATACAATCGCAATCGGCATGGAAAGCGTTGACCCCGCAGTACTTAAGAACATAAGAAAGAATATATCTGCAGAGCAGATAAGAGATGCAGTTTCCATGATTAAGCGGTATGGCATGAATACGATTGTTTTTTCTGTTGTGGGTTTCCCGGGAGAAACAAAGGAAAGTATAGAAAAGACCACTTCATTTTTAACAACCCTTGATACAACCTTTATAACGCTCGGCATAGCGGTGCCTGTGCCTGGAACTGACTTTTACAGGTATGTTGAGGAGAATAATTATCTTTTAACAAAGGACTGGAGCCTATACGACCCAATGAAGAAGCCTGTATTCAGCTACCCTTTGCTTTCTGCCGATGAGATTGAATATTATTCAGCGTATGGACTTCGTCAATTTTACTTAAGACCAAGATATATTTTAGATAGATTAATAACAATAAGAAGCTTTGCTGATGTAAAGGCTTACTTTAATAATTTTGTGGGGTTTCTGAAGAGATATGTATTTGTAAAACTTAGGCTATAATCAGGAGGATAAAAGTGGAAAAAGATATTAAATGGGGAAAATATTGGGGAGAAAAGAAGATATTTGAACGGCAAGTTAAAACAAATAATGCCTATAAGGATGTTGTTGATATTTTATTGGAATTAACTACTCCAGAATCAAACTGTATCGAAATTGGTTGTGGTGGTGGCATATATACTATTGAGCTTATTATTAAAGGACGCAAATGCTTGGCTACCGATGTGACAGATGAAGCTTTAGAACTAACAAAAGCAAAAGGAAGATATTTATATAACATTGATGTGCCTATTATGAGGGCTGATCTTTTTAATATGCCTTTTAAAGACAATACATTTGACTTAATTTTTTCAGATGGAGTTATTGAACACATAAACATACAGGGGGCTCTAAATGCAATGTATCAGAAATTAAAACCTGGAGGCTGGTTAGTAACAAAAGTGCCTTCAGGAAATTTTCTTTATAAGCTTGCTTATCATTCCTTGTCTTATTTAGAAAATAGGAATATGTTTGAGTCGTGGCATTCACCTAAAGAATGGGTTATTTTTACAGAGAAAGCAGGACTAAAAAATGTATGTATTAAGAAATGCGGTGGTTTTATGATCGGAATGTTTAGAAGAGTTTTTGTTAATATGAGATTACTTAAATGCGTCCCGAATATTGGACGAATTCACTACATCTTTTATGGGCAAAAATAATGGAATTGAATAAATCTTATAGTAAGAAAAAGTATACAATTGCTTTTCTCATGAGTGGAGCAAAATCGCCTCGAGGTGGAGAGATATTATTATCCCACTGCATAAAGCATTTAAAAAGGGATGTATTACATCCGATAGTGATATACGCTGAGGAAGGGGTAATTGTTAGAGAAATTAAGAAAGCTGGAATTGATGCAATAAGAATACCCTTGAACAATAAAATAACGACTCCATTTCTTAAAAATGTGCTGTATAATCCGATCAAATTAACCATACTTCTCATGAATTTCCTCAAGAGTATGTATATTTTTAAAGTTATGCGAGTGCTTAGGGAGTATAATGTCGATTTAATATGTTCTGCGGATACTTTGTCTAAAATTGTAGGTGGAATTTCTGGGAAATGTCTTGGAATTAAAGTGGTTGCGCATTGTCACGCTGATTATTCAAGTATAATGTTTCAAAACATTATAGGGAGATTACTAAAGATGATAGATTCTTTTTTGCTGGATGCAATTTTGGCTGTAAGTGAAAAAGTTAGGAGTTGTTTTAAAGGTAATGATAGAGTTTATTCAAAGGTAATCACCGTTTATAATGGAGTAGATGCAGAATTTTTTAATCCTATCAAGGTAGCCGATTCTCTGTTGAAGGAACTGGGAGGCAGATATCAGATAATTATTGGGAATATTGGTGCGTTGGATAAGTTTAAGGGGCAGATATATTTGCTCGAAGCAATAAAAAGGTTAAAAGAAGAAGGTATTGCCAACATTTTATGCTTATTTTGTGGAACAGGTAAAGAAGAGGAATTTCTAAGAAAGTTTGTAGAAGGGAATGATTTGAAAAATGAAGTCTTATTCTTGGGTTTTTGCGATGACATTCTGAGAGTGTTGAAAATATTAGATATACTGGTAATAACTTCCCTTGCAGAATCTTTTTCAATGGCTGCTGTAGAAGCCATGGCAATGAGGGTCCCTGTAATTGCCACTAATATTGGAGGACTCCCCGAGGTAGTGGAAGACGGGAAAACAGGTATCCTCGTTCCGCCCGGAGATGTTAACGCTCTATGCAGCGCAATAAAATATCTTGTCAACAATCCTGAGGCAAGGCTGAAGATGGGAGAGAATGGAAGACTGAGGGTTCTTGAGAAGTTTACTATAGAAGAAAATGTCAGGAAGACAGAAGATATTTTCCTCTCATTGATGGTGAGCTGATTATGTTCTTTTGGTTATCTAAAGTCCTCTGGTTTATAGTAAATCCGTTCAATGTGATACTTATTTTGCTTGCGCTTGGCTGGCTGTTGCTATTCAAGAGGCAAAAGGCCGGCAGAAAGCTTATCGGTATAGGCTTGATAATGATTTTTTTGTTTGGACTGAGTTTTCTGCCAAGTTTTATGATGGGCTTATTGGAGAATAGAATTCACGCAGGAAAAATTCCTAAAAAAATAGATGGCATTATTGTTCTGGCAGGCATGGTGGATATGGGCTCTTCAAGGGGGGAATTAATTGAACTTACTGACCAGGCTGATAGAATAGTGCAGGGGATTATTATATCTAAACAGCATCCTGAGGCAAGACTAATTATAACCGGTGGAAGCGGATATTTAAAACAAATTGAAAATTTGAGGGAGGCGGATTATCTGGAGAAGTTGGCGGTATTATTGGGCATGAGCAAGAATAGGCTGTTAGCGGAGCGAAACTCAAGAAACACGCACGAACATGCAGTCGCAATGGCTAAGATGCTGCCTGATAAGAATGGACAATGGGTGCTTATTACTTCTGCTTTTCATATGCCGCGTTCATTAGGATGTTTTAAAAGAGAGGGGATAAATGTTATTCCGTATCCTGTGGATTACAAAACTAAACTGGACAATGCTTTATCTTTAACTTCATTTTTGCCCACATTGGGGAATATAGGCAGTTTTAACGTTGCTTTTCATGAATGGACAGGCTTAATTGCCTACAGATTGACAGGATATACTGATTCTGTATTTCCGGAACAGGTTAACTGAAAGTGAAAATCCTCTGTCTTAACCCTTCATTTAAAACCGAGCATGGCAGGTTTTCAAGAACGTCAAGAAGTCCTGCGATCACAAAGAGCGGCACGATATATTATCCGATATGGCTGTGCTATGCCGCAGGCGTGCTTGAGGACGCGGGGCATAAAGTAAAGGTGATTGATAGCTGCGCTTACGGATATGACCTTGAAGCCACTCTTAGGATTGTTGCTGAATTTAAACCAGAGATGGTTGTCATTGATACGAGTACGCCAAGCATATACAGCGATGTCAAGGCAGGCGCAGAGATAAAAAGGATACTGCCTGACTGTTTTGTTGTTTTGATGGGAACGCATCCAAGCGCTTTGCCGGAGGAGACGCTGCGGTTAAATAGGAAAGAGATTGCTTCGGGAGTTCCTCACTCCGTTCAGAACTCCCTTGCAATGACAGAGAGAAATGTTGATGCGGCGGCAGTGGGAGAGGCTGATTATACGGTAAAAGAACTGGCACAGAAACTATCACAGGCTGATATTCGCGCTGTTCAGTCTGATGATGTATACAGGAATAATCTTTTAAGTTCCATAGAAGGTATCGCTTATACAACTAACAGCGGAGTTTATGTAAACAAAAGGAGAGAACTTATTACAAACCTTGACGAGCTTCCTTTTGTAAGCAGGGTTTATAAGAAGCATCTTGATACAAAGAAATATTTTTTTGCGGCAAGCGATTATCCCGAAGTGCAGATAATGACCGCACGCGGCTGCATTGCGCAGTGTACTTTCTGTGTTTACCCGCAGACCATACATGGGCTTAAATACCGTATGCGTTCCCCACAGAGTATCGCTGATGAATTTCAGTGGATAAGGGAGAATATGCCTGAAGTGAGAGAGGTCGGGATAGAAGACGACACGTTTACCGGCAGCCAGAACCGTGTAATTGAGTTCTGCAGGGAGATGATAAAGAGAGGCCTCAGGCTTAAATGGTATTGCAATGTGCGGGCAGACCTGAAATACGAGACTATGGAATGGATGAAAAGGGCAGGCTGTGTGCTTGTTACTGTGGGATATGAAAGCGCAAACAGAGGAATCCTTGAAAACATCAATAAAAGAATCACTCCGGAAATGATCCTTGAATTTTCTAAAAATACTAGAAAAGCCGGACTGCTTGTGCATGGATGCTTCATGGCGGGGAACAGGGGGGAGACGAGAGAAACCCTTGAAGAGAGTTTACAGTTGGCATTGAAAATGATGGATGACACAATGCAGTTTTTCCCCTTGATGGTGTATCCCGGCACAAAAGATTATGAATGGGCAAAGAGAGAGGGGCTGCTTACAGTCAAAGACTTTTCTTATTATGTTACTGAAGACGGCTGCCACAACAGTGTGCTGAAGACGCCTGATATGAATTCTGATGAGATAAGAAAATGGTGCGATTATGCAAGGCGGAGATATTATTTAAGGCCGAGATATATCCTATATAAGCTGTTCCAGCAGATACGCCATCCGTCAGAGATTAGAAGAACATTCAAGGCGGCGAAACGGTTTGTCAGATTTCTTGCCCCGCGTTGAAGATTCATTTGAGAGAAAGGAATAAATTTATAGAGGCAATCTTGTGAATGAACTGTCTGTAATAATGGCAACATATAATGAAGATATTAATTTTCTAAAGGCGTGCATAGAAAGCATATTAAACCAGTCGTTCAGAAACTTTGAATTTATAATAGCGGCGGAACCGCAAGAAAAAAACCTGGAGTTTCTATCAAGCGTTGAAGATGCGGATAAAAGGGTAAAAGTCCTAAAGAATGAGTCAAGGCTTGGCGTTGCCGGTTCCCGCAACAGGGCCATCATGGAGAGTTCGGGGAAATATATTGCCATTATAGACGGAGATGATTATTGCGCCCCGGACCGGTTTGAGAAACAATTAAGTTTCCTTGAAAACAATCCTGATGTGAGTGTTGTGGGTTCAAATATGTTTCTTGTTGACGAAAACAATAATATCATAGGAGAAAGAAAATATCCTGAACTGCATGAAGATATAAAAAGAAGGTTTCTGCTTACAATGGCTGTTGCTAATCCATCAATAATGGTTAGAAAAAATGACGTTAGTCAAATAGGTTTTTTTGATGATAAATTATTTAAAGCCGAAGATTTTGATTTGTGGTTGAGGTTTTTGGTTAAGGGCAAGAAAATGCATAATTTGCAGGACAAATTGGTTTTTTACAGAACACATCCAAACGATAATAAAAAAAGGGGGCGCATTCACTATAAAAATTATTTTACTGCTTTTAAAAAACATAGCCAATCTATATGGCCGTTCCGTCAGAGATTTTTTAGTCTTCTTTTCTTTTTTGCTGTGAGCAATATTCCTAACCATCTGTTGGATTATCTGCTTAATCTAAAAATTGTAAAACGAATAAAAAATATACGAATGCATTAGGATGAACCTCGTTATCATAGCAGGAGGCAAGGGGACGCGGCTGGGGCTCAAGGAAATGCCCAAGCCCATGGTTGAGGTGGGAGGCAAGCCGCTGCTGGAGCATCATATAAATCTCGCAAAAAGATATGCAATAAAAAACATCTATATACTATCGGGACATATATCAGAGGTCATAGTCGATTATTTTGGCGACGGCAGAAAATTCGGAGTTAATATTACTCATATAATAGAGAAGTCTCTCTTAGGCACAGCGGGAGCTGTCAAGCAGCTTGAAAACAGAATCTCCGGAAGATTTATGGTGTTTTACGGCGATGTGTTTTTAGATATTGATTTGAAGTCTTTTATGGATTTTGATAGGGAAAATGATTCTATGGCAGACATAATTGTACATCCTAATGACCATCCCCACGATAGCGACCTGGTAGATGTTAACGATGAAAACATAGCCACGGCTTTTCATTCAAAGCCGCACGATAAAAATAAATATTACAGAAGTCTGGTTAATGCCGCTGTGTATATCCTAAGCCAGGATATTTTTAAATACATCCCTCAGAATAAACCCTCGGATTTCGGAAAAGACATTTTTCCGCTGTTATTACAGACAGGCGAAGTGGTAAGGGCATATAAGACCGCTGAGTATATAAAAGATATAGGAACCATGGAGAGACTTGAGGAAGTAAACAGGGATATAGCGAGCGGTAAGGTTGAGAGGTTTTCAAAGAGGCATAAAAGGTCGGCAATCTTTATGGACAGGGATGGAACTATTGTGAAGGAGGTTGACTTACTGCACAGGGTAGAGGACCTTGAGTTATTGCCTTTTTCAGCATCGGCAGTTAAGAAAATAAATAGCTCCGACTACCTCACTTTTCTTATCACAAATCAGCCTGTTGTCGCCCGCAACCTCTGTAATATGTCCGCCATAAAAAAGATTCACAATAAACTTGAGACTCTGCTCGGCAGGGAAGGAGCTTATCTTAATGATATTTACTTCTGTCCTCATCATCCTGACAAGGGTTATCCTGAGGAGAATCCTGATTTTAAGATAGACTGCAATTGCAGGAAACCGAAAACAGGAATGATAAGCAAGGCTGTGGAAGAGTATAATGTTGATATAGAGTCGTCATGGTTTATAGGGGATAGGACTGCCGATATTCAGACAGGTAATAATGCAGGCATGAAGACTATACTTGTCAGGACGGGCCAGGCAGGGAAAGACGGAAAATTTGAAGTAAACCCCGATTATATATTTGATAATGTTGAAGACGCGGTGGACTTTATTTTAAGTAAAAAAGAGCTGGCATCATGATTATCACAAGAACGCCGTTTAGAGTGAGCTTTGCAGGAGGCGGAAGCGATTTGCGGGAATTCTATTCAAAGAACGGATATGGCGCGGTTGTCAGCGCGGCGATAAACAAATATATGTATATCGTCATACATCCATATTTTCATGACAAGATACGCCTGAAATATTCAAAGACAGAGGATGTAGAAAATGTTGATGAGATACAGCACCCGATTGTCAGAGAGTGTATGAGGAAGGCGGCGCTTGAAAAGGGGGTTGAGATTGCAAGCTTTGCCGATGTCCCGGCAGGCACAGGGCTTGGCTCATCCAGCGCCTTTACGGTGGGCCTTTTAAATGCCTTGTATGCGTATAAAGGAAAGGTTGTGTCAAAAGAAAGACTTGCGGCAGAAGCCTGTGAGATAGAGATAGACCGACTTAAAGAGCCTATAGGGAAACAGGATCAGTATGCCGTTGCATACGGGAATATAAATTACATCAAGTTCAATAAAGACGAAACAGTGGATATTTCGCCGATATTATTGACAGAGCCTGCAAGAGAGAAGCTTGAGGACAGGCTTTGTCTCTACTACATTGGCGGTAAAAGAAAGGCTGCTGATATATTAAATGAGCAGAAAAGGAATATGCTGGACGACGAAAAATTCCAGAATTTAAGAAAAATGGTTATGCTTGCAGATGAACTGAGAGATGTATTGAATAAGGAGAATGTAGACTCGTTGGGAGGCTTGCTGCATAAAGGGTGGCTGTATAAAAAAGAACTGGCAAGCGGGATATCAAATGAAGGTATAGACGGATTATACAATATGTCGTTGGAATATGGCGCCTCCGGCGGAAAGCTTCTCGGAGCTGGAGGCGCGGGTTTTTTGTTATTTCACGCAAATAACCATGAGAGCCTGCAAAGACATCTTGGATGCAGAGCGCTGCCGTTTAATATTGACAGGGAAGGGACGAAGATAATTTTTTATGAGTAAAAAGGAAATGTTATGCCGTCAGCATTCTTAAAAAATTACCTCTCAGAACTTATAGGCATCATTAATGATGTTAATGTGAAAGAATTTGAATACCTTATTGATGAGCTTGCCAGCGCATATGGAAGACAGTCAAACATATTCATCTGCGGCAATGGCGGGAGCGCTGCTACTGCAGCACACTTTGCATGCGATATCAACAAGGGAGTCAGCTTCGGCAAGGAGAAAAGGTTCAGAGTAATCTGCCTGAATGACAGCATTCCGACGATAACGGCTTATTCTAACGATGTCTCCTATGACAGTATTTTTGTGGAGCAGCTCAAAAATTTTATGAATGCCGGGGATTTGCTTATTGGAATCTCAGGAAGCGGCAACTCCGAGAATGTGCTCAAGGCTGTCAGATACGCCAATGAAAGCGGCGGCAGGACCTTCGGCGTCTGCGGCTGCGGCGGAGGCGGATTAAAGGACTCGGCGCAGAAATATCTTGTTATTAACAGTAATGATATGCAGAAGGTAGAAGACGTACATTTAATAATCTTGCATTGCATAATGCAGTGGTTTAGTGCAAAACAAAAGCGCTGAACTCATGAAAATAGCCGTTACCGGAGCGAGCGGATTTATTGGAGTTGCCTTAACTCACAAATTATATGAAAAAGGGTATGATGTGCGAGGGATTGTTAGAGCAAATGAGCGGACTCTTAATCGTAACAGCCGCCTTGAAATTTTTGCTGTAGGGGAAATTAATAGTGATACGAATTGGGGTGATGCATTAAAGGGAATAGATGTTGTAATACATCTTGCTTCACGAGCGCATAAACTGATTGATGCTTCTGTCAATCTGCTGGCTGAATACAGGATAGTTAATGCTGATGGCACACAAAGACTTGCTGAGATGTCTGCTGGGGCAGGGGCAAGAAGGCTTATATTTATCAGCACTGTAAAGGTGAATGGAGAAAAAACAGGGAAGCATCAATTTACTGAACGAGATACTCCAAGCCCTCATGATGATTACTCCACTTCAAAATGGGAGGCAGAGCAGGCATTGCATAATATTTCAGATGCTGCGGGACTGGAGATAGTGATACTACGTTCTCCTCTTGTTTATGGGCAGGGTGTCAAAGCGAATTTTCTGCGTTTGCTTGATATGGTAAATAGGAATATTCCTTTGCCTCTGTCTATGGTAAGTAACAAGAGAAGCATGATTTATATAGGCAATCTTGTAGATGCAATAATAAGGTGTATTGAGCATCCCGATGCTGCTAATCAGACATTTTTAGTGAGCGATGGGCAGGATGTTTCTACCCCTGAGTTAATAAGGATGATAGCCGGAGCAATGGGTAAGAAAGCGAGACTATTCCCATTCCCAGTGTCTCTTTTGAAAATAATTGGAAAGGTTTTGGGCAAAACCGCTGAGGTTGAGCGATTAACAGGCTCTTTGCAGATTGATACTGCTAATATCAGAGACATTCTTGGCTGGAAGCCGCCCTTTACAATGGAAGAAGGGATTTACGAAACAGTAAGATGGTACAGAAACATGAAGGGCAAAGTATAGAAAATAAAGGAGTAAAAAATAGAGCTTAAAATGAATGCTTTCTTTCTTAACTTTAGCGCTATGCTCTTTGTTATCGCGTTTGCTTTTTCCCTTAGCGCTTTCTGTTCATTTCTCATGTCAAAATTGGGCTTCAAGATAGCATTAATTGATAAGCCGAATGAGCGCAGTTCCCATTCACTTCCGACCCCGCGAGGAGGGGGGATTGGAATTTGGTTTTCTTTTTTGGTCGTTTTCCTATTATTGGTTCCAAAAACTCCGGCAATAACTTATTTTGCAGCCGCGGCAACTATTATGGCTTTGCTTGGTCTTTTGGAAGACCGCTTTTCTTTTTCTTCAAAGTTGCGTCTCATAATTCATCTGGGCCTGGCAGCATGGACAATTTTTTTATTTAAAGATTTGTATTTTTATTCTGGAGCAATTGTTTTATTCGTCTTTTGGCTGCTATTTATTGCAGGGACAGCTAACTTCTATAATTTCATGGATGGAATTAATGGAATTGCCGGTTTAATCGGTACAGTTGCTTTTGGTCTTACGGCTTATTTTTCGTATTATATGGTTCAAGACATGAATATTTCTATATTGAGCATTGCCTTGTTTTCAGCCTGTTTAGGTTTTCTGCCGTTTAACCTCTTGAAGGCAAAGATATTTATGGGAGATGTTGGCAGTGTTTTCCTGGGCTTTGTATTTGCTGCTTTTGTGGTAAAATTATCTTCAAATATTAGCATATTCCTTTGCCTTATTATGTTTCTTTGCACTTTTTATGCTGATGCTGTTATTACAATTTATCAGCGATGGAGGAGGGGAGAAAATCTGCTGAAGGCGCATAGAAGGCATCTCTATCAATACCTGAGCAATGAGTTGGGAATTTCTCACTGGCTGGTTTCGGTCATATATGCAGGCGTTCAATCTGTCTTTGGGTTAATTGCTCTGCTCGCATACGGGAAAGGTCTGGTCTGGCAGTTCGCTGTATTTGGCGTATTCAGCATATTTTTTTTAGTGAGCTATATGGTTATTAAGGGCCTAAGCCCTATAGCTGAGAAAACAAGGATGAGTTAACAATGCAGAACTTTATGGTAAGGCTGTTATATCCCACACATCTCAAACGATTCCTCTTCTTTTTTCTATCCGACTTTTTTATTATTATTCTCTCCCTGTATTTCTCCTTTCTTCTGCGCTTTGATTCCACGGTCCCATTTGAATATAAAAAAATCTTCATCAAGGCGCTTCCTCTTTTTATCGTTGTAAAACTAACTGTGTTTGCAGCATTTAGGATGTATAAGATTATATGGAAATATGTCAGCATCAGTGACCTTTGTAATATTGTCGGCGCGGTTATAGCTGCGGAATCCGTTCTGATGGTCTCAATTCTTATCCCTTTGCCTGTACATCTGCAATTTTTGTCGTCACTCAATATTTATAGTTTTCCGAGGAGCATTTTTTTAATAGATGGCATTATCTCTTTGCTTCTGGCATCCGGTATTAGAATATCTAAAAGGCTTTACCTGGAGATTGTTCGCAATAAGAGAAATCTTAAACAAGGGTTGAGGACAATAATTATCGGAGCCGGCAATACCGGAGAAATGGTGCTGAGGGATATAGCCAAGCAGGAAAATCCGCTGTTTTGTCCAGTAGGGCTGCTTGATGATGACGGGAGAAAACTCGGAACATATATTCATGGAGTAAAAGTTCTGGCAAAGACTGATAAATTAAAGGCTGTTGTAAGAAAATATATAACTGAAGCGTTGATTATAGCCATACCGTCTTTAAACCATAAAGATTTGAGAAGGATGTATGACGAAGCAAGGGAATGTGGAATAAAAACCATTAAAATTGTTCCAAGGATATATGACTTTCAGAATTCAGACATAAATCTCAAAAGCCTTGAAGAAATAAAAATAGAAGACCTTATAGGCAGGCAGACCGTAAAGGTAGATTATGGTGAAATTGAAAAGTTTTTAAAGGGCAGGGTTATTCTTATAACGGGAGCAGGCGGCTCTATAGGGTCTGAGATAATAATGCAGGTGTGCGGATTTTATCCCGAAAGGGTGA
>Ga0210049_1002902_pt1 | contig 15725 bp, 13 predicted proteins | sample CryGeyCG2014_300_2_FD_183964 | JGI IMG/M metagenome (GOLD analysis project Ga0210049, IMG submission 183964) | Groundwater microbial communities from aquifer - Crystal Geyser CG06_land_8/20/14_3.00 (SPAdes) (version 2) | ecosystem: Environmental > Aquatic > Deep subsurface > Groundwater | place... | reverse complement strand
GCCAACAGAATCTCCAGCCTTAGCTGTTTCAATTTTTTTGTGGTCCAATTCCATAGATTCTACAGCCTGAGTAAAATCAGTGACCCCGCCAACAATTCTAATAGTATCTCCTACTTTCAAAACATCGGAAAGCTCAATAACCGCTACCCCTATGTTTCCAAAATAGTGAGTAATTTTTCCCACTAATTTTCCTTCCTCAGGAGGTTGAGTTTCTTCGTTTGGCATAATTTTTAAAAACTTATTTTTTATTTGAGCCGACCTTTTAGTTTAGAATTTTCTTTTTTCTCTTTTTTGATTAACTCAATTAGTCTTTTCACCAATTCTTTGGGATTTTTTTCATAAATAATTTTTTTAACCCCTCGATAAGGACCGGTGGCAATCTCCTTAATTTTATCAGCCGTTCCCCCTGTTTCTTCTAATACCGCGATTGGCTTTTGAATTTCAAAAGCAGTGGCGAATTCATGCAAAGTCCCCATTCTTCCGCAAATAATAACCACTCCGTCTACTGACTTTGTCATAATTACATTTCTCCCTACATAATCAGCGCCGGTGTAGACCATTACATCAAAAACATCCACTGGAAGTTTATATGTTTTTAAGTGAGCCGCCTCAGAGGTTGCCGGTGAAAAACCAACATTAAATCCGCCAGCTTCTTTACAGCCCAAGGCAGCAAAATAAGGAACGCCGGTTGTCGCCCCGGTAATCAACACGCATTTTTGGCGGGCGATAGCTCTGCCAACCTCCTTAGATATCTCCTCAATCCCTTTACAGCAATGGCTAACCCGGGCTGCTCCGGAAACAGCAATTTTGTATCTCATATTTTTATTATAGCAAACCAAAAACGGGAAGTAAAACTTCCCATCTTCGGTGAGGGGGGCGGACTTAACAAATTTAGTCACTCGAATCCGCTGGAGTTGGACATAACCAGGCAATTGCTTTTTAACTTCCTTCATTAAGTTCCGTGTCCTTAGAGGAGATTCCCTCGCACCCCCTCAATTTTATAATAACCCCCTAAAAATATCTGTCAAATTTTTTAGCTTAATCACCACATCACAAGTTCTCCCCAGCTTATTAACATTTTTCTGGATTTTTCTTTGTTTTACTATCCTATTGACCCTGTGGTATAATAACTTATAAAGATAAAAATCAAGAAATTAATTTTAGGGAAACATTTATGCTAAAAGAAGAACTCTGGCAGGCGGCTTTAGCCCAAATCCAATTAAATATTTCTCAGGCAAATTTTAGTACTTGGTTTAAAAATACCGGAATCCTTTCCCAGAAAGAAGGTGAAGTTATAATTTCTGTTCCAAATTCTTTTGCCAAAGAGTGGCTTGAAAATAAATATAACAAGATTATTTTTAATCTTTTACATAGTTTAGACGAAGAAATCAAAGAGGTTAAATATACTGTCAGCCGGCAAGGATTGAAATTTTTGAAAAAATCCTCTTTTTCTTTGCCAGAGTCAGACCAGCTTGAATTCCAGGAATTAAAAATTGACAAAGAAACTAATCTTAACCCCCGCTATACTTTTGAAAATTTTGTGGTCGGTCCCTTCAACGAATTACCGCAAGCGGCTGCCTGGGCAGTCGCAAAAGATCCTGGCACTATCTACAACCCTTTATTTGTTTATGGCGGGGTTGGTCTCGGTAAAACCCATTTACTGCAGTCCATTGGCAATATGGTAATTAAAAGTTTTCCAGAAAAAAAGGTAAAATATGTTCCTTCTGAGAAATTCACCTCTGAAGTGGTAACGGCAATTAAAAATCATACTATGGAAAACTTCAAAACGAAACACCGGGAAACAGATGTTCTTATTATTGATGATGTCCAATTTCTGGCTGGGAAAGAGAAAACTCAGGAAGAGTTTTTCCATACTTTTAATACCCTTTATGAAAGAAACAAACAAATAGTTATTTCCTCTGACCGTCCCCCGAAAGCTATCCCGGCCCTAACTGAGAGATTAAGGTCCCGATTCGAGGGAGGGATGATAGCTGATATTGGTTATCCTGATTTCGAAACAAGAATGGCTATTCTTAAAACAAAGGCTCAAGAAAAAAAGATTAACCTTCCGGAAGAAACCCTTAGTTATATTGCGTCTAACATCCAAAGAAATATTAGGGAACTTGAAGGAGCTTTGACTCGCTTGGTAGCTCATCAAAAGTTAAACAACCACCCCTTAGACCCTGAGGCGACTAAATCCCTGCTTAAAAAAATACTCTTGTCTCCGGCTAAAATATCTACGCCGAAAAAAATAATCAGGGCAGTAGCTCAATTTTACGACCTTAAAGAAAAAAACCTTTTTGACTCCTCGAGGAAAAGAGAAATCGTCAGGCCTCGCCAGATTGCGATGTATTTATTAAGAGAAGACCTAAAAAGTTCCTACCCTTTTATTGGAAGGAAAATGGGAGGAAAAGACCATACCACAGCTATCCATTCCTACGAGAAAATTTTAAAAGAGCTTGAAACAAATGAAAATCTTAAAGAGGAAATTGAGTTAATCAGACAACTTGTTTTTAGTGTCTAACTTCTTACTTTTCCTTTTAATCCACTTGACTTATTAGTGGGAAAGGCATGGGGTAGAAAGTGGAAAATCTCTTAAAAATTATTCTTCTTTTCTTTCACTTTATTATCCCTAATTAATTAACTGCTTTTTTACTTATTTTCCATTATCTTTCTTTCGGTTAAATTATCTAAAAAAGATAATTTTCCCCAATACCTATAACTACTATGAAATTAATAATATTACAAAACAAATTAAAACAAGGCCTTAGTGTTATTGAAAGGGCTTCTTCTAAATCTTTTATTTTACCTATCCTTAGAAATCTTCTCCTTAAGGCTGAAAAAAATTTTTTAGAGTTGTCGGCAACCGATTTAGAAATAGGAATTAAATGGTGGATATTGGCCAAAATAGAAAAAGAAGGCAAAATTACCATCCCAATCTCTATTTTATCAACCTTTATAAATCTTTTGCCAGAGAAACCCGTTAATTTGGCAGCCAATAACCAAATTTTATCTGTTGAGTGTGAAAATTATAAAACTAAAATAAAAGGACAAAGCCCAGAAGATTTTCCAATCATTCCTGAAATATCAGAGGGCATCTCTTTTTCTCTTGATAGTCTCGCTTTTTGCCAAGGATTGGGCCAAATTGTAGATATTGTCTTTCCTTCTACGGTAAGGCCCGAAATCTCAGGCATACATTTTCTTATCCAAAAAGATTTAATAAAAATGGCAGCTACTGATAGTTTTAGATTAGGCGAAAAGACCCTTTTTTTGGAAAAACCACTTCCGATTGAAAAGGAAATTTCTCTGATTTTGCCCCAAAAAACAGCAAAAGAAATAATTAATATTTTTGGAGAAAAAGAGGGTGAACTCAAAATCCTGGTCAGCCCTAATCAAATTTTATTTGAGTCCTTAATGTCCGAAACCAGCCATCCGCGAATTCATCTTTCCTCAAAATTAATCGAGGGAGAATACCCGAACTACCAGGAAATTATTCCTAAAAAATATGAGACTCAGGTTGTCTTAGAGAAGCAGGAATTTTTAAATCAGATTAAGGCAGCCAGCCTTTTTAGCGGGAAAGTGAATGAAGTCAAATTTAAAATTGACCCTAAAAAAGAAATAGTAGAAATTTCCAGCCAGAATCCCGAAACTGGGGAATACCATTCCTTGCTCCCAGGGAAAATAAAAGGGCAAGGGGAAGAAATTTCCTTTAATTATAGATTTTTAAATAATGGGCTCTTGAATATAAAAAGCTCAGAGGTGATTTTTGAGTTAAATGGCGAGGCAGGACCCGGAGTTTTGAAACCAGTAGGAGATACAAGTTATATCTATGTCGTAATGCCGATTAAAGGGGCATAAGAGCTTTTTCCATAAATCTTCTCCAGATAGGACCGGCTAAAACTATCCCTGGTTCCCTTTGCATCGGAGAGCCATCATTGTTCCCAACCCAAACCCCGGTAACTATTGAAGGCGTGTAACCAATTACCCAGCCATCTTTATAATTTTGGGTAGTGCCAGTTTTTGCCGCCACCGGGTAGTTTTCAAAATAAAGACAAGAATTACTCCCAAATATAGGAGCTCTGGCTTCGTTATCTGATAAGATATTATTAATAAGGGAAGCAATTTCCGGCTCCAAGACCATTTTTGGAGTTTTTTTATTTTCCTCAATAACGTTTCCAGATGAGTCTTCGATTTTTAAAATAGAAACTGGGGGAACGTGCGAACCTTTAGTAGCAAAAACTCCATAAGCTGAAACCATTTCTAATAATTTCACCTCTCCGCCGCCCAAGACTAAAGGAAGACCATAAAAAGAAGGAGGTTTAGTTAAGGTGGTAATACCCAAATCCTTAGCAGTCTGAATACTGTCTTTTAGGCCGGCAAAATTGGCCAGAACTTTTATTGAGGGGACATTTAAAGACTGAGCTAAAGCCTGCCGCAAAGTTACCTCACCCCGGAAAAGGCCGTCATAATTTCTGGGGACATAAGGGTTCTCTGGAGTGCCAAAATTAGTTTCTTCATCAATGACGACAGTTTTCTCATCATAACCCTTTTTAAAGGCAGTGGCATAAACAAAAGGCTTAAAAGCAGATCCTGGCTGGCGGCTTAGAATTGTAACATTTGGATAAGGCTCAAATAAACAATTTTTCCCTGGTAAACAATCCTGGGGGAAAGGGTCTCCAAAATAATTTGCCGACCCCACCATAGCCAAAATTTGGCCGGTTTTTGGATCAATAGCCACCAGGCTGGCGTTATAAGCTCGGTAATTTTTGTTAATCTCTACTCCTTCTTCAACTACTTTTTCAGCCCATTCCTGGAGTTCCCAATCTAAAGAGGTATAAACTCTAACCCCTTTTTCTTTTAAAAAATCTTCTCCATATTTTTTTTCAAGGTATTCCTTGACATACATTACAAAATGAGGAGCCTCAATTGGCTGTAAAATCTTGGCAAATTCTATTTCCTCTTTTTTAGCTGTTTCTTTTTCTGCCTGGCTGATATACCCTTCTTTTGCCATTCGGTCTAAAACATAATCTTTTCTGATTAAAAGCTCTGCTCTCCCCTCTTCCTCATAAGGTGAAAGCCGGGAGGGGGCCCGGATTAAAGAAGTCAAAGTAGCGATTTCGGCTAAAGAGACCTCGGAGACGGATTTTTTAAAATAAGTTTGACTTGCCGCCTCTACCCCATAAGTATTCTGGCCAAAAGGAACCTGGTTTAGATACCATTCCAGAATTTGGTCTTTCGGATAACGGCGGTCTAATTCCAGAGCCAAAATGATTTCTCGGGTCTTTCTTTCAGCGGTTTTTTGGATAGATAGAAAAGTTGAGCGGATTAACTGTTGGGGAATAGTTGAGCCACCGTAAACCGGTTTTCCAATTTTTAAATCAGCCAAAACCGCTCTGACCATCCCTTTCAAATCAACCCCAAAATGCTGATAAAAATTGGCGTCTTCGGTAACTATAACCGCTTCCTTCAGGTAATTGGGAATTACTTCTAAAGGAACCCAAGTTCTTTTTTCTTCGCCATAAATCTCATATAAAAGAGTCTTGCCGGTCCTATCATAAATTTTGGTTGATTGGATAAGTTGTCTTTCAGTAAATTTCTCCGGCCGGGGAAGGTCCTTGGCGTAGTAAACAAATAAAAATAAAAAAAGAAAAACAAAAAATAAAACAAAGTATCCAAAGAATTTTAAAATTAAAACAAACCTACCTCTTTTTTCTCTTTTTTTGTTTTTCTGATAAATTTTTCGGGAATATATTCTTTTTGCCATTGTTTTTTGTATATTTTTATTTTAATATAAAAATATATGAAGATAAAGGATAAAAAAATAGAAGAACTTTTAGCCCGGGGAGTGGCGGAGGTTATTGAGAAAGAAAGCCTGATTAAAAAATTACACTCTGGCGAGAAACTCAGGATAAAATATGGAGCAGATCCTTCAGCTCCTGATTTACATTTGGGGCACAGCGCCTGTTTATTAAAATTAAAAGAATTTCAGGATTTAGGCCATCAAATAATTTTTATTATTGGTGACTTTACAGCGATGATTGGAGACCCTTCAAAAAGATTAAAAACAAGGCCCCCTCTTTCTAAAAAAGAGGTAGAGAGGAATGCTAAGACCTATTTTAAACAAATTGGAAAAATTTTAGATATAAAAAAGATTAAAATTTTAAAAAATAGTAAATGGTTTTCTAAAATGGATTTAAGAGATTTATTAAAATTGGCCAGTAAATTCATGGTAGCGAGAATTTTAGAGCGAGATGACTTTAGTCAGCGCTTAAAAAGGGGAATAAATATCGGGGCGCACGAAATAATTTATCCCTTAATGCAAGCCTATGATTCGATTATGGTTAGAGCAGATATAGAGCTTGGGGGCGCAGACCAAAAATTTAATATGTTGGCTGGTAGAGACTTACAAAAGAAAACGGGACAGACTCAGCAAGATTTAGTTATTATTCCTTTACTTGTGGGTCTAGATGGCCAAAGAAAAATGAGTAAAACTTTAGGAAATTACATTGGTATTACCGAGAAACCAGAAGAGCAGTATGGGAAGACAATGTCAATTCCTGATAAATTAATTTTAGATTATTTTGAATTAACAACCCGAGTGCCTATAGGAGAAATTAAAAAGCTCAGAGAAGGCTTAAAGAAAAAAAAGGTAAATCCCCGGGATTTAAAAGTAAGATTGGCCAGAGAAATTGTGAGTATTTATTATGGTAAAAAAATAGCGGAAAAATCTGGGGAGGAATTTAACCGCATCTTCAAAAATAGAAAACTACCGACAAAAATTCCAAAAGTTTCAATTAAAGAGAAATCTCTTAATATCCTTGATTTATTAGTTAAAACAAAATTAGCCCCATCAAAGGCTGAGGCCAAAAGATTAGTTTTACAAAAAGGAGTGAAGATAGATAGCCAAATTCAGGAAGATTGGCAAAAAGTTATACAAATAAAAAAAGGACAGGTAATCCAGGTGGGAAAAAGAAAGTTTGCCAAGGTTTCTTAAAAACCCCGCCCATAAATTATAGGCGGGGTTAGTTGTTATTCAACCTTTTCTTCCTCTTCTTTCTCTTCTTCCTCTTTTTCCTCTTTTTCCTCTTCTTTCTCTACTTCTTCCTCTTGGTTAACAAGCGGAGTTAAAATTTTGTCTTTGTAAATCATAATTAATTTTATTTGTTAAATTTTTATTAACTTTTGTTCAATTGCTTTTCGACCTTTTCAATCTTTCTCTTAGCTGCTTTCTAAAGGATACAAGGTATTATAGTTTTCTGAAAAAGGTCTGTCAAGCCCCGTTAGAAGTCTGCGAGACACCTAAGACATATTTTATCCTTCCGTAAAAAATTAATGCTTAAATGTCAGATTTTAGCGAAGCAGAAAAAATTTATTTAAATTTTTTCTGCCAAAGACTTCTAACGGGGCAAGCCCCTCTCTTCGTTAATCCTTATTTATTTTTTCAATTCTGAAACTTTTCTTTTTGCTTGACCACCCCCAAATTTCAACCGTCATTTCAACTTTATTTTTTTTAAGGAAATTTGTTATTTTTTTTCTTTTGGCAGAAACATTCGGGAGGGTGGTCAGTTGAATTTTTTTCATTTTCTTTTTCTTGACGGCTAATAAATCAATAATTCCGAAAATGTCATTTTGTTTATATTTCGCACGAGAAGGATACCAGGTGATCCAACCCTCTTTTCTTAAAAGTTCCACTGCTTTCTTTCTAATAAATTGTTCAGTTGGCATGACTAAATTTTAAGGGCGAAGAAAGTAAAGTTTCTTCTTCCCCCTTCGCTGCAACTCGGGAGGGCGAAGAGAAATGCGTTCTCTTCTTTATTTGCGCTTCCATTTCATGGAAGCTTAATATTAGAGTAAATTTCTTGAACTGCTTCGTTTTCGTCTAAGGCCTCAAAAAGTTTTTGACAGGCCTGTTTTTGTTTTTCATCTAAAGCAATTTCTTCTTTTGCTACCCAATCCAAAGAAGCCGATTCAATTTTAATCCTTTTTTCTTCCAAATTCTTTTTTACTTTTTCCAAATCTTCAACTCTAGTATAAACATCCAGAAAATCGTCGCGCCAATATATATCTTGTGCCCCCGCCTCAATTGCTAACAGCTCTAAATCCTCTTTTTTCCCGTCTTCGTATTTCGCACTTTGCACTTCGATTACTCCTTTTCTTTCAAATAACCATTTCACTGAGCCAGTATCAGCCAGTTTTCCATTGTTTTGATTTAAAATCTGTTTAATCTCGCTCAGGGTTCGATTTTTATTATCGGTAATTCCTTCGATAATAATAGCGATTCCCCTTGGACCATAAGCCTCAAACAAAACCTCTTCTAATTTTTCTTCTTCTAATTCTCCGCCACTTGCTCTTTTTATCGCTCTTTCAATATTCTCTTTTGGCAGGTTGGAACCTTTCGCTTGTTCAATGGCTATTTTTAGCTTCGAATTAGTTTCTGGGTTTGGTCCGCCTTCTTTTACAGCAACCGAAATCACTCTCGCCATTTTAGAAAACATCTGACCCCTCTTTTTGTCAGTTAAATCTTTGGCATGTTTTATGGTTTTCGCATGACTGTGGCCGCTCATATTTTATACCCTCCTTTAAATATAATTATCCCGTCTCTCTTAATTTTATTCTAATTTTTCCTATAAATCAACCCTACTTGTTAGTTTCTTTTTTAAGACTAAGATTATTATCCCTGAGGAAATGGCGAGGGACAAGGCAATTAATAAAATAAATAAAGACTTTGAGGGTTTTGAGATTTGCTCTCCGATGGCTGCTAATTCTCTTTTGGTCTCGGGCTCGGTAGTAGATTTATCTTTCAGAGATTCAGCCCCTATTTTTTCTTCGGGGTGAGGAAAGGGAATAAAATTTACTGCCCCAGGGGTTAAGTTCGTGCTCCAGGACCAATTAGAGTTAACCAGGTTATAAGATTGGCCTAGAGGAGCCTTTTCATAAGTTGCCTCATCCACTATTTTCCCATCAGGTTGAATAAGTTTTAGGCCATCACCATCGTTATTTAAAGTGATTTTAGTAGTTGGTCGAGAAAGAACTAAAAATCCCTGAGGAGGAATTTTTGTTCCTTTTGGAAAAGAATAAGTAGTAATTTTTCCTACTGTGTCAGTTATTTTCCAGTCAGAAAGCAAAACTTCAAAATTATTTTGATTAAGAACTTCAATCCATTCTTCAGTTTCATCAGCACCCTCGGGAGAAGGGAGAATTTCGCTAAAAATAATTCCATCGGGGTAGCTTAAAGGAGCCTGCAGAGACCCGGCCTCTGTTTGCGGCTCTTGTTGGAGCTCCGGTTCCGGCTCTGGACGAGATTCTGGCTGAGATTCAGGGGCGACCCACGCCAAACCCTGTTCTTTAATGTCCCTAAGCCTCGCCTCGCCTATACCTTTTATTTTGGTGAGTTCATCTAAAGAAGAGAACGGCCTTAGAGAAATCAATTCTTTCGCCCTAGTTTCTCCTATATGAATAATTTTAATCAAATCTTCAATGGGAGCGATATTAATATCTATTTTTTCTGCAGCAAAAATAAAGTTAGTTGAAAATGTTCCAACCGCCCCTAACCAGAAAAAAATAAGAAGGAGAACCGCTACCCTTGACAAATTTCTCATAGCTTGTTATAATTAGTGTTATAAGTTAACCCCAGAGCTGGGGGCCCCCGGAATTTTTCAGAGATGGATAATTTGGCTACGGCGAAATTACTCCTCGGGAAAATTCTAACTTCGTGTTCCTAAAACTCAAGAAGGCCCCCTGCTCTGGGGTTTAATTTTCGCCGGTTACTCTTTCCACCTCTTCAATTGTAGTAATTCCTTCCAGGACTTTTATTATTCCATCCTGGTGCATAGTGAACATTCCTTTTTTTATAGCTTTTTCTCTTAGGGCCGAAATTGAAGGCGAAGTTAGAATAAATTTTTCCATCTCATCGTCAACTAAAAAAGCCTCAAAAATCCCGATCCGGCCTTGATATCCAGTAAAATTACAATCTTTACATCCTTTAGCTTGAGGGATTTTTAAGGCAGGCGAAATTGGGACTTTCTTGAGGGCTTTTTTTATTTTTTCAAAATCAGGCAAAGATATTTTTTCAAACTTCGCACATTTCTGACAAACTTTTCTGACCAATCTTTGGGCAACAGCCATGTTTATTGCCGGAGCAATGTTTACTGGTTTTTCTCCCAGGGCTTCAAGCCTGACCACGGTTCCAGCAGCATCATTAGTATGTAAGGTAGTTAAAACTAAATGGCCAGTTAAGGATGCCTGAAGGCTAATCTTGGCTGTTTCCAGGTCTCTTATTTCTCCCACCAAAACTACATCAGGGTCTTGGCGCATAATGGATTTGAGGCCTGAGGCAAAATCATATCCTTTTGCGGGATTCACCTGGGTCTGGGAAATCTCTTTTAAATGGTACTCAATAGGGTCTTCAATGGTTATAATTTTAATTTCTGGGCTTTGTATTCTTTTTAAAAAGGCATATAAAGTTGTAGTTTTCCCGCAGCCGGTAGGCCCGGTAACAATAATCATTCCATTTGGTCTCTTTATTTCCCTTTTAAAAATTTCTAATAAATCTTTTCTCACCCCTAACTCCTCAATCTCAATTAAGCTTTTTGGGTTCAAAATTCTCAGGACAATTGATTCTCCATACTCAGCAGGTAAGGTTGATACCCTAATTTCAATTGGCTCAGCCGGTGGTATTAAAATAGAAAATCTTCCATCCTGGGGCCGGTCGGCAATATTTAATTTAATTCCAGAGAGAAGTTTAATCCGAGAGAGAAGGGTTTGGGATGTTTTTAAATCAAAAATCATTACATCTTGTAAGATTCCATCAATTCTGACCCGGATTTTAGCTTGATTTTCTTCTGGCTCAATGTGGATGTCAGAAACCCTGAGACTTATTCCTCCTCCCAAAATAACTTCCAAAATTTCAGAAACGCTTTTTATTAAAAACTCTTCAATCTTTTCCTTAAAATTAGAAATATTTTTTATTTTTTCTTGGGTCTCGGCAAATATTTGGGGAGAAATTTCTATTTTGGCAGTGATTTTTTTTGAAATTTCTGGCATAATAAATAGTTAAAATTAAAGTAGGAGCAGGTTTCTTTAAATTTATCTCAGATTTAAGAATTAGTCAACTTTTCTTATGAAACTCCAATATTTAACCACTAATCCTCCCCAGACCAAAAAGCTGGGAGAAATATTAGCAAAGGAAATTTTAAGGACTAAAATTAAAAAGACCGCCTTTATCATCGGTTTGGAAGGAGACCTCGGCGGTGGCAAAACTACTTTTTTACAAGGCTTTGCCAAAGGGTTAGGAATAAAAGAGAAAATTTTAAGTCCTACCTTTGTAATTTTGAAAAGATTTAAGGTTCAAGATGGAAGGTTTAAAGATTTCTATCATATTGATTGTTACCGTATCAAAAAGCCAAAAGAGATTTTAGATTTGGGTTTTAAAGAAATTATTTCTAATCCCAAAAATATCGTTGCCGTTGAATGGGCTGACCGCATCCGAAAAATACTGCCCCGAAACACTTTAATATTAAAATTCAATTTTATTGATGAAAGAAGGCGAGAAATAGAGTTTGTATAGACATCTAACAGCTATAATTAATATCCTATCAAGGATATTTAATATCTAAGGATAACTTAACTTTTAATAGGGTTGACAGACCCTCTTGGATATAAGAAAATGAAATAATCTTTAAATATCCATCAAAGGATATAGCATGGGAGAACAGGTCCAATATATTTCATTGCAAGAAGCTACTCAATATTGCTCTTATTCAAGAGACTATTTAAAATTGCGCGCTCGCCAGGGGAAATTAAAAGCAGTGAAAATTGGCAGAAACTGGATAACCAAAAAAGAATGGGTTAAAGAGTATGTTGAAAGAATAGAAGAATACAATAATAATAATTTACACACCGAAAAATTTGTTGCCCTACCAAAAAATCTTCCAGTTAAACCTCTATCTCGCCAATGGTCTTTCTTTCAAATTCGCCAGCCACGATTTGCTTTAATAGTCGGGCTGGCTTTTGTTTTATTAACTGCTGGCATCGTTTCTGGCAAAGAAAGCCTGAGAAACGTTTATCAAGACCTTGAGCCTTATACATATATAATAGGCCAAGCTGGAGATATCATTGCGGAGAGCACAGCAAAACTCTTGTCTGAAACCATTTCTGATATTCCTCATAGTTTTGCCAATGTTTCTGAAGCCGTTGATAATACTTTTTCAATGATGGCTGAAAAAGTATTAAAACCTGGTCAAGAATTAGCAGCCATAAGTTCCCCGGATGTTTTAAAATCAACTCTTGATACTTTTAAAGAATATGGAAATTGGATATCAGAAACTTTTAAATCTGGATACCTGACTATCAATAACTTTACCAAAGAGAAACTCGACAATGCATCGAGAACCGTTTTCAGTGGGTTAAAAAGTTTTACTCAAGGAATAAAAGAAATTCCCCAAACCCTTGTTAGTGGGCTCTTTAAAAAAGAAATTGTAATAGAAAAACCAGAAGAAGAATTTGCTAAAAAAGAAGAAATGGAAGAACTCCTTTGACAGACTCAGGACAAGTTCCAGAAAGAATTAAAAAAACTAAAAGAAAAACCAGAAAAAGTTATAGAGCTAAAAAGAATTACCAAGATAGAGCCAATAAAAGAAATCACCAAAGAAATCAAGACCTTAGACAGCGAATCTCTAAAAAAAATTCAAGCCACTCTTTTGCAGCAGCAGGCCGACGTTGGAAGACTGCAATTATCTGCCAGCCACGGTTATATTAATCTTCCTCCTCTAGTTGGTCCCTCCGGGGCAGTTTCCGTCAGCACCTTAGGGACAATCACCCAGGGAACCTGGCAGGCAACAGCTATCGCAGATAGCTATGTGGCAGATGACTTAACCATTGCCTCAACCAAAGCCGGCAGCTTTTCTTATTCTGGAGATTCTTCTGCCTTAACCATTACCCAATCAGGAGCGGGAGATATTCTTAATCTCTTTGACGGTTCAACAGAAGTCTTCACTGTTCTGGACGGCGGCAACGTCGGCATCGGGACGGCGACGCCCGGCTCTAAATTTCATATCCTTCCTTCAACTGCCGCTGCGTTACAGATCGATCCTTATGGAGCAGCAGCTGGCAATACCGGAGAAATCAGATTTTTAGAATTAGCGGCTGGAGGAACAAACTATGTAGGATTTAAATCTCCTGATGCTTTGGCCGCCGATAATATTTATGTCTGGCCCTCGGCTTATCCAACTGCTTCTGGATATGCTTTAACAGGCACAACAGCCGGAGTTTTGAGCTGGGCCCAGGCTGGAGTAAATGACGCCACTTATTTAACTCTCAGCTATCATGACTCTCTAACTGCTGAGAGACTCTTAACTGCCGGCACTAATATTTCTCTGACGGATGCTGGAGCCAATAGCACACTGACTGTCGCCACTGTTGCCAATCCTTCTTTTGCAACTTCAGTCACTACTCCTTTAATCTATGGTTCTTCGGCTGCCTCGGGCAATCTTACCTTAAGAACAACCTCTGACGCCACCAAAGGTTCTTATATTCTATCTGAACTAACTTCTAATGGCTTTGTTAAGACATCAGGCGGAACAGGGGCATTAAGCATAGACACCACTTCTTATCAGGCAGCCGGTGACTATATTACCGCTCTGACCGGCGAGGTCACCGCCACCGGCCCGGGAAGCGCAACCGCAACAATAGCAATCCAAACCTCGGAAACCTGGAGAGGCAAGGTCTCAGATCCAACCGGCACTGGTGCTTGGGTCTTTGGAACTTCGCCTGTCTTCACAACCCAAATCACCTCTCCTTTAATTTATGGCTCTTCGGCTGCCTCGGGCAATCTTACCTTAAGAACAACCTCTGACGCCACCAAAGGTTATCTCATCTTAGCTGATGACGGCGGCAACGTCGGCATCGGGACGACGGGACCGGACGCAACATTGGATGTTTTGCACGCTTCCAGTCCCCAGTTAAGGTTAACCCAGTCAGACGGCACAGTTTATACTGAATTTCAGGTAGCAGTTACCACCGGCGATTTAACAGTGAGTTCAGTTATAGGGGACGATGTTATTTTTTCTGACCACAATCTGTTTATTTGTGAAAGCCCCGGATGTCCTAGTCCGAGTTTCTCTACCGATGGAAATTTAATTGTGGAAACTGATATTTATGTTGGCGGCACTGTTGATGGAGTAGATATTTCAGAAGATGATGGCTGGCGTGCTGCCGGTGAAACCTGGACTTACGCTTCGGCTGACGATCCTACTTTTACCTTCACCATCTCAGGAGATAAAACTTCCAAGTATTCTCCTGGTATGCGCATTAAATTGACTCAGACTACAGTCAAATATTTTATTATCACTGCTGTCTCCTATTCTGCCCCCAACACCACTGTGACCGTCTATGGTGGAACCGATTATGATTTAGTCAATGCCTGCCATAACCAGTCCTTATTATTCCACCCAGAAAGCGCCCCAGGGATTTCCGGTAGACGAAACTAAGTGGCAGCTTGTCTTTACTGATAGTACTCTGAGAAGTCAGAGTGCAGCAGTAGAACTCACATGGTATAACCTGGGCAATCAATCTTTAACTGTTCCCATCGGGCACTGGAAGCTATATTACGGTGTGTTTATGAACATAAGCACTTCCGACTGGGTGCAGGTAACATTGTCCACCGCGAATAATAGTGAAAGTGATTCCCAACTTACGACTGCGGCCCAACCCAGAGGCTTCGTAACTAAGGAAAAATTCATAACTTTAACCGTAAAGACTACTTACTACTTAAATACTCAACAACGCAGCAGTACTGGCTCCACAATTTACAATCATAATGAAGTAGTCCCATCGTTGATTCGAGCCGTCTGTGCCTATCTATAATGTCCAGAGTAAGCTACAACGCACACAGGAAAATGGGGTCAACTCTATTTTTACAAAAATATAGTATAGTCGAAAGAAATGGGGTCAACTCTATTTAACTATTTTCTTTAATTCATTAACAAAAAATTATGCCCAGTATGTTTAACAAAATTATCAATTTTACCCCAAGAAATGGGGTCAGAAATGGGGTCAACTCTATTTTTACAAAAATATAGTATAGTATGAAAATATATGAAAAACAATGATAATCAAAAACTACCTTAATACTTTAAAAACTTAATATGGCCAGACCTTTGCGGATAACCATACCAAATTTACCTTTTCATATTCTTGATAGAGGAAATAATCGCCAGGTGGTTTTTCGAGAGGAACAGGATTTTATTTATTTTCTTAAGCTTTTGAAAAAATATAAAAAAGAGCTGAAATTTCAATTATATCATTTTTGTCTGATGCCCAATCACATCCATTTTATGGTTGAGCCGACACTTGAAGGCAGTCTTCCTAAAATAATGATGCGATTAACCTTAGCTTATTCTTCGTTTTTTAACAAAAAATACCGGGGAGTGGGCCATGTCTGGCAGGGAAGGTATAAAAGTTCGCTGATTGATAAGGAAGATTATTTTATCCAGTGCGGAGTATATATTGAACTAAACCCAGTCAGGGCGGGGCTGGTGTCTCGGCCCGAAGATTGGAGATGGGCAAGTTACAGTTTTTATGCTTTTGGAGAGATAAATCCGTTGATGGAAGGATTGATTGATGTCGACCCTTATTATTTGAAACTAGGGACGACGCCTCAAGAACGGCAGAAGAACTATCGGGAGAACCTAGCGATGACAGTAAAAGAAGAAGCGTTTTTAAAAAAT
>Ga0210049_1002900_pt1 | contig 15729 bp, 15 predicted proteins | sample CryGeyCG2014_300_2_FD_183964 | JGI IMG/M metagenome (GOLD analysis project Ga0210049, IMG submission 183964) | Groundwater microbial communities from aquifer - Crystal Geyser CG06_land_8/20/14_3.00 (SPAdes) (version 2) | ecosystem: Environmental > Aquatic > Deep subsurface > Groundwater | place... | reverse complement strand
GCGAGAGACAACCACATCACGCGACCTCCCTTTCACGGAAGACGAATGTCAACGGCTACATCTCTGTCAACGATTGGGGGAATTGTAGCAGATGGAAAGGTGTGTGTCAATTGGTTATTTGGGCGGTTGTGTGTTTTTCCGCTTCAGAAGACGCGCGCCCCAATGAAACGAGTGTGACCAGGGCGAGGATGCCAACGGACGGCGCGAGAAATCGGGACTTTCCTTGCCTGAAGCAGTTCCCTCCATTGGACAGGTGTCATCGGATGTCGCCCACGACAATACGTTTCAGGTTGCCATTGGCGTCGCGCAGCAGCAGCGCACCGCCTGCGTCGATGTCCTCCGCAATACCGCTGATTTCTCCTGATGGCGTGTTGACAGTAACCGTGTTCCCGAACGTATCGCAGCGGAGTCGATAGTCTTCCAGCCAGGGTTGCAGGTTACCACAATTGAAGTCGATGTAGAAAGTGTCGAGTTGAATCAGCACCTGTCTCAGCAAGCCGACCATGTCAATCGGGCGTCCAAGCTCAGCCATGAGTGAGGTTGCGATTCCTTGAAGCGCGAGCGGGAAGTCCGCCCGGGGAATGTTCGCGTTGACTCCAAATCCCAGGATCAGGGCCTGACCGCCGGCGATGTGCTCCACCTCACCGAGGATGCCGGCGACCTTGCGGCCGCGTGTACGAAGATCGTTGGGCCACTTGATCGTGATCTCCAGACCAGTTGCCATCTCGGTCGCGCGTGCAATTGCAGCAGGGGAGAGCAGGACCAGCAACGCTGGCTCACGCGTCCACGCGTTCGGCATGAATAGCACGGACGCCCAGATTCCACCTCTGGGTGAGTGCCACGACCGGTTCATGCGACCCCGCCCGGACGACTGCCTCTCCGCGATCACGACAGTGCCATCGTCTGCGCCCGCGCGCGCCAGTTGTCGCGCAACGTCGTTCGTCGAGTCATCTACGTCAAGGAAGTGTATGTCGCGTCCGACGGCCCGGGTCGCCAGCGACTCAGTCAGCGATTTCAGTGCTTGATGATTCCACTCAGAGTTGTCTGTGAATGAGATCACTTGAGTAGTAGAAGCAAGGAGGTCCCCAGGACAATTGCGATCGAGGCACTGGCAAGCGTCCCCACCAAGTAGTCTTCCGCCCATTGACGTTCCTCGAGCTGTTTGAAGCGAGCGACGGTCTTAACCGTGAGCACAAAGCCGATAGCGGTCCATTGCCCGACAAGTACCCGAGTGAGAATAATTGCGTTCGAAAATGCCAACAAGCATCCCGGCGTTATTGAGCCCGGTGTCATTTGTTGAATCAGCCTTTGGCGGAGGAAGCAAGGAACAGATTCTGGCTACTGCCATTCCTGCCGGAACAGTAACGAGGACATAGGTAAGGACCACGATGACGGGCTTAAGCGTCTCGAAAGGCATTTTCGACCTCCTGACCATGCAACCTACTTGGTTGCATAGTACGAAATGCAACCCAATAGGTTGCGGACGGGGAAATGCAACTCATCTGGTTGCGGCAATAAGCAATTGAAGCGTTTCGGTCAATCTCTCTGGTCTTACGCAACTCGCGGTATGAGGCGATGTTCAATCCTTTGCTCACGGCCTGGCGCGAAACGCTGAGGATATCACTTGCGCCTTGCTGAGTTCCGGCGTCCTGGTACGCGATCACATACTCCCAGTGATGGTCCGACCATCGGGAGCGCACAATTTCCATCAGACGGAGCGTGTGGTTTATGAGTTCACTGACAACTGCATCACCAGTGACAATTCGCATCTGGTAGAATGTGCCGGGAGACGTCATCAGAGCATCCCTTGCTCTGCGGAATGCCTCGCCGTCCATCTCACCGGGATTCTCCAATAGAGGGGTGTCGAGACCGCCAAGGCCAATCACGAATCGAACGTGGACAGGGTAAAGAAGACACTGGAACCGCCAGGTCAATTCCAACGTGTCCGGTAGCGCGTGCGGCTTCAGCGCAGCCTGGAACTCGTCGCCAAGAACAATTTGGAAAGGGACCAGCAGGAGAGAAGCGAATTCGCTGTTGACCTTCTCAATCGAGCTCTTGAGAATCGCTTGAACTTCCGCGCGGTTGTGGAGTTGAGAAGAACCGACGAGGTCGCCCCCAACGGCAACGACTTGTTGATTGTGAGATACAGCACTCGTCTGTGGAGTCATGTCAGTAGGACCACCTCGGGAACAATCAGCCAAACAGCCTCGCAATTTCATCCACTGGGAATGCCGGGAAAGGCTGCTCCTTCCCCGCAACAATCCAGCGCAACCCGACCTCCTGCTGGCACACGCGGCCAATGTGAGCGGACGCGATGCCTTCCGCCCACAGCGCACTGATGATAGCCGCCGTGCAATTCGGTGCGCACGCAATCAGCAGGCAGCCGGAGGCGATGAGTCCATAAGGGCAGAGATCGAGAGTATTGCACAGTTTCAGGGATTCGGGCAGCACGGGGATTGCGTCAGCGTCGACGTCCATTCCAACCTGTGCGGCCTCGGCGATTTCTCGGAGTCCTGTCGCAATGCCGCCTTCCGTGGGATCGTGCATGCAGTGGGCGCCGCCCACCTTCAACGCGATCTTTGCGTCCCTGACAACGGAAATCCCCGGGTCCACGATGAACGCTTTAGACCTGTCGAGCATCTGCTCGGGAACTCCCCGTGTGCGAAGGTCATCTGCCTTCTCCCTCGCGATGATAGACGTTCCCTCAATGGCGATTCCCTTAGTGATGACGATATCGTCTCCCACTCGGGCGCCGCCAGTCGTAACGAGCCGATCGCGCGTCGTCTCGCCGAGCATCTGCCCGGCAACAATGACACGTTCAATATCGTAGGTGATCTCTGTGTGCCCCCCGACCACGTGGACCCCAAGGGCATCGCAGGCTGCGTGAATCTGGGAGAATAAAGACTCCACCAGCGTCGCATCGGTTTGACCCTCCGGGAGGAGCAAGGTCGGCAGGAACCACCGGGGTGTCGCGCCCATCGCCGCGATGTCGTTCGCATTCACGTTGACGGCGTACCAGCCGATGGCGTCTGTGGCAAAGGTGATAGGGTCAGCTTTGGCGACCAGCAGCTTCTCGCCGAACTCAATGACCGCCGCGTCCTCGCCCACGCCGGGCCCCACGACAACGCTCGGGTCATGGCATGGATAGCGGCCGAGGAGATTGCTCAGTATTTCAGGTGGAACCTTGCCCACGCGTAGATGATTCATTCCATCGCTCATTCATTGGATTGGGGTATTCCAAGCGTCATCTACCTGCCCGCGGTTCAGATGTTTGACGTGCCCGTCACCGAACAACACATTGTACCTGCGTTTCGAGATGGGGCTTCCACCATGCCACGAGCCGTGTGCATCCATCAGGATGTTCGCTCCAGCCGGGTTGGGGAGTGCACTCAACTGCAGCTTGAGGAACGCGACCTCTGTGCGGAACAGGTAACTCAACCCGTGGACCTGGAACGACTCGGGATGAGTGGGAAGAGATTCACCGGTGAAATCAAGATCGTCGAACCCAGTGTCTGACGGACAATGCCATAGCTCGACGTTACCGGTGTAGGGCATCAGAGCATCCCTGATGGTAGGCATGGATGGGATGAGCGCCTGGAAGTCGGGAAATCCTGCCCAAATCTGCGGGGCGCTCTTGTCGGCAAAGTCCACGGCATAGGGGAAGAGGTCGTCATAGTCAGACGCGTACATCAGCATCGCCTGCCCGATCTGTCGCAGATTGGAGATGCACCGAGTCTGCCTTCCCTTTTCTCTTGCTCGCGCGAACACCGGAAACAAAATACCGGCGATGACGGCCAGAATGGCGATCACGGTAAGCAACTCGATGAGAGTGAAGCCCGACCGATTCTGCTCGCGGTCCATCTCTTACCCTCGCCGCTATGAAGTTGCCATGTCGTCAAACCGGCGGATCAGGTTGATATTGTATTCATCGAGAGATTCTGCGGGTTTCGCGCACACGTTCTTCCAGTGCTCGTACCAATCGATGGTGTCCCGTAACCCGTCCTCCAGTGAGCAGACAGCCTTCCATCCAAGACGTTCTCGTGCTTTCTGCGCTGACAGGTGTTGCGCCAGAATCTCATCCGGTGCCGGCATGTCCAGACGAACTTCTGGTTTGAGTTGAGTCTTCTTGGTTACCCACAGAATTTTCTCAACCAGCTCGATGACACTGACAGGGGATTCCAGAGCGAAGTTGAAGGCTTCTCCGTTCACGCCGTCCCGTGTTAATTGCTCGGCGAGTGTGAGGTAACCCTCGGCGGCATCGAGCACGTAGATGAAGTCCCGAATGTGTCTGCCGTGACTGCGGATGACCGGTCGTTCGTCATGGATGGCCGCCCATACAGTGTCCGGAACGATGCGTCCAAAGTTTAGATCCCCTCCGCCAAAGATGTTCCCGCAGCGCGTGACTCCCAGCGCGACATTCGCGTTTTTCCGTTTGTTGAAATAGGTCTGGAAGTAGCAGCGCGCAATCATGTCGGCGCACGCCTTGGAGACGTCATAGGGGTAGATCGCTTTGGATGGATAGTGTTCGAGGTAGGGGAGGGACTCTTCCGGATAAACGCCGTACGCCTTGTCGCTGGACGCCACAACGACCCGACGGACGGTACTGGAGCGCAGCACCGCATCCAGCAATGTCCACGTGCCCGCGATGTTGGACTCAAATGTAGAGACGGGCGAGCGATTGGCGATGCCAACGATGGCTTGCGCCGCGAGGTGAAAACAGGTGTCGATGCTGTACTCGTTCAGGACGCGTTCCACTGTCGCAACATCGGTCACGGACCCTCGCGCGATCGCCATCTTCACTTTTAGGCGGGAGCGCGCGAAGTTCGTCCCTGGCACATCATCCCTCACCAGCCCCACCACACGCGCTCCGGCGTCCACCAGGCGTAACGACAGCCATGTCCCGAGAAATCCCGAGCAACCTGTGATGAGGACCGGACGGTCCCTCCAAAAATCTTTATTCATAGTCGTCTCCAGTTTACCTGCTGGTTTAGGAGCGCTTCCTCAACTGGAGAATGGGCGATCGCCGAGCTTGAGTTTCAGTATCTTGACAGCGTTCTTTCGCCAAACCTCCAGGGAGATTGCGTCGCCAACTTTCCGGGTCGTCACATAGTTGACGACATCTTCCGATGTCTTGATTTTCTTATGGTCGATCTCGCGTATAACATCTCCCTTCTGCACGCCAGCTTTCTCCGCCGGACTTTTCGGTTCCACCGTAACTACGATTGCGCCTTCGTTGTCCGGAAGGTTGAAGTACTGGATGGCGTCCTTGCCAAGCTCCTCCACGTCCTGCAAGCGAACCCCGATGTAGGGGTGCTTGATCTTTCCGTGCTTGATGAGTTGGTCAGAGACCTCCTTCGCCTGATCCACAGCAATAGAGAATCCAATTCCCTGCGCATAGGGCACGATGGCCGTATTGATGCCAATGACTCTTCCCCGAATATCACACAGGGGGCCTCCGCTGTTGCCGGGGTTGATGGAGGCGTCTGTCTGGATGAGATGCTCCAGCAGATTGCCCCCGGGCGCCATCAGCTTTCTGTCCAGCGCGCTCACCACGCCGACGGTCACCGTATTCTGGTAGCCGTACGGATTGCCAATTGCAATAGCCCACGACCCCGGATCCAGGTCTCTTGATGTGCCCAGCTCCGCCTGGGGGAGGTTCTTGCCTTTGATTTGGACAACGGCAATGTCCGTCAGACTATCGGAGCCAAGTACCTTACCCTCGAACTCACGCTTGTCGGGGAGTGAAACGCGAATCGTAGTAGCGCTCGTCACGACGTGAGCGTTGGTGAGAACGAGGCCCTTCTTAGAGTCGATGATGACACCCGATCCTTTTCCCTTGCTCTCTTTGGGAACGGGGTCAAAGAACTCTTTGGGAAGGACATCCCGAAACATATCCGGCAGTTCAGGATCAGTTGCAACGTGGTAGGTGGTGTCAATGTTGGCAACCGCCGGCCCCACCCTTTTCACCGCCGCGGTTAGAGCATCGCCAGACTCAGGGGTGACAACGCTAATGTTGCCGTGGAGTTGCTGGATGGGACGCGTAGCGCCCGGCGAGGCGGCCTCGCCCGCGCTGCCGTACTTCTGGAACAGGAAAGCGCCGACTCCCATGAAGATGACAGCAAAAATAACTCCCCCAAGCGCCGCCAGCAGGTAACCCAGCGTGCTTCCCCGGTACCGACTCTTCATCGCTTGCATCACAGATTATTGCCTCCTGAAGTAAATCTCACACCTTGAGTATGTTTCTCACGTGAACATAGTTCCGAATATCCGCACGCTCCAGTGAACCGACGACTTCACCATCTCGGACCACAACGAGCCGCGTGGTTCCATTCCCCATGAGTTGCTTGAGAGCGACCAAGCCGTTCTCGTCAGCGGCAACCCATTCCCTGTTGGGAAGACTTTCGACAGCTTCTGAAACGCACATCTCACACCACTTCTCGCGGGGTAACTTCCTCACTCGGTGCAAAGTGATCATTCCCTTTAGCTCACTGCCATCAACGACCGGAAAGAATGGACGCGGTCGGCGAAGAAAGTAACCATCCACAGCCTCCTGAACGGAGACTGTAGACGGAATGACCTCGACTGCGCGATTCATGATATCGCACACCGGAACTCTGGCGAACAATTTGTATGCCACTGTCTGCTCCATTGACAGTCGAGCAGCCCCGCCGAGAAACCACCCGATAAGCACAAACCAGAAGCCTTGCACCAGCCCTGTCGCAGGCGATCTTACGGCGAGATAGCACCCCAATGCCACCAAACCAAGCCCAAACGCCTGACCGGCGGAAGATGCAATGCGAGTGGCCGTCAGCAGGTCGTTAGTAGACCACCATAGCAGCGCCCTGAAGATTCTGCCCCCATCCAGCGGGAAGCCTGGCAGAAGATTGAAGGCGGCAAGAAAAAAGTTGAGCCTCGCAAGGTATCGGAAGATTTCATCTGCTTCCCCAAGGAACGTGAACAGCCCCAGCGACCAGGACAGAGCGGCAGCGACGCCTGCCACGCCGAGGCTCATAAGAGGTCCCGCCACGGCCATTTTCATCTCGCTGACGGGGGAGCGCGGTTCACTTGAGAGCTTGGCAACTCCACCGAAAACGAATAGAGAAATGCCATCGACCTGCATCTGCTCCTTTTGCGCAACCCAGCAATGCGCGACTTCATGCAGCAGAATACTGATGAACAGCAACACACATAGAACCGCGGCCATGCTCCACTTCCACCGGGTGTCGAGGAGTGGAAAGAGTCGTTCCATAAAACCTGTGGCAAGGGCGGCGGTCAGCAGAACAGCCATCGCGATCCACGATAGATCGATGTCAATGGGGATCCCCAGCAATCTGCCAATTGTCCAGTTTCTTCGCATGCGGGTCTGGTCTTCCCTCGTTGTGTTTGGTGTCGAGGTCGCAAGCCGCTCGGCCGCAGATAGTAGCAGCCGTATCATATCCGCGGCTGATGGAGCGGTTGTCAACGAGTGCCATTATAGGAACCGCGACGCCGTCTTGTCAAAGCACTCCAGACGGTCAACCGGCTCAGGTAGCCCTCCAACGGCGATTGGACAAACAGTGTGTAGCACCGTCCAATCGTTGACAATGACGCTCGTCAGCTTGTCGGGAAGCGCTGGCAGTTTCCGCACTGCGATTGACCACTGCTGTCCGATGTTGCATACTTTAGTCTGACATTTGAGCTTAGTGATTTGGGGGAGTAACAACGAATGCCTTTGACAAAGGACGAGGTTCTCAGATACAGCCGGCATCTCATCATGCCTGAGGTGGGAGTAGAGGGGCAGGAGAAGCTGAAGGAAGCGAGTGTCCTCTTGATTGGAACAGGGGGGCTCGGGGCACCATTGTGTTTGTATCTCTCGGCGGCAGGAGTTGGCCGCCTCGGGCTGGTGGACTTCGACGTGGTCGATTTCACGAACCTGCAACGCCAAGTCATCCACGGAACGAAGGATGTTGGGCGACCGAAGCTACAGTCCGCCACGGATCGCATCGCCGACATCAATCCCGAAGTGCAGGTGGACGGCTACGAAACCAGGCTCACTTCGGAAAACGCAATGGACATTCTCCGGAATTATGACATCGTAATCGACGGCACCGACAACTTCCCCACTCGCTACCTCGTCAACGATGCTTGTGTCCTGCTTGGCAAGCCGAATGTCTATGGAAGCATCTTCCGCTTCGAGGGGCAGGCAAGCGTCTTCGACGCAACACGCGGGCCCTGCTATCGCTGCCTCTACAACGAACCACCGCCACCGGGTCTGGTCCCCAGTTGTGCCGAAGGTGGCGTGCTTGGAATTCTCCCGGGAATCATTGGTCTTATCCAGGCAACCGAAGCCATTAAGTTGATTATTGGGAAGGGCACGCCATTGATTGGTCGCTTTCTTCGGTTCGATGCGCTGGAGATGAAATTCCAGGAGCTCAAACTGCGCAAGGACCCGAACTGCCCCATCTGCGGTGAGAACCCGACGATCAAGGAACTGATTGACTACAACGAATTCTGTGGCATCCAGCCAACTCCCGAGGTGGAGGAGGACACGGCGGTGGAGATCACCCCCGAAGACCTCAAGGATCGGCTGGACCGGGGCGAAGTGCTTCTTGTGGATGTGCGCGAGCCGCACGAGTGGGACATCTGCCACATCGAGGGGGCGAGATTGATTCCGCTCAGTGAGTTCACCCAAAGGCTGCACGAACTGGACAGCGCTTCCAATATCGTCCTCTACTGTCACAAGGGTCAACGCAGCCTGCGTGCGTTGCGTTTTCTCGAGAAGGCAGGATTCAGGAAGCTCTGGAACCTCAAGGGCGGTATCAACGAATGGGCGTTGAGCGTGAATCCGGACCTGCCGAGGTACTGAGGGTTGAATCCTTCCGGACCAGCCACTCCAGCAGGTTCGGCCATTCTTCCCACTCATAAAAAGATTCCCGCGGTGGCCGCCGCCGAAGGGTGCCCTCCTCAATCGCCGGATCCGTCGCGCCGATACGGAATAGTAGTCTGGCCATTCCTCGTCGCGGGCGCCAGTTGCGACAGCGTAAGGATTGTCGTGGACGCAGAAGTACTCCTCGGAGCTGTCCACCTCTTTGCGGTCGATGGGTGTAGGTAAGATTTGTGATGCGTGGTGGTAATCAACCCCCTGGGGTCGGGCAGGCATAAACGAAAGGTTGGGGAAACCTACGCGAGTGAAAGGGGACAGTAACAACCCCCATCCGGTCTTCGACCACCTTCCCCTGTGCGAACCGTTTCGGTTCGATAACGGGGGAAGGTGCGAACCCTTTGGGTTCGAGGATGGGGGTTGCTGCATGAACTCACTCAGGACAGACGAACCGCGAACTGCGTTACACAATCACTGTCGGTTTCCAGATGATAGGCGCCTATGGTTCCGGCTGGGGTGGATTCTCACAAATCTTACTTACACCCGCTGTCGATCACCAGCGCGGCCCGAACGGCGTAGCCGAATTCGCCTCCGCCGTGGTTCAGAGGGAACTCCACATTCCCCCTTGTTAAGGGGTCCAGCGCAGGCTGTTTCGCCCCAAGCGGATGCGCTGGCAGAAGGTCGTGCTGGAGGAAAAGCCGCACTTCGCATTTACGAGTAGCGGCAGACAGGTTCTCGATTGTTACCTTGACGTTGCCGGTCTCCCGGGTTTTATAGCGGTAGCGACCCGTGGTGAGTGCCTGCGGCATGGAAGCCATGACGACGTTCCAGTTTGACACTCCCTCCGACGGGACGTTTAGCGTCTTCCCGCCGGAAGCGTTGACATCGTCGACCACCGTAACCGCCTTGTCCTTGTAGATCGACTTTTCTTCTGTCTCGATGGCTCATTGCCTGACATCAGCGCCAAAGGCACCGGGAGATCAAGAAACGGCAGCCATTGCCAGCAGCGTAATCCAAGTTAAAACGCTTCAATATGTTCTCCTTCCTTGCCGCCTCTGTCCGCGAGCACAAGCGGTACGGCTACTTCTTCGCCTGGTCATAGATTGCATCCAGTATCTTCTGCACAGTGAGACCATGCTCCGCCGGGCAGATGGGCTGGGTTCCCTTCAGAATGCAGTCGACAAAGTGTTGCTGCGGCGTTTGCACGGCGATGGTGGGTTGCAAAGTGGAATCCACCTGCTCTCCGCCAATCTCGTGGAACAGCTTCAGCCCGCCCTGCGTGGAAGCGCCGCCCTTGTCGCCGTACCACTCGGCATACGTTTCGGGGGTACCCGTGTTGGAGGCCCAACTGGCTTCGAGAAATAACGCTGCGCCGTTGCGGAATTTCACGAAACCGGTGCTGAGGTCGTCCACGTCGAACTTCTTGTTCTGTGCGCGGGCAATCTGCGGTCCGATCTTGGAGAAGGACGCGCCGCTCATCTCTTTGACTTCGGGGTAGCCCATCATCCAGAGCGTGAGGTCGAGAATATGAACGCCGATGTCGATCAGGGCGCCGCCTCCGGACTGCTTCTTTTGCGTGAACCACCCTCCCAGCTTGGGAATCCCGCGGCGGCGTTTGTAGAATGCCTTGGCGAAGTAGATGTCGCCAAGAGCGCCGGACTCGATCTGTTTCTTCAACCAGAAGTGGGCGGGTGAGAAACGGTAGTTAAAGTGCATCATCAGCAGGCGATCAGCGGACTTTGCTGCCCGTATCATCTTCCTCCCTTCCTCCGCGTTCATCGCCATCGGCTTCTCGACGAGGACGTGCTTGCCCGCTTTGAGCGCCGCGATGGACACCGGAGCGTGCAGGAAATTGGGAAGGGCAACTGACACGGCCTCAAGTTCGTCCATCTCAAGCATCTTCTCGACGCTCGTAAATGTGTGCGGAACGTCGAACTCCTTCTGCCGTTCTGCCAACAGGTCCTCGTTCAGGTCGCAGATGGCGACAGGCTCTGCATTCTCCGACTGCGCGTAATTGTTAAGGTGAAACCGGCCCATGCCGAGGCCGATCACACCCACCTTGAGTTTGCCTTGCTTGGACAAGTTAGTTCTCCTTGATATTGAGATTCGGGTGGGAGTCGCCGGACGCTCCCCTAAGTACCCTCACGACTGGTAATTCATTTCGGCAAGTTTCCTGCCAAGAGCGGCCGATCTTTCCAGTCGGTGAACAAAATCTGTCCCGTGGGCGCCTCACACCATAGGGCGATCCCAGGAACGAGGCGACGCGTCCTTGCTGTCGCTGCGCAGTTACCAGGACAGGAACGTTCCGGACGGGGTGCATCCCGGAATTACGGAGATTGCCGTAGGATAAAGCTCCAGCTTTGTCAGATGCACATTGGAATTGCGGGAAAGAGGTCTGCTACTGACTGGAGCTTTATCCTACGGCGACAAAGTCGATGTATCCACTGACAAAGCTGGAGCTTTATCCTACGGCGACAAAGTTAATGTATCCGCTTTTCCGTAATTCCGGGATGCACCCCGCTGCAACACCGCATTCGACGGCAGACCCAGACAATACGGGAGTTTGTGAGCTTCGCAGAAATTGTATAGTTTCGGAGTGGCAAAACCCGCATCCCCTCGAACGATCAGTTGACTCGGCGAGTTCGCCGCCGCGGAAGTCTTCCGCCGCTGCTTCTTCCGGAGCACGGCCTGCAGGCGGGTCACCACCGGACGCAGGATCGTGGCCACACCCGCAGCGCTATCGCACTTGCCGGTGCGTAAAGTGACCGACCGCAGGTACTTCTGGTGACCTTCAAAGATCAACTCGAACTCGCAGAGTTCGTGTAGAAACCGTTGAACATGACCAATTGTTGCTGACCATGGGCCGGATCGTCCGTCCCATCAATATCGAGAATCACCGGCTCCTCCCGCGTGCGACGCGGCAGGCTGTTCCCCACGAACGTCTCCACAAGGTAGTGATTGAGTTCTCGAATCTCCCGACCGCGGACCCGATTTTCCAAACGCGAGAGCGTTGGCTGTGACGCCAGAACCTCCGGCGGAGTCTCCTCCTGGCACATCACTCGCAACGTGGAGTCGTGACGCAGATCGTCCGCATTAATACCGTCCTCGTAACCGGCGATGATTTGATGCATCCGCTGCCGACCCCATGCTCGATTCGCGTGCTCGCACCTGCCCGAGTCTATTGGGCACGATATCACTTCAGTGCGTCGCGGCGCAACCATCGCCTGCCGACCGGGTGTAAGTCAGATTTGTGATGCGTGGTGGTAATCAGCCCCTTGGGGCCGGGCAGGCATAAACGAGAGGTTGCAAGAACTCGCTCACGACCGACGAACCGCGAACTGCGTTACACAATCACTGTCGGTTTTCAGATTAATGCTTCTTGACTTAGCTCACACGGTTATCATGACACCGCTGTGCTTCAGCCAGCGGAGACTCATGCAAGTGGCTACACGGGAAGCCTGCCGCGTCGTCCATAGACACCGCCGAGCTTCAGCCGGCGGTAGCTCACACAATTGGCTCTTGCAGCGGTCCTCAGCCCAGTGTGTCAGGAACCCGCGAACTCGCAGAGTTCGCGACTTGAAAGTCAGGGTGTGCGAGGTCAGCGGCAGGGCGGTTCGTAGTCCGCTGTGTCAGGAACCTGATTCTGAAGAATCAGGTGTGCCTCCGATGCTTCCGGTAAGTCTCGTGGGAGCTAAGTCAATAAGCGATAATCGGTATCCTGTGGTGGTTGGTGGCTTACCCCGATCCCTCCAATAGTGGGAGCCTGCTTCGAGGCGTCAGGGCAAGCTCCCACTTGCCACGCGTTACTACGGGACGGGCGTATTGAGGGCGCCGCCACCGTTGGTAGTCCCCCCGCCATGCGACGAGACGGCCTTGCGCGGCGCCGCCTCGGCCTCAATGGAATCCACGCCAAAGGCGCCTTCCAGGGCGGGGATCACCTGAGTGGCGAAATCGTCGATGCCGGTAACAACCCCTGCTCGGGTGGCCCGCGCAAACTCCAGCGTTTGCTCCGCGCTCACCACCGCCTGATTGGCGTTGTCGTAGCCTTCCTTCATCGCCACGACGTCGACTTTGCCCTTCGCGAAGATATTGAAGCCTTCGGGCAGCCGGTCAAACAGGGCAATCAACTCGTCCAGATACGCCCCCCAGTCCAGAATATTTATTTACTCACCTCCTTCTCAGACCCATCTCGGACTAATGCAATACTGCTGTGTCATCATGTTCGCCGTCGCGCCGACTGCATCCGGCATCGCGCCGGTTGCGGCCCCACATCGCGCAGGTTGCAGTCCACCTCCATCGTTGAACCGCCACCTGCTATCTCGTAGCGAAGTCGTGGATGCCGATGGAATCGGTGCGGAAATCCCGACCTCGCGTCGGGACGCCATCTGTTATTTGCCAAACAACTCCTCCACTTCCTTCAAGTCGGACTCGGATTCGATTTGGACGGCGACGCGAGAGATATCTGTTCCGGAGGAATCCGTATGGACCTGCTTCTTCAAGGCATCCCATTGTTCCTTGTAGGTGACGGGTTTGTCGTACTTCCAAGTCTTCTTTACCAGCAGCGGAATCGCCTTGATGGGAACGCCGGTCTTGGCGATGAGATTCAGAGCTTTCTTGTAGGAGTCCGCATTGGCAGGTTCCGCCCAGTTCCCGAGGAGAATCACTTCCGGCGGGTTCTCCGGGTCGCCCGTGTCGCAGTGATCCAGCGTCCAGTTCAGCCAGTCGTTGAGAGAGAAATTCTGGTCGGCAAGGCTCCACTGGTAGAAGTTTGCGTACCCCATGAAGACGATCTTCCGCTTCGGGTTGCCCGTCCGCGCTGCGGCCACCATTTCCGCCACAAACTCGCCCATCTTCTCCAGCCGCCAGCGCGCCCAGTCCTGATTAAGTTGAATTTGATCTGAATCGCGAGAATAGATGTCGATGTCGATGGGGTCGATTCGCCTCTCTTGTATGTAGCAAATCCGCGCCCCCAAACTGTAGGCAAGAAGTTGCTTGATGCTCAGACGGATGTCTAATAGTACCCCGTCCACTTCAGGTATACGTGAGACAAACTTGCGGATTTGGGATGCGCTTACCTGCCTAATTGAATCACTAAAAATCGAGAGCCCCGCCTCGCTCTGTGGAACGCCATCGGGACGATAGAGTGAATCATACGATGGCTTCAAAAGATCCTTATCCCGAAACATGATGAGGGTTTGACGAGATGGATTCAATAAGGTTAGAAGGCCAAATCCTGCAAAACAATCAACACCTTTCTTTCGAAGGTCGTCATATACCGTTTTCATTCTCCTACACTCAGAGTCAGCCGGTGAGTCGCCATGGATATACTCTCTGGAGCATAGGCTGTTCGGACTTGTCGCCGATGGAAGCATAGTATATAGCGTTACATGTCTTTCTCGACTTCCATGACGTTCCTTCAAATATTGAACGACCGTTTCGGGAAACTCCGAACTCAGTACATACGACCTGGAAGTGGAAGATGCACAAGAGACCGTTGCGAACAGCAGCAATAATGCTCCCCACTCCAACGTACGGCACCTTCCTTTAGAATTCATCCCTGACAATTCCAAAACCTCACCATCATGTATTGTGCCGAGACTTTCCCCAGACAAGTGCCATACCTGCCTCACTGATCGTTATCTCGGCTATTCCCCGCGGAGTACCAAACGACAACCGAATTACAGCAACGCAGAGCCCGTTCGTACTCAGGCGCAAGATACGCTCCAGGGTATTTTGCCAGGAAATCGGAGGGAAGCTCGAATTTGATATAGCAACCAAGTTCCAGAGTATAGGCTTCCGAGAATTCCAGTTCGAGTCCTACAATATCGCTCAACCGAGGAACATCCGCAGCCGATGTGGTATGGGGTCGTGCCTGACTCTCAGCCCCGTGACCGGATGGTGGCTTGTACCGAAACTGCTCGAAAAGCTCTACCTGGACATAGTTCCTCTGAGCGTCATTGAGACTGGCGAATGGAACTCGTTTCCACATGCGGAAGTATTCGTCCGAAAAAGGTACTCTGCCGTCTGCGAGGGCCTGTTTTCGCGATATGGGGTTTAGGGCTTCCCTAAGCCTTCGCTTTCGGTCAGCAACCATCTGGTATTGCGATAGGCTTCTCGAAGGTTCGGAAACAGGCTGTGCAACCATCGTAAGGTCCCCCACTTGGCGCAACTGAAGCCCAGCCGCGCGGACACACTTCTGAAGCAGGTCGAAGGGGGCAACATCCTTAATGGACACAAAGACACGCTGCTGGTCCAGTCTTTGGTCAAGAATGATCTGCTTCCCAGTTGCTTCGGCCACCCATTGAACAAGCGCCGATAGGGCGACACTTCCTCGTGGCTGAAATTCCCCAAAGGCGTTTGGGCATTGTGTGAGAGAGAAAATCCATACAATGAACAACCAAGTGGTTGGTCGAAGGGTCCTCTCAGTAGGTAGCGGAAGCTGTGCGGGAATCATTTTCTCGTAGTCTCCGTATTACTTTCTGACTTCTTCACCGGACATAGATACCCTGCGCTGTCAAACGAACGGTATCTTGACTGAAGTATGCTCCGCTCAAGAATATCCAGCTTTTCACACCACACAACCTGGTTTGGATCGATCAACCGTATTGTGGGCCTGTACCAAAGTCCAATCGCCAGTATGCCTTTCCCAGCCGAACACCATGCAGGCGGATTCGGCTGCGCGATGCCGCCAAAGAGCATATCAACGCACTCGCGTGCCTTTTGCGGCTGGGCTTTGTAGGGGACTAGACCTTATACAAGCATGATATTCAATATTTTCGAGAGGTGAGGAAGCGAGAAAGCCCCGTTTTTCTTGGACAAATCGGTGTAAGCACCGAAGAGTGGAGAAGCAATAAAAGGGGGCTTTCAAG
>Ga0210049_1002896_pt1 | contig 15736 bp, 13 predicted proteins | sample CryGeyCG2014_300_2_FD_183964 | JGI IMG/M metagenome (GOLD analysis project Ga0210049, IMG submission 183964) | Groundwater microbial communities from aquifer - Crystal Geyser CG06_land_8/20/14_3.00 (SPAdes) (version 2) | ecosystem: Environmental > Aquatic > Deep subsurface > Groundwater | place... | reverse complement strand
AGGCTGCCCAACTTTCAGTTGTTAATGAAAAAGGGAGTTTCTGGCAATTGTCGTTCAACAAAGCCGGCAATTAGCGCTCCTGCGTGGGTGAGCTTTGCTACTGGTAAAAATCCTGGTAAAACTGGAATCGTTGGTTTTATCCAAAGACAGAAAGGATCTTATGAGACCTACACGGTGAGTTCTCTAAATGTAAACGAGCCTGTTTTTTGGGAAATTGCAGGTGACTTGGGAAAGAAGGTCTTGGTGATGAATGTGCCAATTACCTACCCGCCAAAACAAGTGAACGGAGTCCTTATTTCCGGTTTCCCTTCTCCTGTTTCCCTTGAAACTTTTCCGGAAGAGCTTTCCCCGGAGCTTAAAAAGAAGGGCTATAAGGTAGATTTGGAGATTGGTCCTCGTCCTGATTTTAAGAGATTAAAAGAAGATCTTATCAAACTTATAAACCTGAGAGTTACCACTTTTGTACAGCTGGTGAGGAGAATTGATCCGGAGTTGGCGGTAATTGTTTTTACCGCCGCTGATAGGATGCAGGATTTGTTTTATTCTAGGACGGATGAAGACAAAGAAGTTGAATCGGCAATTTTTGATATCTATAAGGGTATTGACGATGCGGTAGGAAGCCTGCTGAGACTTAACGAGGACGGATTAACTTTTATAAATAGCGACCATGGAGCTTGCAAGGTTAAAAGGCAATTTAATGTGAACGATTGGCTGATCGAAAAAGGTTTTTTAAAACTGAAAAAAAACAAAATATCCATTATAAGCAAGTTAATGATTTGTCTTGGTATGACTGTTCAGGGTCCTTGGTATCAGTTGATTAATAGTTTAGGAATGGCGGGAAAGCTAAAGGAACTTTTGCCCCAAAGGCTGGTGAGGAAAATTCCCTGGGAAACTTTGCCTAACTTTGAAAATTTGGAGATTGACTGGGGGAAAACAGTGGCTTATTCTTATGGCAACCAAAATCTAATTTACTTGAATATTGCGGGAAGAGAGCCGTTGGGGATTGTAAAAAAGGAAGAAGAGGCGGTGATGAGAAAAAGGATAATAAGAGAAATGAAGAAGTTGGTAGACCCGGAGATAAAAATAAAAATTTGGGAAAAAGAACAACTTTATCAGGGAAAATTTCTTAGGGAGATGCCCGAGATAATCTTTGAGATCTCCGAAAATAGTTGTTGTCCTGTTTCTTCAGTTGGACACGGTCGTTTTTTTTCTGCTTCGGAGTTGCGTCATGGAGATCATTCTCCTGAAGGGATCTTTTATGCTTATGGCCCGAATATCAAGGCAGGCATAAAGAGGGATTGCGAGATTACTGATCTTGCTCCAACAATTTTGTATTCATTAGGAATTAGTGTGTCTCACAATCTTGATGGTAAGATCTTGTGGGATATTTTTTCAGAGAAGAAAGGAAAAAAATTAAGACCAGTACCTCTCAAGATTAAAAAAGGAATCAGGGATACTCTTAGAGCTAAAATAAATAGATTAAAATTAAAAGGCAAAATATGAAGTTGTCAACGGTTTTTAATAAAGAGGTTTTATTCCCTTTGGTACTTCTTTTATTTGGTTTGATTCCTATAATCTTTTTTTTAAATGGGAAACTAGTGGTTGGAGGAGACGAGGATGGTTATATGATAAATGCTCCTTTCCAAACTAAAGATCTTTATGTTTGGAAAACCGCAGTTTATCGGGGTGATGGTCTGGGAATCTATGATCCTACCGCTCCGGTAACTCTGGGTTACTCGCTTCCGCTTTTTGTTTTGCAGAAAGTTGGTTTTTCTTTATCGTTAGCTCAAGGAATTTATCTAACTTTTTGGTTCCTTGCTGCAGGATTGGGGATGTACTATTTAGTTAAAAAACTCTTTGACTTTAACCGTGTCCCTTTTAATCCAGTGGCCGGTTTCGCCTCTGCTTGTCTGTATCTTTTTAACACCTACAATATTGTTTATAATTGGTTGGCTCCAAGCCCTGGTTTTTTGTGTGCTTATGCATCGTTCCCGGTAATGCTGGCATTTTTTGTTCGGGGGCTTTCTCAGGACAAACCTTTTTTTTCTGCCTTTCTCTTGGCTTTTTTCTCAATTTTGGTTCCTTTATCCTCTTCCAACTTAGCCCTTTTGGCCCTAATTTGGTTTACTATTTTCTCCTTTAGTTTATTTTTTCTTTTGTTTAAAAATAGGGGAAAAAGGAGAAAATATATAACGACACCTTTTCTCTTTCTTTTTTTATATTTTGTCTTTAATTTATGGTGGATTGTTCCGATTTTTCCTTTCCTTAAGGAAGGTATAAATAATTTAAATTCAGGAATTAGAGAATGGAGAATTATCCAATCATCTTCTAGCGGCTTTTTAAATCTATTTCGGGGCCTCGCCCACCCAGGATGGTTTACCCCAGTTGACAGTCGTTCTGTTTTCCCTTTTTCTTCAACGATTCTTAACAACCCGATTATTCAATTAAGTTTGTTTTTTCCACTTTTTTTCACAATCCTGACACTTTTGACAAAGAAACAAAGGCTAAAGAATTATTTGTCTGTTTTGTTTTTCTTAATTTTTTATTTGCTCTCTCTTTTTTTTGCTAAGGGGGATCACTCTCCTTTAGAGTTTATTAATAATTTATTTTATCGTTACTTGCCGGGATTTTCGATCTTCCGTTCCCAAGTTCCTAAATTTGGGATGTTGATGATTTTTTCCTTGGCGGTTTGTTTCGGGTTATCTGTGGGTGAAGTCTCAGCCTTTGGTAAAAAAGATGGAGCTTTTAGAATGTCAGGATTAATCCCCTACCTGTTCATTTTCTTGGCGATACTACCAGGATACCCGTTTTTCTTAGGAGAAGTTATTCATTCTGGAAAAGGTACGACTCCCTCTTTTTATCATACAATTCCAGCCTATTACCAAGAAGCGCAGAGGTGGCTGGACGGACAGAAGGAAATTTTTTCTTTGTATTCTACCTCCAGCGGATTGGGTTCTTATGTAGTTTATGATTTGGGGAGCAATGAGAAGTATCTGGGAGTTGATATTGATTCTCATATTTTTACCAGACCTATAGTGCATGCACGCTTACCTCAAGCAGTTTTTGGAAATGAAAGAGAAAAAGCGTTTAAAGAACTGATAAAGAACGATTTTGAGGGAGCTGACCTGTTCTTTTCATTTTTCAATGTTAAATATTTGATGCTTCACAAGAATGATATAACGGCGAAGATTTACGGAGGCTATTCACTGTCAGAGTCGATTTTAAAAGCTCTCCCCGGACAAAAGAATCTAGTTTTAGAGAAACAGTATGGTGATTTGCTCTTTTACCGAGTAAAATCTATAGAAAAGTAGGAGGCAGACATGACAGAGAAAAACAGCAGAAAAAAATTAGAATTAATGATACCCTTAAGTCAACTGGAGAAATTGAACCAGAGGGCAAAAAAATTTGGCTTTAAGAACGAGGAAGAATATATTTTGTTTGTTTTGGATGAGCTGGTCAGAGAAGAGGATTATCCTAAACAAACATCGGCAAAAGATCAGGAAGAAATGAAAAAAAAACTAAAAGCTTTGGGTTATATATAGAATATAAAACTATAAAAAAGTGGTGAGAAATTTTTTTCTTATTATTGTTTTCAGCGTTTTCTTTTTTGTTTTTTCTCCAATGTTTTGTTGGGGTAAGGAAGATAAATTTATGCCTCACTTTTATATTCCGAAGAAAATTATTTTCTCCGACACTGATTTTAAGACTTTAACGGATCTACTTACAAGAGAGCGAGGCGAAGAGAGACTGGCGGTTTTTTTTAGACAGGAGGGTTTGTTTGAGAGAATAAAGAAAACAGTAGACGAGATTTATTTAAAAGGTGTGGCCAAGATCGATTTTACCAAAGAAGTTCCTTTACCGGTGGTTAGTTCATCTTTTTCTCAATGTAAAAACGGGTGGTTTGATGATTATCTTTTGTTTTTCGCTCTGCAGAAAGAAAAAATAGAAAAAGAAACGATCCAAGATAACTCTCGACTGTTAGATAAATGTCTTCTTTTTGCCTCTAAAAGAATTTTTGAAATGAAAAGTTGCCGAGATTTAAAGGAGAGAATAAATAATTATGAAGAAAATATGAATTGTGCTTTAACTCAATTAAGTCAGTTAAAAGGCACTGAAGAGCAGGAATATTTTTCCTCCTGGACGAAGGTAAGGCAGGCGCTTTTTGACCACCAAATTTCAGTGTATAAAACTGAAGAGATAGAAGGAGATGACAGAGAAAAGATGAAGAATTTGTTCAGGCAATTGGAAGAGAGGCTAAATGGTTTGTGGAAATCATTTGATTTTTCCAAGATTGCTTATCGATTTGATGCACCCGAGGCCGGGGAATATAAAATTTATTTGGAAAATGTCTGGCCAAGCAAGGGGGGATCCAAAGAAGAGAAATGGCTCTTTTTAGAAAGTAATCAGTTTGTGAAAGGAGAAAACTTTTATTCTGTTCCTGCCTATGATTATGGTAAGAATTTTCTTGACGATTCAATGAGGATTCTAGATTATTTTCCAAACACAATTTACCGGATTTCTTTTGAATATAAATCTTTTGACGGAGACCCGTTTTTTATGATCAATGAAGGCGAAAAAGGAAAGTTGTTTACCGTTAGCTTGCCAACGGCGACAGAGGAAAAAAAATATGAAACATATTTTAGGTCTTCTGGCGACGCGGACAAAGCCTTTATTGTTTTTTCGGCTCAGGAAGTGCGTAATTTAAGGATTGAAAGAATTAGAGAAAGTAAGTTGGTGGCAATTAAAACTGAGCCTGAAAATTTTCTAGAGAAAGTGCCGGAGATTGCCTTCATTAAGGTAAACCCCACAAAATATCGAATACAACTTTCGTCAGTTGACTTGCCGTTTGTCTTGGTCTTTAGCGAGAATTATCATCTTGGATGGAAATTATACATAAACAAAGTTCAAAGTGATTATAGAGAGATCGTGGCAAGTTATTTTAATGGAGAGATAAAGGAAGGAACGCATAAGAATATTTTTTTAGATAGAAGCACATTTGAAACCTGGGGGAAGAAGACAGTTTTTGAAGACACCCATTTCCCCATAAACTTTTATACGAACTCATGGTATATTCTTCCAGAAAAATTCGATAATCAAAAAAAGATAGAATTGATCTTAGAGTTTTTTCCGCAAAGACTCTTTTATTTAGGAGTGTTTCTTAGTCTTATAGGAATAACCTCAAGCTTTATATATTCAGTTGTTAAGAAGAAATTCGACTAAGGTATATGAAGAAATTATTAGAAAAAAATTTGGTATCCTTCTTATTTTTTTTGACATTAATTATTTGCGTTGTTTTGTCCCAAAAGAAAATAATTTCCTTGTTTCCGGTTACAAAAAATCAGGAGAAGATACAAGAGGTAACTGGGGAAATTCTTTTTTCGGAAAAGCAATATAAATTAGCTGGCAGTATGTTTGACCCGTCAACTGTAAAAGAAATAGCGTCCTTCGGAAATTTAGCAAACACCGGAGAAGGCCAACTTGATTATTCAGATTATTTAACCGGGAGCAACTCTCTTTTGCTAAACAGTTATAACCGGCACCGCTCAGTCTCAATTGTAACCCTCAAGGAGGAAACAAGATTAGGCGATTTTGATATTTATAAGTTGTTAATAGATTCCCGGACGGAACCGGCAAACATAGAAGAGTTGAATTTATTTTTAGAAAACGATCGCCTGCAAAAGAAATTTGGCCTGCAAATTTATCCAGAATTTCCTGGTTGGTCAGTCGTCTCCTTGCCGAAAGACAGGTTCGCTTTTATTGAAAAGATAACAGTCCCGTCAACCGCAGGAGAGTCGAAAGATGACTTTTCCTTTAATAAGATTGTTCTGGAGCTTGTTTCCCGGTCGGAAAAGGCAGCCGCAATTAATTTTGATTTATTGTGGGGGGAGCAGAAAAACAATCTTGATAGTTACTGGTTGTCAGCTACTCCTTGGTCGATATCCTTGAAAAGAACCAGTGAGGGTGTTGTTTTCTCCAAATACGGAATTGGCAGTCGTGTTGCCGGAATAAAGGCATTAAGTTCGGTTAAAAACTTTGCTGTCAGCGGAAAGTTTTTTCCTCTATCAACAGGTTATTTTGGTTTTCAGGTGAGAGGAGATTGGAAAGATCGGTATGGTTACTACGCAGTTTTAGACGGAGTCCCAAGCTCATCTTGGCGAATTTTTAAAAGAAATACCTCCAAAGAAGGCATTTTTGGTATTCATGATATTCTTTTGGCTAAAGGCCGGCAGAAAAATTTTATGATCGATCTTAATCGATGGTACTGGTTAAAGATAGTTATGAAAAACAACATTTTGAAATTTTATTTGTCTTTGGATGGGGAGAAATATGTTCAGCTTGGTCAGGTGAAAGACAATAGCTTTGCCTCTGGCGAAATTGGGATTGTTTCCGAAGTGAAGATGTTATTGATAGACGAGATTCAGTTCTCACAATAGGGAATATTATGAGCCGAACATTGAATTTAATTTATGCCTTTTTGGTTTTTTGGGCGACACTGTTTTTATATCAGGCGATTTTTCCTGCCTTATTTGCTCTCTTGGTTTTTCTCGGAGGACTATTTTTAATTGATCATCTTGGAAAATATTGCTGTTTTTTTTCTTTCACAGGCGCTGGTAAGCAGGTAGTAGAAGTTGTTTTTTCCGGGTTCGGAGGAATTGTTCTGTTTTGTCTTGTTTTTTTGCCTGTTGAGTTTATCATTAGCGAGGTGAAATATATTACTCCGAAATTGCCCGATTGTTTAAGTTTGGGAGTTTTATTATTTTTTGTTTTAATCTTCAGTTTTTTTCCGTGGAAAAAATTTTATAGGAAGAAATTATTTTATTTTTCCTTTTTGTTTTTTTTGCTCTTGGCGGGAACAGTTGCCCTAAAATATAAATCTGAAAAATTAGAAAGAGAATATTTACCAAAAATCTATTCCCTTAGTCCGAGGAAGGTTATTCAAGCCCAGATAATAACGGTAAAAGGGGCCAATTTTGGGCCTGTTTGGAAAAAAGGAAAATTGGTTTATGGTGAAGAAGACAAAGAGATAGTGATTAAGGACTGGAGTGAGAGAATGATTCTTGCCGAACAGCCTGTTCCCTCCTCTTTTGGTAAATTTCAATTAACTGTTCTCCGGAGCGATGGAGTAAGGAGCAATCCTCTGGACTTTGAGATAATTAATCCCGATACCTTGTTAAAACAATAACAACCAATAAAATAATAACCAATGAGAAAAATTAAATTAAAATTTACCAGTGTTTTAGAAACCATTTTTCTGGTCTTAGCTATCTTTTTAGGGGCCAAAAATTTTTTGGGTTATGATTTTGGTTTAAATCTGGATTTGTTTTCTCGCGTTTTTCTAATTTTGTTTCTTTTTTGGTGTTTGCTTTTGGCAATTGAGAAGAGAAAAAAAATTTATGTATTCATTTCCGTTTTAATCCAAAAGGAAAAAAATAAGTTTCATGATCACCTGTTGAAAAATCAACGAAAAATATCAACGCCTTTGAGGCTTTTAAGCCTTAGCCAAGAAGGCAAAGTAATAAAGGAAGTATTTTGGATGTGTGTTTATTTAGTGACCGTTTTTGATTATGCCGGTCGTATTTTTTTAAAAGCATTTTTTTCCAAGTATACAATTTTTGTTTTTTTTGTTGGCAGCTGGCTAATCAATTCTGCGCTACTTAACCATTATTTAGCAGATTTGACTCTTATTTTTATGTTGTTTTTTTGGTTATTAATGATCTATAAATTTAAATTAAAAGAAGAAATTTCCTATGTAATCTCTTTTTCTTTACTGATTGGCTGTCTATATTATTCAATCAAAAGAAACAATTTGTGGGCAGAAAAATTTGCCGATTGGCTTTATTTCTTTTTATTCTTTGCGGTAGTTCAAAGTTTAATAAAGAAGGTGAGAAGTAATGAAGATTAAACTTTCAGCGCTATTTTTAGTCGTTTTGCTGGCAGTAGGTTTTTTTTATAGAATATATGGACTTTCTGAAAATTACTCTTTTTGGATAGATGAATTTAGTTCAGGGGATTTTGCCGCAGCCATAGTAAAATTTGGAGCCCCTCAGACTAAAACAGGAAATTGGGAACCTAAAACGCTTCTTTATCAATATTTGATGGCTTTGGGCATGAAGATTGCCGGAGTGAATGAATTTGGGGCAAGGTTGCCGGCAGTTTTTTTCGGGACAATAACAATCTTGGCAGTGTTTTTAATTTTTAAAAAACTTTTTGATTGGCGAGTCGGGTTAGGTGTTAGTTTGATGACAACTTTTTTTGCAATGGAGATTGTTTGGTCCCGCCAAGCAAGAAGTTATGCTTTATGGCAATTGGTTTCGTTGTGTCTAATCTATTTTTTCTGGGAGACAATGGAGAATTTTAGTTTAAAAAATTTTGTCTTTTTCTTGTTTTTCTTTTGTTTGAGCTTAATTTCTCATTTTTTGACAATTGGCTTGATTTTTCCAATGTTTTTTTATTTTCTGATATTTAAAAGAAAAGGGTTTTCCCCAAAAAAATTAATGAAAATAAAATTTCGTGATTTGTCCCTTTTGTTTGTCTTTTCTGCTGTTTTGACATCAATTTTAGTCACCTTTGGCTTGCAAGAGACAGTAAGTCAAATCTGGGAGGAAAGGACGAACCTGTTTTTGTTGTTTAATCATCTCCTTTATTACCATTCATTTTTTTGGCGTCAATACGGTCTTTTGGTTTTTGGAGCAATTTTGGGGGCTTCTTTAGCCTTTAAGAGAAGAGAAAGACGTGATTGCTATTTAATTCTGGTTATATTGGGTTATGTTTTATTTGCTACCTTTTTGGTTAAATGGCATGATGTTCGCTATCTCTATCCGGTATTCCCAATATTCTTTTTTGTATACTTTATATACCTTCTTTTGGAGATTACGGCGACAATTTCTAACAAAAAAAATTTTCAAACGATCATTTTTTTTGTTCTTGTCCTTTTTGTGATTGCTAATGGTTATAAATTTGTCGTAAAACCAAAAAAATTTTATTCTCCAAATACAGATATGAGGGAAATTCCCTTGGCTGATTATAATTTAGCTTATCAGAGGATTAAGCAGGTAATTCACCATGATAATCATGTAGCCGTAGTTGATACCTGGTCGCCGAGAATGGCTTGGTATTTGGGTCGAGATTATTGTTGTGCTTATAGGATTCGCAGTGTTCAGGACTTTCCTTTCAAACAAGAGAAAGCTCGTAAGATAGAGACAGGCTTTGGTTTTGGGGCGATTACTGATGTAGATGATTTGTTGTCGACAATAAAAGATTACAAAAAGGGTTTTGTTTTTATTGATGGTCATGAGATTCCTTATTTGCCAAAAGATACTTTGGGTTATATTGAGAATAATTTAAAGTTGGAAATAAAATTTGACAGGTTTTCTCTCGATCCCGATCCTTACGATACTTGGCCCGCTTGGCTTTACTCCTGGGGAATCTAAGATTTCATTGTTGACAACGCTTTATGTTACTGGTAATTTAGAGATAACATGAGAAGAAGATACAAAACAATAAGTGTTCCCGAGGAACTTGTTGAACAGATAGAGCAACTGATTTCACAAACAGGTTTCCGGACAGCCACAGAATTTATTCTCTATTATGTTCGGAGAGCGCTGGCGAAGATTCAAAGCCGTAAAGGCGGATTGGAGAGAATAATAGAAGATTTGTCACCGAAAGAGGCAAGAGAGGTGAAAAGGAAATTGAAACAGTTGGGTTATTTGGAATAAGGGGAAAAATATGAATACCTTAGATATTTTGGAAGAAAAAAGTATTTTTGTAATCAGGGAAGCCGCTCGGCAGTTTAAAAAGATTGGTGTCCTTTGGTCTGTAGGAAAAGATTCTACGACAACTGTTTGGCTTTGTCGAAAAGCTTTTTTTGGCCAGATGCCTTTTCCAGTGATCCACATTGATACTGGTTATAAATTTCCTGAAATGTATACCTTTCGTGACCGATTGGCAAAAGAATGGGGTTTGAAGTTGATAATTGCAGAAAACAAAAATGCGAAAAATGAAGGAATTGGGCCAGAAAAAGGGAAGTTTGAATGCTGCACTGCGCTAAAAACCGAGGCCTTGAAGATACTGCTGGAGAAAGAAGGTTTTGACGCCTTGATTTTGGCAATCCGCCGTGATGAACACGGGATAAGAGCCAAAGAAAGATGTTTTTCTCCGAGAGATAAAGACTTCAAATGGGATTATAAAAATCAAGCACCTGAAATGTGGGATATGTATGCGAATTTATCGGACGATAAGACACACACCAGAGTTCACCCGATTTTACACTGGACTGAGTTGAATGTCTGGGAGTATATCAAGAAAGAGGGAATTCCTATCAATCCGATGTATTTAGCAAAAAATGGTCGGAGATATCGTAGTTTAGGATGTATGCCTTGCACGGGGACAGTTGAATCAAACGCCGACACGATAGACAAGATTATTGAAGAACTAAAGACTACTAAAGTATCCGAAAGATCGGGTAGGGCACAGGATAAGGAAAAAGCTTTTATGATGCAAAAATTAAGAATGTTGGGGTACATGTGATGCAACATCAAAAATCAAAAATCAAAAATCAAAACTTACCAAATATTACTGTAGCGAGTGTGGGGCATATTGATCATGGAAAATCAAGTTTGTTTGGGAGATTGTTATATGATTCCGGTCAAGTGAAGCCTGATCGGATTGTGGAGTGGCAAAAGACTGGGGGCAATAATTTCGCTTTCTTACTTGATAGCTTTGAGGATGAGCAGAAAGGAGAAATGACGATAGATGTTTTTTATTCTCAATTTGAAACAAAGAAATACAAATTTATCCTGATTGATGATCCCGGTCATCTGGAATTTATTAAAAATATGTTGACAGGTATTTCGCAAGCAACAGGTGTAATTTTGGTTATTTCTGCAAAACCCGGTGAAGGTATCCAGTTTCAAACTAGGCGTCACATGATGCTTGTGAAACTTTTAGGGATAGAACAAGTTTTAGTAGTGGTTAACAAGATGGATTTAGTAGGATATGATTTGAGAAGATTTATGCAAATTAAGGAAGAAATTGGTAAATTTTTGAGGGAGACAGGTTTTAATTTAAATAGGATTCCTTTTGTCCCTGTTTCAGCTGTAAAAGGTGATAATGTTTTTTACCAGTCTAAAAATATGTCTTGGTATAGGGAAAAAACTCTTTATGAGTTTTTGGATGAAGTTTTTTCTCCGCCTTCTTCCCCGATTGACAAACCACTGAGGATTATTTTTCAGGGTTCATTTCGAGCTGGCGATGAGGAAGTCGTTTTTAGTAGGGTGGAGAGTGGGATGTTAAAGAAAGGTCAATTCATAACTCTGTCTCCTGAAAATAAGATAGTAAAAGTACAAGAAATGAAAAGCACTCTGGAGAGTAAAAAGAGACTTTTACCAACAGAAACAGGAGGACTGGTGCTAAAAGGTGATATTTTTTTAGATAAAATTGGGCAACAAGTGGGTGGTTCTGTTAAACAACCTCCAAGATTGGTCCAGAGAGTTCTGGGAGAAATTTTTTTGCTTTTAGATGAGTCAATAAAGAGGGGGGATAAATTACTTTTCAGAGTTGGGACAAGGGAAATTTCCTGTTTGATAGAAAAGATATTAAGGCGAATAGATTCCGAAACCGGTGAGATATTGGAAGAGAATTCTTTTCGGGTAGAAGCCGCAGAGATGGCAGATGTAGAAATTTCTTTTGATCAGCCTACAGTTGTGGAGAAATTTTCAGATTTTCCCACCTTAGGACGTTTTCTTCTTTTCCGCGGCAAAAAAAACATCGCTGCTGGAATTACCGTTAATTAATTGTGGCGAAAAATCAGGTCATAGAATTCCGTAATTTTTGGCTTTCGGGATATTTTGGCGTCAAAATTTAAAGAGTAAAAGCCGGCCATAGTGTGGTCGCCAAATCTGCCAACCTCCTTCATTCCGTGGTCTGAAGTTATGAGTATTTTTTCGGCGGGTTGGATCTTTTTGGTTTGGTATGCAAGTTCATTTAATTCCTCATAAACGTTTTCCATTGTTTTTAAGCTACCAAAGTTTAGGTGGCCGATGACATCCGAGAGAGCAAAATAACCAATTAATAAATCGTGATTTTTTTTCAGTTCTTCAAAGAAAATTTTTTTTGTTTTTTTATGGTTTTTCCAAGCAATTTGATTATATGTTTCAATGATACTTTCTGAACTGCTGCCCACAAAAAATTCTTTTAAGAGTTCTCGTTCTTGGCGATGTTCTTCACCATAAGAAAAGGCAGGTAAATCTATTGCTTTGGAGTTTTTAAATTTTTTTAAGAATGTTTGTTCTGGTTTGACCTTAAATGTCCAGAGATCTTCCTTTACTTCGGATTCCATATTTCTCCCGGTTAAAAATGAAGCCCAAAGAATAACTGTTTTCGGGAGGGAAAATTCCTTGATGTTTGTATTTCCATAGCGGTCTTGCTTCAAAAACTCGCAAGAAAATTTTTCCACCAGTGATAATTCCAAACCATCAAGTGCTAAAATAATCATAAGGAGAAGTATATCAGATTTTTTTATTCATAGGAAATATGACATCCCCCCCCGCTTCGCTGCAGGGGGTATCCTTTGGATGGGGTATTCTTGAGGTCGCGAATAAATGATAGTGGATAGTAAATATAAGTATAATTGGGGTATGAAAAAGTATTGGCCAATAGTGCTTCTTTCCCTTATATTTTTGGGACTTTACCGCTTTATCTTTAATCTTTATTTTGCCCAAGATGATTTTTTTCATTTAAAAATGAGTTTGGTTAATAATTTTTCCGATTTTATTAATTTTTTTTCTTTTAAGAATCAGTTTGGCTATACCTTTTATCGCCCGATAAGCACTCAAGTCTATAATTTGGTTATGGTATCTCTTTTTGGTTATAATCCCTTCTTTTTTCATCTTATTTCTTTTTTATTTTTTATCGCTAATATTTTTTTAGTTTTTAAGATTGTTAACAAAATTTTACAAAAAGAGAGCCTTGCCTGGTTGGTAGCTTTTCTTTATGGCTTGAATGCTTCAAATGTTGGCAGTCTGAGTTATATTTCCAATTTTCAGGAAATTTGCATGGCCTTTTTTACTTTTCTTACTTTCTGGTTTTATCTTAAAAAGAATTCCCTGTTTTTGTTGACTTTTATTCTTGCCCTCCTTTCAAAAGAAGCGAGCATTACCTTTTCTTTTATCATTATTTTTTATGAATTCTTATTGGGAAAAAAGAATTGGCGGAAAATATTGCCTCTATTTTTGGTTTTGGGAATTTACGGTATTTTTAGATTATCTTCCGGTCTGCCTGACGTTTCTGTTTACCGGCCTGTTTTTTCCTTAAAGAAAATTTTAAACAGTTACTTATGGTATTTTTTATGGGGTTTAGGATTGCCGGAAATGTTAACTGACTTTATTGGACCGGGGATAAAATTTAGTCAAGAATTGTTTATTAATTTCGGCAGGGAAGTGTTAGTTTATTTAATTGGCAGTTTTTCTTTTTTTGGTCTTTTAGCAATCGGATTGCTCAAATTTAAGAAAAAAGATTTCAAAGTGGTTCTCTTTTTTCTTGCCTGGTTTGCAGTCGGTTTAATGCCGGTTATTTTCTGGCCATTTCATAAATACGTTTACTATTTAACCATGCCTCTTTTGGGTTTGGCGGCGAGCTTAATGATTATTTTAAAAAATGCTCCCCGATTTGTGTGTTATTTCGGGATTCTCTTTTTGATTATCATCTCCGTAACGACAACTAACCTTTCGCAAAAAACTTATTGGGTAGTTAACCGATCCAAAATATCTCAACAAATTATTGAAGATTTTAAAAAACAATATCCTTCCTTGCCCAAGGAAGCGGCGATATATTTTAGAAATGATCCGAATTATCCTACTGTTCCTAATTTTGGCAATTCCTCAACTCAAGCGTCATACGCCTTATCCGGAGAAAGTGCTTTTCAACTTTTGTATCATGATTTAACCATTAAGGTGTATTTTGAGGATTTAGACAAACCACCAGAAAACATAAATAATCTAATTATTGTAACGGCAAAAATTTGAGCGAATGAAGAAAATCGCGTCGGCAACCATAATTTTTTTTATCCTTGTTTTAGCTTTGTTTGTAAGGGTTTATCGGTTAGACAGAAATTTGCCGGCTTTATATGCAGATGAGGTTGGAGGAGGATATACTTCCTATGTCTATCTTCAAGAACCAGCGACTTCTTTTCCTGATTTTCTCTACAGGAATTTCTATCGTAGGTTGGTTATGTTTACTTGGCTGTTTGGTTTAACTCCTTTAGGAGTCAGACTTCCTTCTGCAATCTACGGAACGCTCTTGCTTTTTATCTTTTATCTTTTTATCAGACAAATAGATTACAAAGAGATTAAAAACCAAGATTTAATTCCCCTTATCACTTTGATTTTGCTTTCTTTTGTTCCTTGGGGTATTCATTTAAGTCGTATAGGCCACCCTTTTGTTCTTTTATTTTTGTTGACGATGAGTCTGCATTGGATTTTATACATTAAAGCAAAGTCTCCTAGAGAATACATAATTTCTATTCTTCCGTTATTTTTTGCCGCCTGGTGCTATCCTTCTGGGATAATACTTGGACCTTTGTTTATTTTGCTGTTAATGCTCAAAAAAAGAAAAAAATATTTGAGGCAAGAAATCAAAATTATATTTTTTTTAATAATCATCGCCATTGGGATTTTTGTTTTGCTGCTTCCGAGATCTGGGGCAAGAGGATTCGATTTGGCTATTTGGCGCGATGTTAATGTTACTGCCAACGAGGATTTAGACCGCGGCTTGGCGAGATTGAGTTCTCCTTCAATCTTTTCTCTTAATAAGGATCCTGACGTTGTCGGAAAATTATTTTATAACTATCCTCTCGCTGTTGTCCGCGTTTTTATGCGAAATTATTTATCTTTTTTCTCGCCTGATTTTTTATTTTTAAAAGGCGATCCTGTTCTTCGTTATTCAACCGGCAGGTTTGGGGTGTTATATCCAATGCTCTTACCCTTTTTAGTTTACGGCATCTTTCTTATGGCGACTAAAGGCGATCTTAAAATAAAAGAAATGTTTTTTTTCTGGATCATGGTTGCTCCAATTCCTGCGGCGATAACTAAAGATGGGGCGGGTTATTTATTGCGGGTGACTACCATGCTACCGTTATTGACATGTTTGTCAGCCTTGGGTTTTATTGGCAGTTTAGAATTTTTTAGCAAGAAAATTAGGATTTTGTATTTTCTTTCAATATCTTTCCTCTTTGTTTTCTCTGTCTACAGCTTTCTTTTTAATTATTTCCATGTTTATCCAGCTAAAGCCGCTAAAAGTTTTGAATATGGTTTTAAACAGTTGGCTGATTGGCAAAAAGAAGAAAATTTACTCCCTTTGTTAATAATTTGGGATGGCTATTATCCCCGTTTTTATTTTGCTTTTTGGCAGCCAACTTTTTTCAAAAAACTTAATAGATTTGTTGTCAAAAAAATAGAGGTTGATAAAAGTGTCTTTTATCAAGCCGCCGAAAATCTTTACTTTTCTCTTCCCAAAGAAGAGACTGATTTAAAGATGTTTTTGGAAGAAAAGAAAATTTTCTTTTTGGCTTTACCAGTGGATTTGCGAGAAAGTTTTAGCCGCTATCAGTTATTTCAAGAAAAACCAGTTAAAAGTATTGAGTACCCGGACAGAACTCCTGTTTTTTATCTTTATCAAATTAGCCATTAGATATTGAGAGTTTGTCCTTTGACGACATTGAGGTTTGTTAGCAGAGAAGGTA
>Ga0210049_1002893_pt1 | contig 15738 bp, 18 predicted proteins | sample CryGeyCG2014_300_2_FD_183964 | JGI IMG/M metagenome (GOLD analysis project Ga0210049, IMG submission 183964) | Groundwater microbial communities from aquifer - Crystal Geyser CG06_land_8/20/14_3.00 (SPAdes) (version 2) | ecosystem: Environmental > Aquatic > Deep subsurface > Groundwater | place... | reverse complement strand
TTTCATTTACATTGAAGATGCAGTTGAAGCTTATTCTGCAATAATACAGAATGCAGGAATATTTCTCGGATTCAAGGAAATTGAGGTTGGAAGCGGCATGCCAATAAAGATAAGAGATCTTGCATCTACAATAAAAAGCATGACCGGCTCAAAATCAATTCTCAATTTGGGAGCGATTCCGTACAGGAAAAATGAGCCAATGTACACCTGCGCAAACATCTCGCTTTTGAAAAGAATGGGATGGAGTATTAGATACAATATTGAAAGCGGACTGAAAAATGATATTGAGTATTACAGGAAGGAGATGGCAAAATGAAAATCCTGATAACCGGCGGATTAGGGTTCCTTGGAAGCAACCTCACCCACCATGCGCTTGAGGAGGGCGACGAAGTATTAGTTATAGACAATTTGTTTAAACCGAGAAATTCGGAAAATCTCAAATGGCTTAAGCAATTCAAGAAATTCAAATTTGAAAAAAAGGATGTGCGCAACTGGGAGGAAATAAGCAACGAAATAAAGAAATTTCAGCCAGATGTGATATTCCACGCCGCAGGGCAGGTTGCAATGACAACCTCAATTGCAAATCCAAGGCTTGACTTTGAGATAAATGCTCTAGGAACATTCAATGTGCTTGAAGCAGTAAGGCTGTTTTCCCCGAAATCTGCAGTGATATTCTCATCTACAAACAAGGTGTATGGAGACCTTGAAAACATAGAGTATGCTGAAAGCGAAACAAGGTATACTGCAAAAGATTTCCCAAAAGGCTTTGATGAAACACTTCCCCTTGAATTCCACAGCCCATACGGATGCTCAAAGGGCTGCGCAGACCAGTACCTTTTAGATTATCACAGGATTTACGGGCTAAAGACAGTTGTATTCAGGCATTCTTCAATGTACGGGGACAGGCAGTTCTCAACATATGACCAGGGCTGGATTGGATGGTTCGTGGAACAGGCACTCAGAATAAAAAAAGGCGAAATAAATGAAATAGAAATACACGGCACAGGAAAGCAGGTAAGGGATGTGCTTTTTGCTGATGACGTGGTTGCGCTTTACTTTTCTGCTGCAAAAAACATAGACAAATGCGCAGGGCAGGTATTTAATATCGGAGGAGGAATAAAAAACAGCCTGTCTCTCTTAGAACTTTTCAGATTCCTTGAAAAAGAGCTTTCAATAAAAATAAAAATTAAAAAGAAGGAATGGAGGGAAAGTGACCAGAAATTCTTTGTTGCATACCTTGGAAAGATAAAAAAAGCAATAAAATGGAGCCCAAAAGTCGGTAAAGAAGAAGGAATAAGAAGAATAATAAAATGGGTTAAAAAAAATGAATAAGATTTCTGCATTTATAATAACAAAAAATGAAGAGAACAAGATAGAAAGAACTCTGAAAAATATAAGAGATTTGGTTGATGAGATTGTAATAATTGATGGGTACAGCACAGATAAAACCTGCGCAATTGCCAAAAGATACGGCGCAAGAGTGATAGAGAGCAAATTTGCCGGATTTGACAGGGAGAAAAACAAGGGGATAAGAGCCTGCAGGAATGATTGGGTTCTTGACATAGACGCAGATGAGATTCTTTACCCTGAAACAATAAGGGAAATTAAAAGAATTCTTGAAAATCCAAAGTTTGACGCATATGCCATGCAGAGAGAAGAGTTTTTCCTGGGCAAAAAGATAATGGAAATAAAACTGATACGGCTTTACCGGAAAAAATCCGCCCATTATGAGGGGTATGTCCATGAAGTCCTGAAAGTGAATGGAACAATTGGGAAAATAAGGGGAAGAATGAGGCACGAGAACAATGACTACCAAAACCTCTTTGACATTTTTGCAGATATGAATAAGCTTATGGAAGGAGAAGTCAAGAAGATAGAGGACTCCAAGGTAAAAATCGGCAGGGCAAAAAACATCTGGCTCATAACATTCCTTCCAATAAAATGGTTCTTCGGATTCCTTCTTTACAAGGGCACAATAAGGGCTGGTTGGGAAGGAATTTGGGAAGCATACCTTGCCGGGCACTACCAGTTTATGATATATTTGAGATATTACGAAAAACATAACTCAGTAAAATCGCGAAAATGAAAAAGAAACTCTCAATCTGCATACCGACATACAATAGGCAGAACTTTCTTGCAAGGCTTCTTGACAACTGCATAAAAGAAACAACTGGAATTGAAAATCTTGTTGAAGTGTGCGTTTCAGACAACGGCTCGACAGATGAAACAGAAAAAATCTTAAAAGCATATTCTAAGAAAAGCCGGCTAATCAGATACAGAAGGAACAAAAAAAATTTGGGATTTGAGAGCAACCTTGTCTCTGTGCTTTCAATGGCTAAAGGAGAATACTGCTGGATAATGGGAGATGATGACATTTTCTTAAAAGACTCAATAAAAGAGATTTTAAGTATTATTGACTTGAAAAATCCAGATTTTATAATCTCTGAATTCAAAAGCAGCTTTCAGGGGAATTATATAAACTGGAAAGGCAACTCAGAAATAAAAGAAGAGAGACAGATAAGAAAAATCTTTATCGATAAGTTTAGTGAAATTGTTTTCATGAGTTCAAATATACTTAAAAGGAAATTATTTTTTAATGCAAAAAAGAAAATTATAAAAAATGTATTCATGCACACATTAATTCAGTTTAGATCATTGCCTAAGATAAAAAAGCTTTTCATAACTAAAAAAGCCGCCATATTTGATTCAAGCGAAGGTGCTGTTCCTACAAAAAAGACAGCACTTCAATTATATCTTATAATAAGTAAGTGTGCAAGCGGGTTATACAAATGTGCATTGATAAAAAAAGAAGAATATAACTATCTCATAGAAAAACTGTATTCAGAGTTTTTCCTGCATCTTATCTTCTATCATTTTGCGATAAAAGAGGATGGATGCTCTAAAGAAGAATTAGAGAAAATAAAAAATGAAATATATAATAAATTCATAAAAAACACAAAAAACGATAATATGAAGATACACCTTTCATTTTTAATAATTAAAAGCAAATTCCTGCTTCATATATTCAAAATGGGCTATTTTTTTATTTATGTAAAAATCATGAATCTTTTCAGAAAAGACAAAAAGCAAATTGCCTGGAAGTTCTGGGAAAAAAACAAGAGTGCAGGTGGAAGAAGGAATTACTTTTAAATAGATAGAATAATTTAAATATTGAAAATATTGAGATACTGTTTGGGGTGGAAAAATGAAGGTTATAATTCTTTGTGGAGGGCTTGGGACAAGGCTGAGGGAGCAGACAGAGTTCATACCAAAACCAATGGTGACTGTAGGCGGAAAGCCAATACTCTGGCACATCATGAAAATCTACTATCACCAAGGGTTTAATGAGTTTGTGCTGCCTCTTGGATACAAAGGAGAGTTGATAAAGGAATATTTCATGCACTACAAGTGGAAAAACTCTGATTTCACGCTTGAAGTTGGAAAAGATAAGGGAGCGGAATTCCACAACAACAAGGAATGCGAGAACTGGAAGATACACTTCATAGACACAGGGCTCCTGACAAAAACCGCAAGAAGGGTTCATCTTTTAAAAAAAGTCCTGACAGATGAGGACGGCTTCATGCTGACATACGGAGACGGAGTTGCAGACATAAACTTAAAGGAGCTTCTTGAATTTCACAAGAAAAAAGGGCTTCTTGCAACAATAACCGGATTCAAACCAAATCATAGATTCGGGCTTGTTGAAGAAAGAGACGGAAAAGTAAAAAAATTCAAGGAAAAGCCGCAGATGTCAGACATGGTAAATATCGGATTTATGGTGTTCAGCAAGAAGGCACTTGACTATTTTACAGAGGAAGATGTAATGCTTGAAACAGAAGTCCTTCCCAAAATTGCAAAAGATGGAAAGCTTGCAATTTACGAGCATAAAGGCTCGTGGCATTACATGGACACCCAAAGGGACTGGGAAGAGCTCAATAAAATCTGGGAACAAAAACCAGTGTGGAAAATATGGAAGGACTAAACATCTATAAAGGAAAAAAAGTGCTTGTCACAGGGCACACTGGCTTCAAGGGAGCATGGCTCTCAATCTGGCTCATAAGAATAGGTGCAAAAGTAATTGGATTCTCGCTTCCGAAGTCTGACAATGACTATGTGTATAAGCAGACTGGGCTTGGAAATGCGATTTTTGCTGATGAAAAAGGAGAGATAAGAGACTATAAACAGCTGAAAAAAGTATTTGACAAATACAAACCTGATTTTGTATTTCATCTCGCTGCTCAGCCTCTAGTGAGGCTCTCTTATGAGATTCCCCTTGAGACATTTGAGGCAAATGTGATTGGAACTGCAAATGTGCTTGAGTGCATAAGGAAAAGCAGTTCTGTGAAGGGCGCTGTGCTGATAACAACAGATAAGTGCTACAAAAATAAGGAAACAATAACGCCATACAAGGAAACAGACGAGCTTGGAGGATATGACCCATACTCATCAAGCAAGGCCTGCGCAGAAATCGTGATTGGGAGCTACCGCGACGCATTCTTCAGAAATTCAGATATATTAATTGCCTCTGCAAGGGCAGGAAATGTGCTCGGAGGCGGGGATTTCGGGAAAGACCGACTTGTTCCCGACTGCATAAACTCGCTGATAAAAGGGAAACCAATAAGGATAAGAAACCCTAATGCAGTAAGGCCATGGCAGTACATCCTTGACGTTCTTTACGGATACCTTCTTCTGGGAAAGAAGCTGCTCGAAGGCAGGAGGGAGTTTGCAGAGCCATGGAACTTCGGACCTGAGCAGCGCTCAATAGTGCCTGTGAGGAAAATTGCAGACTTGATGGTAAAAGAGTGGGGCTCGGGAAGCTGGCAGGACTGCAGTAATTCCAAAGAGAAGAAGCACGAGGCAAAACTCCTGAATCTGGACATCACAAAAGCCAAGAAGAAATTAGGATGGAAGCCAAAGCTCACAATTGATGAGAACATAAAGCAAACAGTCAGATGGTACAGGAACGAGAGGGCGCTTGGGAAAGGGGATGTTCTAAATCTATGCTATTCAGAGATAGCGATGTATGAGAAGAAAAGATGAGAGAAAAAAAGGTTCTGATAACAGGCGCAACAGGGTTCATAGGCGCAAACCTGGCGCACCGGCTGGCAAAAAAGGGAAAGGGCACAGTATATGTAACTGTAAGGAAAGAATCCAATCTGTGGAGGATAAATGACATAAAAAATTCGCTGAAATTCATAAATTGCGACCTTACAGATTATTCTGAGACGGAAAAAATTGTGGAAGAGATAAAGCCGGATGTTGTTTACCACTGTGCAGCATACGGCGCGGTATATGGAGAAAATGATTTTCTTAAGACAATTCAAACCAATCTCATTGGAACAATAAACCTGATTAATTCATGCATTGGAAAGGGGATTTCTGCATTTGTGAATCTCAGCAGCTCTTCTGAGTATGGGTTGAAGGACAGGCCGATGAGAGAGGATGACCCGCTCAATCCGAATACTGACTATGGCATATCAAAGGCAGTTACGACAGAATATGCATCCCAGATTGGAAAACTCAAGGGCATGCCAATAATTACATTGCGCCTTTTTTCGCCTTTTGGATACTATGAGTCAAAAAGCAGGCTGATTCCATCGCTTCTGCTGAGCATCATAGAAGGCAGGGAGCCGCAGCTCGCAAATCCCGGCTCTGCAAGGGATTTCATTTTCATTGAGGATGTAATAGATATCATGATTGAGGCCTCCCTAAAGGCAGGAAAGCATGCCGGCGGGGTATTCAATGTTGCAAACGGAAGACAGTTCACTGTAAAAGAGGTTGCAGAGCTTGCGATAAAGATAAGCGGGAAGAATCTGAAGCCGCACTTCAATGCGCTGCCCGAAAGAGTATACGACACGAACTGCTGGGTTGCGGACATGAAAAAGACATTTGCAAGCTTTAACTGGAGGCCGAGATACAGTATGGAAAAATCATTGGAAATAATGCTTGGCTGGCTTGAAAAAAACAGAGGATTATACATCCAAAATGGAAAATAGGGAATTACTTGAAAAAGCGAAAAAAATAAGGAGAAACTGCCTGATTCAGGTTTCTGCTGCAAAATCATCACACATAGGAAGCATGCTTTCAATTGCAGACATTTTAGCATATTTATTCTATAAAGAGATAAAAAAGGAAGATAGATTTGTATTAAGCAAAGGGCATGCCTCACTTGCGCTTTATGCAGTTCTTGCTGACAAGGGAATAATCTCAGAAGAAATGCTAAAGACATACTGCAAAAATGGAAGCTGTCTCATAGGACACCTTAATCACAAGGTTCCTGGAGTTGAGGTATCAACTGGCTCCCTAGGGCACGGGCTTCCAATGGCTGCAGGAATGGCGCTCGCAAACAAGATTGATGGAAAAAGCGCGAGAGTATACTGCCTTATTGGAGACGGGGAATGCCAGGAAGGCGCGGTCTGGGAATCGCTGATATTCATATCTAATCATGATTTGAAAGGACTCGTCATAATAATTGACGCAAACAAGCTGCAGGGGTATGACTTCTGCGAAAACATATTTCCTGAAAAACGGCTGATTGCAATGCTGAAGGCAACAGGGCTTAATTTCTACGAGATAAACGGGCATGATTTTTCAGACATGGAAAAAACATTTGAGAAAATAGGAAACAGCAAAAATGAAAAGGCAAGCATAATATTTGCCCACACAACAAAAGGGAAGGGAGTTTCATTCATGGAAAACAAGCTGGAATGGCACTACAAGAGCCCGGATGACGAGCAGCTGAAAAAGGCATTGGAAGAACTAAAATGAGAAATGCTTTCATAACTGCGCTGGAAGGAGAAGCAGAGAGAAATGAGAGAATTGTCCTTCTCACAGGAGACCTTGGATTCTCTGTGTTTGAAAATTTTCAGAAAAAATTTCCTGAAAGGTTCTTCAATGCGGGCTTATCCGAGCAGAACATGATGGGGCTTGCCGCAGGACTCTCTTTATCAGGAAAGAAAGTTTTTGTGTATTCAATAATCCCATTTGTAACATTCAGATGCCTTGAGCAGATAAGAAATGACATCTGCTACCAGGACTTAGATATTGTAATAGTTGGCGTTGGCTCTGGATTGTCCTACGGAGCTCTCGGATTCAGCCACCACGCAAACGAGGACATAGGTGCATTAAAGTCAATACCGAACATTACGATACTTTTACCTTCTGACCCGAGTGAGGTTTCTGCTTTGGTAAAAGAATCATTTTCATACACGCATCCAATCTATTTAAGATTAGGAAGAAACAACGAAAAAAAATTCAACAATTCTTCTAACATAAAAATAGGCGAAGCATATTATATCGCTGAAGGAAAGGATATTGCGCTAGTCACTCACGGGAGCATAATTGAGGAGGTAATGGGCGCATATGAAATGCTTAAGGAAAAAGGAATTAATGCGTCTGTAATTTCATGCCCGACAATAAAACCGCTCAATGAAAAATTCTTCGAATCAATGTACAAAAAGCACAAAAAAGTGTTTGTAGTTGAAGAGCACAACGCAATCGGGGGGCTTGGGGATTCCTTATGCTCCTTCGGGAAAACCATAAAAATCGCAATCAATGACCACTTCATCTGCGAAGCAGGGGACAATAAATACTTAAGAGCAAAAGAAGGGCTTAATGCTGAATCAATTACAAAAAGGGTTTTGGAAGAGTTAAAATGAGAACTAAAGAAGAAATAAAAAAAGAGATTTATTCACGGGTAAAAGAGTATTATGATTCTTACCTCTCTTCAAGAGGCGAGGCAATACCTGTTTCCGGGAAGAAATATGATGAGAAAGAGCTGATATCCATAGTTGATGCTGCTCTTGAGGGATGGTGGACAGAAGGAAAGGTGACACTTGAGTTTGAGGAGAAATTCAAGAAATTCTTAGGAGTAAGTAATGCAATTGTAGTAAATTCAGGCTCTTCAGCAAACCTGCTTGCATTTAAGGCGCTTATGTCTTCTAAGATTAAAGAGAGAAGAATAGAGCTGGGGGATGAAATAATAACTGTTGCAGCATCATTCCCAACAACAGTCAACCCAATAATACAAGCAGGATGCATTCCTGTGTTCTGCGATGCTGAATTAGGAACATACAACATCAGGATTTCGGACATGAAAAAGGCGCTATCCTCCAAAACAAAGGCAGTGATGATTGCGCACACTCTCGGAAACCCATTTAACGTGAAAGAAGTGTCTGAGTTCTGCAGAAAGAACAAACTATGGCTGATTGAGGATTCCTGCGATGCGCTTGGGGCAACTTATGATGGGAAGAACGTCGGAACATTCGGGGACATTGCAACATTCAGCTTCTACCCTGCGCACCACATAACAATGGGAGAAGGAGGAGCTGTTGTAACTAATAATCCAAACTTAGCGCGGATAATACGCTCAATACGCGACTGGGGAAGGGACTGCTGGTGCATGACAGGGCATGACAACACCTGCGGAATGCGGTATTCCTGGAAACTCGGGGATTTGCCTCTCGGCTATGACCATAAGTATATCTATTCTGAGATTGGATACAATCTCAAGAATACTGACTTGAATACTGCAATTGGAGTTGCACAGATGGACAAACTGCCTTCTTTTATTTCTGCAAGAAGGAAAAACTTTGAAGAACTGCTGGACAAGATGAAAAAGTTTGAGAAATACTTCTATTTGCCTGTTGCTGAGCCAAATTCAGAGCCAAGCTGGTTTGGATTCCTGCTCACTGTGAAAGAAGATGCTGGGTTCACAAGGGAAGACCTGCTTAAATTCCTGGAAAAAGAGAAAATAGGAACACGGCTTCTTTTCGGCGGAAACATTACAAAGCAACCGTACTTCATAGACAACAAGATAAAGCATAGAATTATTGGAGACTTAAAGAATACGGATATCATAATGAAGAATACATTCTGGATAGGAGTATGCCCACTGATTGAAAAAAAAGACATTGAGAAAATGAGCGAAGCATTTGAAAGGTTTTTGAAAAGATGAAAATACTATTAACCGGCGCCACAGGATTCATAGGAAGCCATGTTCTAAGGAGAGGACTGAGCGAAAATTATGAGATAATAATAGCTAAAAGAAGTAATTCAAACACAAAGAGAATAAAAGATGTTCTGGACAATGTAAAGTGCTATGATGTTGACACAATGCCGCTTTCAAAAATATTTGATGAGAATAAAATAGATTTAGTCATTCATTGCGCCACAAATTACAAAAAGAACCATAATTATGAGGACATACCTTCCTTAATAGAAGATAATATTACGTTTCCCTCACAAATTCTCGAACAAATGCAGATTCATAATGTCAAGTATTTCATAAACACAGGCTCTTTTTTTGAATATGCATTATCTACTTCTTCTGATTCACCCCGAAAAAAAATTAATGAAATGCAAAAAAAAGAACCATATGATTTTTATGCAGCGACTAAAAGTGGTTTTTCAGAGATATTGAAGTGGTATTCCAAGAATTGTGGTATTAAGGTAATTGAACTAAGATTGTTTTCAGCTTATGGACCGGGCGATAATGAGAAATTATTCAATTTTCTGATTAAGAACTTCATAAATCAAAAAAAATTTGAAATGTGCCCCTGCGAACAGCAGTGGAACTGGACTTTTGTTGAGGATATTGCAGATGCATATATCTGCTCAATTAAATACATAACAAACATGAAATCAGATTATGAATGCTTTAATATTGGAAATGAAAAAACAGCATCAATAAAAGAACTTATAAAAATTATTGAAAAAATATCGGGAAAAAATAATCTTGTTTCATATACAAAGCCATATGTAGAAAAGGAGATATTTTATGTAAATTGCAATAGCAAAAAAGCCCAAAAAGAATTTGGATGGAAGGCAAAATATAATGTAAAGAAAGGCATTAAAATAACATACGACTGGCTAAAGGAGGAGATAAAAAATGAAAGACCAAACTGAAAAAATATTTGGCGTTACAGGCAACTGGATTGAGGGTGTTGTAATAAAGAAATTAGATAAGATTCCTGATGAAAGAGGAAAAATCTGCCATATGCTGCGAAATGATGATGAATTTTTTGAATGTTTTGGGGAAATATACTTCTCAACAATATATCCTGGCGTAATAAAAGGATGGCATTATCATGAAAAAATGGCGCTTAATTATGCGGTAATAACTGGAAGCATTAAATTAGTTTTATATGATGACAGAACAGATTCACCCACCAAGGGAAACATAATGGAAATATTCACAGGAGAAGACAATTATCTTTTGATACATGTGCCGCCTAAGGTCTGGAATGGATTTAAGGGACTGGGAACCAAAGAGGCGATTGTTGCCAATTGCGCCACACTTCCGCACGATAAAAATGAAATAAAACGTCAGGACCCATTAAGCAAAACAATACCTTATAATTGGGACTTAAAAAATGGCTAGGCAAGAAGAGAGACTCAGGTTCAGCATAGTAATACCTGTTTTTAATGGAGAAAAGTATGTTGAACGTGCAATAAAAAGCGCAGTTTCCCAGAATTATTCAAATTTTGAGATAATAGTCACAGACAATAATTCTACAGACAAAAGCGCAAAAATCTGCAAGAAATATTTAAAATTTAAAAATTTCAAATATTTTCGAAATAAGGAAAATATCGGCATGGTGCTGAACTGGAGAGCAGGCATAAAAAAAGCACATGCGGATTATTTTTTAATCTTATCAGATGACGACTATCTTACCGATAAGGATTATTTAAAAAAAGCTGCAAAAAAATTCTCAGAGAATAAAAATGCGGTTCTCTTACATTCTGATTATACTTTATATTATGAAGAAGAGAACAAGTTTTTAAAAGTAAAAAGAAATTTAAAAGAAGTATGGTCAGGAAAAGAATATTTCTTAAAGCTTAAAGAAACAGACGAAATATTACCTATTCTTTGCTCAACTTTTTTTAAGCTGAGTTTAGCCAAAAAAATAAATCTTTTCAATGATAATTCAATAACTGCTTCAGATGTAGAGGCTTTTTTTAAATTTTGTTTGTACGGCGATGTGATTTTCTTAAAAGAAAATGCCGCAGTATACAGCATAAGAAAATTTTCAGTGAATAATTCTTCAAATGTGGATGGCTGCATAAAGAATATGGCGTGGATAAGAAATGTGTCCAAAGAAGCATCAAAATTCTTTAAAAAAAGAGAAATTGCTCAATGGGAAAAAAGAATATTGATAAGAAGCTCTGAAGGAATAATAACAAAAGCAATACAAACAGGAGACAGAAAGAAAACTATTAAAACAATAAACATTTTAATCAATGACTGGAAAATGCCAGTATGGATAGTTTTTTATAAAACTACGCCAATCAGATTAACTTTAGCATTAATTAATTTTAAGTTGTATTTAGCAGTAAGAAAAAAGATTTTAAACGCCTATTTATTTTTGAAAAAATGAGAAAATTCAATTATGAAAAGTATTACAAGGATTATTGGACGCAGGAGTTTGAAAAGCGCAAAAAGGAGAATTACTATGAAACTCTTTATGATTCAAGTAAAAAAGAGCTGATTGTGTCGCAAAAGAAAAAAATAATTGATATTGGCGGCGGCAACGGGCAATTTATGGATTATTTAGGATACCGCAAACCGGTTGTCTTTGACATTTCTGATTCTGGGCTGGCATTTGCAAAAAATAAATTCCATTACTTCACTGCAAAAGGAAATGTCCTTAAAAGATTCCCGTTTGCAGAAGAATCATTTGATGCAGCTTACTGCTTTGAAGTTCTTGAGCACTTGGATAAGCCTAATAAAACGCTTTGCGGGATACATGACATATTGAAAAAGGACGGAGTTCTCTTCATTTCAATACCCAACTTCAAGCCGGACGGAGTGCACCACAAGAGGAGATGGAGATTTAATGAGCTGAAAGAAGACCTTAAAAAATCAGGATTTGAAGTTGTTTGGTTCAAGAACATTCCAAGATTCAATCTAAGCTATAAAAAAATAATAAATGGAAAAGCAAGCTTTATCCAAAAAGCAGTTATGCTCATTGGGCATACAATATTCTTCAGCAGATTGAGAAATTTCCTTGCCAATAAGATTCCGGATTTGTTTGTTGCAATGTATATTGTGAAATGCAAAAAACGTCCATAAAATAATGCTTTATTGAATTTTATTAGCATGCAGCAAACAATTTTTATCCTGCTGATTTATTCGAACAATTATTACTTTAAATCCGTTTTTTTCTAAGAAATTCTTCAATGTTTTTTCATTATTTTTATCTAATGGATGAACTTCTATGCTTATCTTATCTATTTTTTTAAGCACATTTTTCGTGCAATTAAATAAAATTTCATATTCCGCTCCTTCAACATCCATTTTTAAAAAATTTATTTTTGTTAATTTATAATCTGAGATTATTCTTTGCAAAGATGTTGTTTGAACGATGATGCTGCCGCTGTGCTCATCCAGAACAAAAGAACTCTGCTTCCAGTGTCTGAATTGGATATGTTTATCATTTTTTTTGAAGTTTTATTAGAAACTGCCTTATTTATTGGAATAACGTTTTTGATTCCGTTGATTTTCAAATTTTTCTTCAAAAAATTAAAATTATTTTTTAATGGCTCAAAAGAATAAACTTTTCCATTTTTGGCTTTTTTTGCAGCGAAAATAGAGAAGATACCAATGTGCGCTCCAATGTCTAAAACGACATCATTTCTATTGATATTAAAATCTTTTAAAAATTTAGGAGTGTAACTTTCATATAACCAGATTTCATTTATTATGATTGGATCATTGCTGTTTTTTCTTGTGATATATTTAATGCCATTTCTCAGTTCATAAATTGGGCTTTTCCTTTTTATTAATTTAAAATAATTTTTAAAAAACAAAGGCCAATTTTTATAAATTTTTATAATTTTATAAATCACTTCTAATTTTTTCATTATTGTCACTTTTTAGCATAGTATTTTTCATAATATTTCAGGTAAATCAAAAACCTGTAAAAGGCAAATAATTTTGCATACATTATCCCTTCAATACCAGCTCTTATTGTCCCCTTGTAAAAAAGCAGCCCGAAGAAGTATTTCAGCGGCTCAAAAAACATAAGCCATAATGTTTTTGCCCTGCTCAATTTTATTCCATTCTCTTCAAGCTTCTTTATTTCCATATCGCTGTAGCGGTTTATCTTCTTTTCAACAAAAACAGAAATAGATTCATACCTGTTCTGCTCATGCTTAAAATGATTTTTTAGTGTTCCAGAGGGTTTATTCAAATCGAGCTCTTCATGAACGACGCCGGCATAATGCGCAACTGATTTTCTGTATAATCTTATCTTTTTGGCGCTCATCATTCTTTTGTTCAAGAAAAACTCGTCTCTGTAGATGTAATAACTTTCAAAAACCGGATTTTTCAGAATCTTTCTTATTTCATCTCTCGTTTCCGGATAGAGAATTTCATCTGCATCTATTCCAAGAATCCATTCGTTTCTGCAATTTTTTATTGCCAGATTTTTCTGCTCTGAGAAACTTTTTAATTTATGGCGTATTATCTTTGCTTTATATGCTTTGGCGATTTTGCAGGTTTTGTCTGTGCTGAAATCATCAACCACCACAATTTCGTCAGCAATTGGTTTTATGCTTTCTAAAGCACGCCCTATCTTCTGCTCTTCATTCTTCGCTATTATGAAAACTGAGAGTTTGTTTTTATTCATGGTATATTCCTTTGAATGCTTTTTTTGACAAAACCTTGCTCCACAAATAATTCTTTTCTATGCGTTTGCTAAGCTTATTGTTCTTTTCTTTTTCAAACGCCTGTTTTAGTTTGTCTTCAATGTCCTTTGGAGAGCTTGGATTAACATAGAATGCAAGATTTGAGAAATACTCTTTAGTTGAGCCGATTTCAGTGACAACAAGGTTAGCGCCGGCAAGCCCTGCTTCAAGAGCGCTTAATCCAGGGCTTTCGCCGAAACTTACAAGAGCAAAAACCTTGCAGCATTTATATGCACTTTTTAGCATTTCAGAATTGTGCTTCATATAAGGCAAAATCAAGATTTTTGAATTTTTAATCTCTTTTTTTACACTTTCCGAATATTTTGGATATTTTAAGTTGTAATTTCCTATTATTACCAAAGGAAGCTGCAATTTTTTTGCCGCTTTTATCAATGTAAGAACATTTTTCTTCGGCTCTATTCTCCCAGTATAAAGAACAAAATCTTTTATTCCATATTTTTTAAAAAAAAGATTTGGGTTCTCATATTTGAATCCTATATCCACCCCATTGTAAACTACTTTAATTTTTTCCGGATTAATTTTAAAATCCTTTATCAGCAAATTTTTCTCTGAATAGGAATTAGCTATTATCACATCGCTAAGTTTAAGAATTTTTTTCTGCCCATAGAGATAAACTAGTGAGGGGTTTAAAATGCCGAACAGCCAGTCAAAAAGCCCGGTTTTAGCAAGTTTGGAACTCAGAACATAGCCAACCTTCTTTATTAATGAAAAATCTTTGTTGTTCCAAACTATTTTTTCAAGATTCCAATAATTTGCATTTGTGACTATTTTAAGCCCTTTGTTCTTTGCAAATTCCAGTGTAGAAGCCATCTCCGGGTTTAGAGTAAAATTGTGCAGAACATTAAATTCTAAGAAATCATCTTTAAATGGATCAAATAATTTAATGCTAAAACTCTTTTTGAGAATTTCATAATATTTTTCTAACTGGAATTCTGAACCTCCGTAAAGCTGAAATGCTAAGGGATGAGCAAGGTATAAGATTTTCATTTTAATCATTTCTTGTTTTATTATTAATCCTTAATAATTCTTTGCATATTCCGATGAAATAGGCCAAATACTGAATTGGGTAGAATAAGAAAGATAAAAGAAAAGCCGCATTTCTTTTCTTTACTGAATAAATTATTCCAAATAATAAAAAGAAAACAAGCTGGGAATAGACTGAGAGAATAATCGGAAAGAATATTCCAAATAATGCAAGAACTAATGCTATAATGTGGTAGAGCCCGTAGAAAAAAACAACAGGGACATACCATCTGAACTCATTGCTGTTTTTCATTGAAAGAATTTGCATCTCGCCGTAGGACTTCATTTTCTTGATAAAATCGCCGAATGAGTCAATGTAATTGTGGGTTATCTGCGCTTTTTCAGTGAGCCCGAGAAGATAGCCCTTTTTCAAAAGGCGCCTGTTGAACTCAAAATCCTCTCCACCTTTTAATGAGCTGTACTTTTCCTTAAGGATTACTGCCCTAAGGTAAATTCCGTTGCAGTTGGGGAATGAATCAACAAGATGAAAGAAAGATGCGCTCTCATTTACCTGCATGCTCCCGCCAGAGCCTATCGGCGAGGAAAGCAATGAATAAATTATTTTTTTTGAGAGAGTGTCTTTAAGAAAGATTGTTTTTCCGCCCATACCCGCAAGTTTAGGATATTTTTTTCTTTGCTTTTCAAACTCAGAAACCATTTCAGAAAGCCATTTACCTGATGGCTTCGCTCCAGGATCAATAAAGCAGATAAGAGATGAGCGCGCCTTCTCTGTGGCAAGGTTCCTGTCAGAACCCCTGCTTCCAAGAGAGGATTCAAAAACCCTTATTTTCTTATGCTTCAGCGAGTATTTCTTCAGAATCTCTGCTGTTCCATCTGTTGAGCAAGCATCAACCACAACAATCTCATAATCAGGAAAATCCTGGGAAAGCAGTGAGTCAAGAAGGTGTCCTATTGAGTCCCTTTCATTCCTGACAATGATTCCTATGCTTGCCTTTGGCATAGAAGACCATCTTATTCATATGTTTTAAAACCTTTCTATGAACG
>Ga0210049_1002889_pt1 | contig 15761 bp, 17 predicted proteins | sample CryGeyCG2014_300_2_FD_183964 | JGI IMG/M metagenome (GOLD analysis project Ga0210049, IMG submission 183964) | Groundwater microbial communities from aquifer - Crystal Geyser CG06_land_8/20/14_3.00 (SPAdes) (version 2) | ecosystem: Environmental > Aquatic > Deep subsurface > Groundwater | place... | reverse complement strand
GGCTTTTTTCTGGGCATCGGTTAATTTAAAAGGTAATTTTTTCACAAAATCTTTAATTAGGTCCAACTCTAAGGGAATTTTAACTGCCTTCTCTCTGGCTAATTTCAATCTCTCTTCCAAAACCATAAGCTGAATTGTCAATAACTCCTCAAAAGAAAATCTTTCCCTGGCCTTTTTTGCTAATTTCATTGAATTGGGAAAATGAATCTGCCAGATGGCTTTTTCAATTGGTAACAATTGCTGTCCGATTCTGATTTTTTCTGGCAAGGTATCTTTAATTTTATTTTCTAATTGAATCAAGAGAGGCTTAATGATAATTCTTAACCACCTTGAGGAAAGCCCCTCAGTTTCCGGATAAACCGGAACCAACCTTCCCGTATGAGTTAAATTCGAAATTCGAAATTCGAAATTCGAAATTTTTTCATAGGCGGGACTTGAGAGATATATTCCATCTTCGCCAAGAGCTACTTTTCCCGAGAGGGAAATAAAATCTCCTTTTTTCAAGACATTTATTAAATAAGGTTGGTTAAACCAGATTACTTTTATTGCTCCTGAATTGTCTTTAACTATTGCCTGGGTTAAAATCATTCTCTTTTTCCAGGTTCGGGTATTTTCGATTTCCAAAATTTTTCCATGGATGGAACAAGTCTGGCCAATTTTTGCTTGAGATATTGGAACCAAATTCGAAAAATCCTCGTAGCGATGAGGAAAGTGAAATAAAAGCTCGCTGACAGTTTTAATCCCCAACTTCTTTAATTTCTTTTGATATTGAGGCCCAATCCTGGGAATTTCCTCAATCGGAGTAGAAAGATTCATAAGTTAAATGGTGCCCTCGGCAGGAATTGAACCTGCACTCTCAAGCTCCGCAAGCTTGCATTTTTTCCATTAAACTACGAGGGCAAATACTTTTTAAATTTATCATAAAATTTACTTCTTTTCAAGTTGACTTAATTTATTCAAATAGGTAAAATGAAAATACAGGGGAGGAGTGCTCCGAATTTGGCAAGGAAATCGGTTGCTAACCGATCGAGCGTGTAAAAAGCGCTCTTGTGGGTTCGAGTCCCACCTCCTCCGCCACCAACATTTTCTATCAAGTGACCCATCTGCCTAAAATTTTGACACCACTTTTTAGGGTTATATGGAGGGTTGCACCGAATGGTAAGGTACCGCTCTTGAAAAGCGGCGGGTAGCAATACCCTTGCAGGTTCGAGTCCTGCACCCTCCGTAATAAAAAACCGGCCTGGCCGGTTTTTTAAATATGTGCTAGATATGTCCAAGGTAGAACCTTGGAAGTTCTAAAATTGGTCGTCCTCGGGCCTGGCCCGGGCAATAACAATGCCGATAATTTCTTTGGCGCCGGCTTCTCTTAATACTCTGGCTGCTTCTTCCATGGTTGAACCGGTGGTATAAACATCATCAACCAGTAAAATTTTTTTATTTTTGACTAACTCTCCATTTTTAATCGAAAATACTCCCTTAATGTTTTCTTTTCTTTCTTCCTTAGTTAGTTCAACCTGAGGAATTGTCTCTTTAGTTTTTATTAAGCAATTAGGAATTAAAGGAATTGCCAGAAAGGAGCTTAGCTCCTTGGAGATTTCTTCGGCTTGATTGAATCCCCGGCCTTTGAGCTTCCTTTTTTCGAGAGGAACTGGTATTATGGTAAAATCTTTAAAACTTGGTTTATTGTCTAACAATTGAAGGTGTTCTATGATTAAAGAAGAAAGAGTAGGGGATAGTTCTTTAACAAAGGGTTCGTATTTAAATTTCTGAATTAGATTTTTAATCAGCGGACTTTGATAATTGAGAGCAAAATATAAATCTTTAAGATTCTGGCTAGAGTATATCTTATGAGAGCTTGAAATCTCGAGAGTACTTTTGCAATCTGGACAAAGATAATTTCCCTCCTTCTGGCAACCAAAGCAAAATTTGGGAAAGAAAAGTTCAAGCAAGAAGTTTGTGAATTTCTCTGGTAGCATTTTTCTTTTATTTATAGTATGCTAAAATAAGAAAAAACCAAAATATGTTTTTGCCAAAGATATTATTGCCAAAAAAATTTTTAGGGATAGATATTGGTACCTCAGCAATCAAACTGGTGGAATTGTCCTGTCGGAGAGAAAAAAAGAAATTGGAAAACTATGGCGAAATAAAAGCTGAGGCTATTTTTGAAAAACCATTTCGGACATTTGAAAAAAGTACCCTCTTTCTTTCTGACCAAGAGATTGCCCAGGCAATTAAGGGGTTAAAAGAAGAGGCGAAAATTAAGACCCGCGACAGCATTTTTTCCATTCCTGATTTTTCCAGTTTTTTTACCAATTTTGAGTTGCCACCAATGACCAAAGAAGAGCTTCCCCAGGCAGTAGTTTATGAGGCCAGACAACACGTTCCCCTTCCTTTAGGAGAGGTAACCCTGGACTGGGAGGTAATTGGGGGTAAGGTTTCAGACCAAAAGAAGGAAGAAAAATTAAAAATCCTTTTGGTGGCTGTTCCCAATGAGGTGATTAATCAATATCAAGGAATTGCCAGAATGTCTGATCTCCAAATTCTGGCTTTGGAAGCTGAGGTCTTCGGTCTTCTTCGCTCTCTAATTCCGGCCGTTGAAAAAAGAACCCTTTCCATTGTTGACATTGGCGCTCGGACCACTACCTGTAGTATAATAGATAAAAGGGTCCTTAAAGTATCCCATAGTTTTGACTTTTCGGGAGATGATTTAACGGAAAGAGTGGCCAAAAGTCTTTCTATTGATTACCAAACAGCCCAAAATCTTAAAGAAAAATATGGATTAGCAGATATTCCTCTACCCCTTACTAATATTGGTGCCCCTGTGTCAGCAAAAAGCATTAAAGAAATTTTACTTCCCTTAATTGATGTCATTTTAATGGAGATAGAAAAAATTAGCCGCAATTTTTATCAAACAGAAGGCAAGGAAGTTCAAAAATTTATAATAGCTGGCGGCGCCGCCATCATGCCAGGGCTAAGAGAATATTTTGGAGATTTTCTTAAAAAAGAAACGGAGATTGCCAATCCCTTTTCCAATATTTTTTATCCGGCCATTCTTGAGCAAACTTTAAAGAAAATGGGCCCTTCTTATGCCATAGCAGTTGGCACGGCATTAAGAGGATTTGAGTAACATGGTTGAAATCATACCCAAACCAGCGGCAAAACTGCCTAACTGGCAAAATATCCTTTTTTATTTTTCTTTTGGTCTTCTTTTGATGACTGTTTTAACCTATTTTATTTTAGACATCTATCTGAACAAAGCAGAAACCACCTCAAAGAATTTAGAAGAAACTCTGGCCAGAGAAAAAACGGCTGAAGAAATTGTCCTGGAAAAGGAAGTTTTTGGCTATCAGAGAAAAATTGAGGGTTTCTCAAAACTAATAAACCAGCACCTTTTCTCTTCAAAATTCTTTGAATTTATTGAAAAAAACAGTCATCCTCAAGTTTGGTTTTCCAAGCTGGATTTAAATCCGGTGAAGGGAGAGGCAAAGCTGACTGGCGAGGCCGAGAATTTCACCATCTTACACCAGCAACTTCAGATTCTCAGAGCCAACCCCTTAGTGAAAAATCTCAATTTAGTCAAAATTACCATTGGGAAAGAGGGCAGAGTTAATTTTGAGCTAAACCTTGACCTCGACCCCGACCTATTTAAATGAAAAGTAGACCATTCATCATTGTTGTTTTTCTTTTTTTAACCCTTGCCATGGGAATAGGATTGATTTGGCCAAAATATCAGGAGTTAAAGTTCTCGGAACAAAGAAATGAAGAAAAAAGAGCTGAGATCGCGGGGAAAGAAGAATATTTTCAAGATCTAAAAAAGGCGGCCGAAGCACTTAAAAATTATCAAAATCAGCTTTCTAAAATTGATTCCGCCTTGCCCCCTGACCCGGGTTTAGAGGTTTTATTCAATTTTCTCCAAAAAGCCAGTTCTCAATCCGGCCTGGTTTTAACCGATATTAAATCTTCAGTTACCAGCAAGATAGCAGACCTGGAAGGACTCAAAGAAACCGAACTATCTTTGGTAGTTTCCGGTGCTTATACCTCGTTTAAAAATTTTCTTTCGGTTTTAGAAATGACTGCCCGGCTGATTGAGGTAGAATCTATTTCTTTTTCTTCGAGCGAGAAAGAAGGCCTCCAGAAATTTAATTTAAAAATAAAAGTTTATAGTTATTAATATGGCCATCACCTTTATTGAAAAAAGAAGAAGGTTAAGATATCTATTTCCGGTTTTGGCAATTGTAATTTTAATTACCGCTATCGTCCTTTGGCAAGGTTTTTTTGTTGAAGAAAAACCGCTTTTGCCACCGATTGAAGTACCGGTCAAAAAAATAGAGATAAATTATGAAATTCTCAAACATCCCCTTTTAGAGAAACTTCAATTTTTTGAGGACATTTCTCCTTTTGAAGGGGAATTCGGCCGGGAAAACCCTTTCTTACCTTATTGATTAATTTAATGAGGTAAAATAAAAAAGAAATCAGAAGCTATGACTTTAATTCAGCAACTACTAAAAAAAGGAATAATTGGTAAGGAACAGGCCACTTCTTTAGAATTTGAGGTTAAAGAAACGAAAAAAAAGGAAGAGGAGTTGTTGATTGAAAAGAAAATTGTGGCCGAGGATTTTTTATTTTCTCTGAAAAGCGAAAACTTAAAAATACCCTTAAAAACAGTAGAGGCTGAAGAAGTTCCCTTGGAAATCTTAGAATTGATTCCTGAAGAGACGGTCAAGTATTATCAAATGGTTCCTCTTTCTAAAACGAGAAACTTTTTGGAGATAGGAATGGTCTACCCCGAAGATTTAAAAGCCCAGGAAGCTCTGAAATTCTTAGCCCGCCAGGGAAAGTTTAATTATCAAGTTTTTCTCATTACTCCCACCACCTTTAACGAGCTTTTAAAACAGTATCGCACTTTAAAAATGGAATTGGGCCGGGCCCTGGAGGAATTGAAGGTTGAATTAAGGGAAGAGAGAGTGCCTAGAACAGTTGCCGAATTTGAAAGATTGGCTGAAGAGGCTCCGATTACTAAAATCGTGGCTGTGATGTTAAGGCAGGCGGTTGATGGCCGGGCCTCTGATATCCATATTGAACCTGGTAGAGAGAAAATGAGAGTCAGATTTCGCTTGTTAGGTCAATTACATTCTTCGATTTTTTTGCCCTTAAGAATTCATCCAGCTGTTATTGCCAGAGTTAAAATCCTCTCCAATTTAAAAATTGATGAAACCAGAATCCCCCAAGATGGTCGATTTTCTGCCAAAATTGATGAAAGAGATATTGATTTCCGGGTTTCCACTTTCCCAACTGCTCTGGGAGAGAAAGCCGCCATCAGGGTTTTAGACCCAACGGTTGGCATGAAGAAATTTGAAGAATTAGGCCTGGAAAGGAGAAATTTTGAAGTGGTGAAAAAGGCAATCAAAAGACCCTATGGTTTGATTTTAGCTACCGGGCCAACCGGTTGCGGCAAAACCACTACCTTATATGCTCTTTTGCAGATCTTGAATAAAGAAGGAGTAAATATTGTTACTTTGGAAGACCCGGTGGAATACTTTATTGAAGGGCTTAACCAATCCCAGGTTAGACCGGAAATTAATTATGGTTTTGCCCGCGGTCTAAGACAGGTTGTAAGACAAGACCCCGATATCATTATGGTTGGCGAAATCAGGGATGAGGAAACCGCCTCTCTGGTCACCCATGCCGCCCTGACCGGCCACATTGTCTTGTCAACCTTGCACACCACCGATGCCCTGGGCGGAATTCCCAGATTAATTGACTTGGGAATAAAACCCTATTTAATCCCACCAGCCTTAAGCTGTATTATTGCCCAGAGATTGGTCAGAAGACTTTGCCAATCTTGTAAAAAAGAGACAAAGCCAAAAAAAGAAACCAGGAATTTAATCTTAAAAGAGATTGAAAATCTGCCGGCCCAGATTAAGAAAGAAGTAAAAATTCCTACCCCATTGAAAATTTTTGAGCCAGCCGGTTGTAAGAAATGTAATCAAAAAGGTTTTTCCGGAAGAATTGCTCTTTTTGAGATTTTGGAGATGACCGGCCAGCTGTCAGAAATAATTTTAAAAGCACCGACCATTGAGAATCTTCAGCAAGAAGCCAAACGCCAGGGAATGATTATCATGTTCCAGGACGGCATCCTGAAAGTGCTCAATGGGACAACTACCATAGAGGAAGTCTTAAGAGTAGCCGAAGAGAAGTAATTATGAAATCAATTTTATTAATTGAGGACGACCCATTTTTAATAGACATCTATACCACTAAATTCAGGGAAGCTGGTTTTAATGTTGAGGTGGCTACTGACGGAGAGCAGGGCTTGAGGAAATTGGCTGACTCTGGCCCGGAGGGAAAAAAATTTGACCTTTTAGTTCTGGACATTGTTTTGCCCCAGATTGATGGCTGGGAAATACTGGAAAAAATTGGAAATTGGAAATTGGAAATTGGAAATTTGAGAGATTTGAAAATTGTTGTCTTGTCTAATCTTGGTCAGAAAGAGGATGTGGAAAAAGCCTTCAATATGGGAGCCACTAAATATCTGATAAAGGCCCATTATACGCCAACGGAAGTGGTCGAAGAAATTAAACAAGTGTTAGAATAATATGCCCGATTACAATAATCAATTAAAAGAACTCCTATCCATCACCGTTGCTGAGCAGGCCTCTGACCTGCATTTATCAGTTGACCATCCACCGATTTTAAGATTGGCCGGCAGCCTTATTCCTCTGGTAAAAAAGAAAAAATTGTCTTCAGAGGATACCAAAAACTTTGCTGATAGTCTGATGACCGAAGAACAAAAACAAAGATTTTTAGAAAAAAAAGAAGTTGACTTTTCCTATAATTTTGTCGAGGAAGGGGCCAGATTCAGAGTTAATGTTTTTTTTCAGCGAGGAAATGTCTCTTGCGCTCTGAGATTGATTCCAGCCAGAATTCCTACCATCAAAGAATTAAATCTCCCTCCCATTTTGCACCAATTTGTCGTTCCTTCTCAGGGATTTATTTTGGTTACTGGTCCCTCTTCTCATGGAAAATCAACCACCTTAGCCGTCTTGATTGATGAAATAAATCATAGCCGGACCGACCATATCATCACCATTGAAGACCCGATTGAATATATCTTTGAAGATGATAGATCAATTATTGACCAGCGGGAAGTTTATCAAGATACTCTTTCTTTTGCCAGGGCCTCACGTTCTACCTTTCGCCAGGACCCGGATGTGATTATGGTGGGAGAGATGAGAGACCCGGAAACCATGGCTACGGCCATTACGGCCGCTGAAACCGGCCATCTGGTTTTTACTACTTTGCATACCAATTCAGCCAGCCAGACCATTCATCGAATTGTTGATTCTTTCTCCCCGGCCCAGCAAGGTCAAATCAGGGCCCAGTTATCGGGTTCCCTTTTGGGAATAGTTTCCCAGAGATTGATTCCCAGAATAAAAGGAGGTCTAATTCCAGCCTGTGAAGTTTTGCTTAATACCCCGGCTGTGGCTAATTTAATCCGGGAAAATAAAATTCACGAAATCCCTCTGGTTATTGAGACCTCGGCCGAAATGGGAATGATTTCTCTGAATAGGGCTTTAGCCGATTTGGTCAAGAGAAAAGAAATCACCCTAGAAAACGCCCTCAATTACTCATTGAGCCCGGCCGAACTGAAGATGCTAATTAGATGAAGTTTAATTACCAGGCCAGAACCAAAAAAGGAGAAATTCAAGCGGGAGTAATTGAGACCTCTTCTAGAGAGGCTGCCGTTTCCATTTTGCAGAAATACGGATTATATGTCACCATCTTAGAAGAGGTCGAGGAGATCCCTTTTTATGCTAAAAGAATAGCATTTCTTGAGAGAATTTCCCGGAAAGATTTGGTTTTATTTTCCCGGCAGCTCTCCATAATGTTTGGTTCCAAAGTAACTCTGATTGAATCTCTAAGGACCTTGGCCAGCCAGACAAAAAATTCTGATTTTCGAGAAAAAATTATAAAAATTTCTGAAGAGGTTGAGGGAGGAACTGCTCTCTCTTCAGCTCTTTCCAAATACCCCCAAATTTTCTCACCTTTTTATGTTGCCATGGTCAGGTCCGGCGAGGCCTCGGGAAAACTTTCTGAAGCCCTGAGTTACTTGGCCGAACACTTAGAAAGAGAATACCATTTATTCAACCGGCTTATGGGAGCAATGATTTATCCGGCTCTGATTTTCTTTGTCGTTTTAATGGTTTTGGCCTTAATGATTTTTTTTGTTATCCCCCAGTTGACCGGGGTTTTAAAAGAAACCCAGCAGGAATTGCCAGCTATCACTCAAATAGCTCTGGCTCTGACTGACTTTTTAAGAAAATGGGGCTTGATTTTTATTTTAATTTTGGTTATTTTAGTCCTTACCCTTTTTAGATATTATAAAACTAAGGCCGGAAAAGAATTTTTTGATAAAAGTTTTTTAAGGTTTCCTTTGATTGGTCATTTTCTAAAATTGATTTATCTTTCCAGATTTGCCGAGAACCTTTCCACTCTTATTTCTGCTGGCCTTCCCATCGCCCAATGTCTGGAAATTACTGCTAAAATTGTCGGTAACTCCCTTTATCAGGAAATTATTTTTCAGGCCCGAGACGAAGTCAAAAGAGGAGAGCCAATTTCTTCAGTCTTAGCTCGTTTTCCCGAAGCTTTTCCGCCGGTCTTTACCCAGATGGCCTTAGTGGGTGAAAGAACCGGAACTTTGGACAAAACTTTAATGAACCTAGTAAGTTTTTATCAAAAAGAAACCGAGAGGACCGCTGAAAATCTACTCTCAGTTTTAGAGCCCTTATTGATTGTTTTTTTGGGAGTGGTGGTTGGCGGATTAATCGCTGCTTTTTTACTGCCTTTATACCAGGTGACCGCTGGCTTTTAGTTTTCCACAGCTTGACTTGACAAAATTGTGATATAATAAAAATAGTCAAACCCCCCACCACTTTTTGTCCGATTTGTTTAGCTATGTTTTTTCCTCGAAAAGTGGTGGGGGGAAAGGTCGAATCTTAAATTTTAAAACTTAATCATGAAAAAAAACATGGAGAAAAAAGGTTTTACCCTGATTGAGCTTCTGGTAGTCATTACTATTATCGGAATTTTGGCCAGTATTGTTCTGGTTTCTCTGGGCGGAGCCAGAAAAAGAGCCAAGGACGCCAGAATCATTGTTGATATGGGACAGTTAAGAAGCAAGGGTGAAATTTTTTATGGGGATAAGGGAACTTACACTAATTTAGATGCGGATCCAGATGAGGACAGGTTAGCAACAGATATTGCTGACCAGGGCGGGACATATGCCATTCAGATAAATGACGATGGCAAGGCTTATTGTGCAACTGCCCTAATGAATTCAGGGGAATATTGGTGCGTTGATAGCGGACTGAAATCAGAGCAGGATGCTGATAAGACATTAACTAACTGCGTTTCTACTTGTAAAACCGCCACCTGCAAGTGCGACTAAACTAACTAAATAGGTAAATAGGGACGTGTCCTTTTTTCTAAACAGATAGAAAAATAGGGTCAGCTCTATTTTTGGCTAAAATTTTATGATGAAAGTTTTTAAGAAAAAAGGATTTACCCTGATTGAGCTTTTGGTGGTTATTGCCATTATCGGGCTTTTGGCCAGTATTGTTTTGGTTTCTCTGTCAGGAGCCAGGAACAGAGCCAAGGACGCCAGGATTATTGCGGATATGGGCCAGTTGAGAAGCGTGGCAGAAATTCATCTGGGCAACACCAGCGCTTACACCAATTTGTGCACAATCACTGATGTAACTACGCTTCGGACAGACATTACCAATCAAGGAGGCAGAAACTATCTTTGCCCGACTCCTTCGGCTACCGCCTATTGCATTGAAGTTCAGTTGAATAACAACCAGTGGTGGTGTGTTGACTCTGCTTTAAGGTCTCAGCAATCCTCTGGCAATCCGGTTTGCGCTGCCGGCGTTCTTCGCTGCCAGTAAACGAAAACGAAAACGAAAATAGGGACGTGTACATTTTTGCTGTATATTTTTGCTGATTTTTTGGATTTTTGGATTGCCTGAAAAACTGGTTTAACACCGGGTGTTTTTTACCAACACCCGGTGTTGGTTTTTAATTAAAGATGGTAAAATAAAAAAATGGAAATTTTGATTTATTTCTTTATTTTTCTTTTTGGGTTGGCTGTCGGCTCTTTTTTAAATTGTGTTATTTACCGGCTGGAAACTGGCGGGAATTTTTTTAGAGGCCGATCTTTCTGTCCAAAATGTAAACACATTTTGAGTTGGCCAGATTTAATTCCTCTATTCAGTTTTTTCCTTCTCAAGGGCAAATGCCGCTACTGCCAGCAAAAAATTTCCTGGCAATACCCCTTAGTCGAATTTTCTACTGCTTGGCTATTCGTCTTAATTTTCAATTTACAATTTATCTCTACTTTATCTCAATTTATTACTACTTTATATCTATTTATTATTTCTTGTTTTCTGATAATAATTTTCGTTTATGATTTAAAACACTATATTATTCCTGATAAAATAATATATCCTGCCATCGCTGTCGCTTTTTTATATCAAATAATTTCCAATTTCCAATGGGTGGCGGGTGGGTGGCGTCCAATTTCCATTACTAATTTCCAATTTCTAATAACCAATTTCTATCATCCATTTTTGAGTGCGGTTGGAGCAGCTTTATTTTTTTTATTTATTGTCTTGATTTCCCGAGGTAAATGGATGGGAGTTGGCGATATCAAGCTGGCTTTTTTAATGGGTTTAGTTCTGGGCTTCCCCAATATCCTTGTGGCCTTATTTTCCGCTTTTTTACTTGGTGCTATAATAGGAATAGGTCTAATAATTTCTGGCAAAAAAACCTTAAAATCAGAAGTCCCCTTCGGCCCCTTCCTGGTAACCGGAACTTTTATTGCCTTATTCTGGGGGCAAGAAATTATAAATTGGTATGCAAAAAGCCTTTACATTAATTGAACTTCTGGTGGTCACTGGCATTATTATTCTCCTTTCTGCCCTGGTTTTGCCTAATTATCGGACAGGCGAAAGTCAGTTGGCTCTTCAGCGGTCGGCAAATAAGTTAGCCCAGGACATTAGAAGGGCCCAGGAAATGGCAATGTCAGCAAAAGAATTTGAGGGAGTAGTCCCTCCCGGTGGCTACGGAATAAATTTTCAAACAAATTTAACCTCTTACATCTTATTTGCTGATTTAAATAATAATAAAATTTTTGATTCTGGCGAGGCGATTGAAACTCTTTCTTTAGAAAGGGGAGTAAAAATTTCTAATCTTTCTCCGGCCTCTCCTCTAACCATCAGTTTTACTCCTCCCGATCCGACAGTAAATATCAATCCCTCTAATTCTTTAGCCATCATTACTTTATCCAATAACGGTCAAACCAAGATTATCAAAGTAAACAAGGCCGGACTTATCTATGTTGAATGATATTAAAAATAAAAGTTTCACCTTAATTGAAGTTCTAGTAGCTGTTTCTGTCCTGATCATCGGAGTATTAGGTGTTTTTACCGTAGTTCAGAACATTACTTTTTCTGCTCAAATTAATTCTTCAAAATTGGCTGCCACTTACCTGGCCCAGGAAGGACTTGAGTTAGTTAAAAATCAGAGAGATTCCAATTGGCTGGCCGGCAGCCCTTGGGATTCAAACTTGCAAAGCTCGACGGAAACTGGTCTTTTGGGAAAGTTTAGTAGAACTATTGCCATTACCGCACCTTCTCCAAATCAAAAGATAGTTTCAGTAGAAGTTTCCTGGCAGGAAAGGGGAAAGCCTTATTCGGTTACCGCCCAAACCCAATTATATAATTGGAAATAAAATGAACAAAAACAGCTTTACATTGATTGAAATATTGGTTGCGGTGGCGATTTTTGTTTCCGTAGTCACTGTTGCTTCAACGATTTTTGTTTCAGCTCTCCGGGCCCAAAGACAGAGCCTGGCCTATCAGCAGCTTTTAGACCAGACCTCTTATCTGATGGAATATATGTCCCGAACTATAAGGATGGCAGGGAAAGACATAAATGGTACTTGCATCGCGGCTAAATTAAATTATGATTTTGTTAACCAATGCCTTAAATTTAAAAATTATCATGGAGATTGCCAGGAGTTTTGTTTGGAAGGAACGAGGATAAAAGAAATTAAAGAAGGGGTTGAAAATTATTTAACTTCGCCTGATCTTAAGGTAAATTCCTTTAGCGTTACTTTAACCGGGGAAACTCAGTATGACAACCTTCAGCCCTTGGTTTCTATTTTTCTAAATATTGAGGGTAAAGAGCAATCAAAAATTCAAATTAAAACCAGTATTTCTCAAAGAGACTTAGATGTTCGGAGATAACCCCCCACCACTTTTATGTACAAAGAAAAAAAACTTAAACATTTAAAAAGAAAATTATCAATACCCTTCAAAAGTGGTGGGGGGCAATCAGGCGTTTCTCTGTTCCTGGTAATCGTAATAATGACCATTCTCCTGGCCAGTGCCTTGGGCTTGAGCGCTATTTTTCTTGGCCAGATGGTAATGTTCAGGGAAATGGGCTATTCGGTAATCGGCTTTTATGCCGCCGACGCTGGCATAGAAAAGGTTTTAACAGAGAGAGAAAATCCTCTTTCCTTAAACGGATATTCAGATACATTACCGAATGGCTCAAGCTATATTCTTTCAGTGCTTTCTTCAGGTCCTAATTGTGATGCTGCTAATTTTTGCATTAAATCAGTTGGAACCTACAAAGAAGTCAAACGGGCCATTGAAATCACCTACTAACCATGACTAAAAAGGAGGCAAAACAGAGGATTGAAAAATTAAAAAAGCTGATTAATAGATACCGCTATTCAAGGCATGTCTTAGATAAAGAATTAGTTCCAATTGATGTTGAGGATTCCTTGAAAAAGGAACTTTTTGATTTAGAACAAAAGTTTCCCCAATTTATCACTTCTGATTCTCCCACCCAGCGGGTTGGTGGAAGACCATTAGAGAAGTTTGTGAAAGTCAGACATCCCCAACCGATGTTATCTTTTAACGATGCCTTTTCGGAAAAGGACATGGAGGACTGGCTGGAAAGAATCTCCCGACTTTTAACTACAGAAGAGGTGAAAGAAATAGATTTTTATTGCGAGCCAAAATTGGACGGCTTGGCTATAGAATTAATTTACGAAAATGGAATCTTTAAAACTGGCTCTACCCGGGGAGACGGAATCATCGGTGAAGATGTCACTCAGAATTTAAAAACCATTGAAGCCATACCCCTGCGTTTAACTAAACCGGTGGAGGTAGTGGCTCGGGGAGAGGTCATTATTACCAAAAAAGAATTTGAAAAAATCAACAAAGAACAGAGAAAAAAAGGTCTGCCTCTTTTTGCTAATCCCAGAAATCTGGCAGCCGGCTCAGTCAGGCAGCTGGACCCAAAAGTGACCAGCCAGAGACACCTTGATTCAACCTGCTATGAATTAATCAGCGATTTCGGTCAAAAGACGCATGAGGAAGAACATAAAATTTTGCATTCCCTCGGCTTTAAAACTAATAACAAATACAGCAAATATTGTAAAGATTTAAAAGAGATTTTTGAGTTTCATAGTTTCTGGTACAAAAATCGGGAAAAACTGCCCTATGAAATTGATGGTTTGGTGGTCACTGTCAATTCAAATAAAATTTTTAAAAAATTAGGAGTGGTTGGTAAGGCGCCGCGAGGAGCCATTGCCTATAAATTTCCCCTGAAGCAGGCAACAACCATTGTTGAAGATATCCGCATTCAGGTTGGTAGAACCGGAGCCATCACTCCGGTAGCTTATTTGAAACCGGTTGAGGTTGGCGGAGTAACAATTTCCCGGGCAACCTTGCATAACGAAGACGAAATAAAAAGATTGGGGGTGAAAATTGGCGATACCGTGGTTGTCGGTAGAGCCGGGGATGTCATTCCCGATGTGGTCAGGGTTTTGCCAGAATTGAGAACCGGCAGAGAACGAGAATTTCGCTTCCCCAAAAAATGCCCGGCCTGCCAGAAAGAATTAATTAAGCCGGAAGGGAAGGCTGTCTGGCGCTGTCCAAATCCAAAATGCTTTGCCAGACAAAGAGAATATTTTTATCACTTCGTTAGGGCTTTTGATATCATTGGCCTGGGTCCAAAAATCATTGACAAACTAATTGATGCGGGGCTGGTTTCCGACCCGGCTGACCTTTTTAAATTAGAAGTTGGAGATATTTTATCGCTGGAGCGCCTTGCTGAAAAATCAGCTCAGAACCTTATTTCGGCCATTCAGTCAAAAAAGAAAATTTTATTATCAAGATTCATTTATGCTCTGGGAATTAAAAATGTTGGCGAGGAAACTGCTCAGGATTTAACCCAATACTTTGGCTCAATGGAAAAATTCCAAGGTTCTACCTTGGAAGAACTCCAAAAAATTAGGGACATTGGTCCGGTAGTGGCAGAATCGATACATCAGTGGTTTCAGGAAAAAAGAAATTTAAAATTTTTAGAAAAGTTAAAAAAATCCGGTGTTACCATAATCTACTTTGAAGGTAGGGTAAGGCCGGGAAGACTCCAAGGAAAGACCTTTGTTTTGACAGGGAGCCTGGAAACAATGACCAGAGAAGAGGCCAAAGAAAAAATCCGGCTTCTGGGAGGAGAAATCTCCGAATCCATTTCTAAAAAAACTGATTTCCTTGTTGCTGGCAAAGAACCCGGTACAAAATATGAAAAAGCCAAAAAACTTGGTATCAAGAGGCTCAAGGAACAGGAATTCCTAAAATTGATAAAGGAGACTAAAGAAGACTAAGGAAAGCTAAAGGGAACCTCCCTTAACCTCCCTTAATCTCCTTTAACCTATGTTTCGCCATCTGAAAAATTTAGATTGGATTCTAATAATTTCTGCTTTATTGCTGGTTGGCATTGGCATTTTGTCTTTGTATAGTAGTTCCCTGGTTAAGGGAGATTTTTCTAATTTTAAAAAACAGATTATTTTTTTTGGAATTGGATTTTTTTTAATGCTCGGACTGAGTTTTTTTGACTGGCGAGCCCTAAGAGATAATCCCTATTTAATTTTAATTCTTTATTTTTTTTGTTTGGTAGCTTTGCTGAGTCTCTTTTTTTTCGCTCCGGAAATCAGGGGAGTCAAAAGCTGGTATAAAATAGGCGGCCTGACCATTGACCCGATAGAGTTTACCAAGCTGGTTTTAATAATTTTATTGGCCAAATATTTCTCCACCAGGCACGTTGAGATGTATCAAATCAGGCATATTTTACTTTCCGGCTTTTATTTTTTAATACCGGCTATTTTAGTTTTCTTTCAGCCTGATTTGGGTCAGGTAATAATTTTAATTTTGCTCTGGTCGGGAATTTTAATTGTTTCTGGAATTTCTTTTAAGCGTTTTTTAATTTTGCTTTTTTGTTTTCTTTTAATTTTTATTCTGGCCTGGAATTTTGCCCTGAAAGATTATCAAAAAGTTAGAGTTTTAAGTTTTATCCAGCCCCAACTAGCCGATCCTCTGGCAATTGGCTGGAGTCAAAATCAGGCAAAAATTGCCATTGGCTCTGGCGGAGTTTTCGGCCAGGGTATCGGATCCGGCTCTCAGACCCAATATGGATTTTTGCCCGAGCCCCAGACCGATTTCATTTTTGCCGCCATTGCTGAGGAAACCGGCTTAATTGGCGTATCGGTTCTTTTCTTTTTATTTTCAATTTTAATCTGGCGAATTTCAAAAATTGTCCTCTCGGCTCAGACTAATTTCCCTCGCCTCTTTGCTTCTGGCTTTGCTATCCTTTTAATTTCCCAAATTTTCATTCATATCGGCATGAAT
>Ga0210049_1002879_pt1 | contig 15786 bp, 15 predicted proteins | sample CryGeyCG2014_300_2_FD_183964 | JGI IMG/M metagenome (GOLD analysis project Ga0210049, IMG submission 183964) | Groundwater microbial communities from aquifer - Crystal Geyser CG06_land_8/20/14_3.00 (SPAdes) (version 2) | ecosystem: Environmental > Aquatic > Deep subsurface > Groundwater | place... | reverse complement strand
GGGGATGTCATTCAGCGGGAATCCGACGCCTGGGTAAAGAAATACGGCCCGGTCAGCCACGCCGAACCCGCTTATACATCCGGGGGAAACCTGCCCTGCCGCTACGTGATCCACGCCGTGGGGCCGGTCTGGGGCGACACCCAACCCGCAGGGTGCTTCGCGAAGAGCGGTGCAGGCAGGGAGGAGGATGCCAAATTAACGGCAGCAGTGACCGGGTCCATGAAAGTGGCGGAACGTCTCGGCTTGTCGTCCCTCGCCATACCCGCCCTGTCCACCGGGATTTTCGGTTTTCCCAAAGAGCGCGCCGCAGGCGTGATCTTCTCGGCCATCCAAAACCATTTCTCCGAGAACCCCGCCTCCACCTTGAAGCTGGTGCGCCTCGTACTCTACGACCAGGCGACAGTAGATATCTTCCTGAAAATCTGGCATGATTACTTCCAGTCATAACCCCAAGATACAGCTCGTACGCGCCCTGCTCGGACGCCCGAAAGAGCGCCACGCGGCAAACGCCTTCGTGGCTGAGGGCGTGCGGCTGGTGGAGGAGGCGATCCGCGCGGATATGTCGATTCGATTCGCGCTGTACGACGAGACGTTGAGCGAACGAGGACGGTCACAGGTCGAAGGTCTAAAGTCGCGCGGCGTGGAGTGTGACGAAGTCTCTCCCAACCTGATGAAATCACTGAGCGATACGGAATCTTCCCAAGGACTCATCGCTGTCCTCAACCTATCTCCTATCCCCTATCCCCTATCTCCTGACTTCATCCTCATCCCCGACCAGATGCGTGACCCCGGCAACCTCGGCACATTATTGCGGACGGCCGCCGCCGCGGGTGTTCAGGCTGTTTTCCTGCCTCCTGAGACCACCGATGCCTTCGCCCCGAAGGTGGTGCGCGCCGGCATGGGAGCGCACTTTCGGCTGCCGATCCACTCGCTGACGTGGGATGAAATCCGCGCACGCACGCGCGGCCTGACAGTTTATCTGGGCGAGATGGAAGGGACGGTCTCCTGTTGGCAGGCGGATTTCCGCACCCCGCTGGCGTTGATCGTCGGCGGCGAGGCAGAGGGCGCGAGCGAGCGGGCGCGCGAACTGGCGGACTTTAGGGTAAGCATTCCCATGCCTGGAAGAGCCGAGTCGCTCAACGCGGCGGCGGCCGGGGCGGTCTTGATGTTCGAAGTAGTCAGGCAAAGAACTCGCCAGGTGTAAACCGTTTTGCGCCTGCGAGGGTTTTATCATCCAGGCATACTATCCCTATTAGGAGGAACAATGCGGGCAGCAACTTACTGGAAAGATAAAATTGCCCTTGTCACCGGCGGTTCCAGCGGAATCGGGCTGGCAGCCGCCAAACAACTGGCCGCGCAGGGGGCACATGTCTGGCTGGCGGCGCGCCGGCGCGAGGTCCTGGAGGCGGCACTGAAAGAAGTGGAAACCGCCCGCCGCGACCCGTCCCAGCACTGCGGCATCGTCGCCGCGGATGTGTCGGATGCGGGACAGGCGGCACGCGTCATTGACGAGGTCACCAAGGCCGCTGGCACTCCTGAGGTGGTCATCAATTCGGCCGGGATCACGCAGCCGGGATACATCCAGGCGCTCCCGCTGGAGGTTTTCCGCCGGTTGATGGAGGTCAATTACTACGGCACGGTCTACGTCACCAAGGCCGCCTTGCCAGGCATGCTGGAACGCGGCGCCGGTCACATCATCAATATTTCCTCCATGGCTGGCTACGTGGGCGTGTTTGGCTATAGCGCCTACGGCGCCTCCAAGTTCGCCGTGGCCGGCTTCTCGGAAGTGCTGCGGGCGGAAATGAAGCCGCACGGCATCCGCGTTTCGGTGGCCTTTCCACCCGATACCGATACGCCGCAACTGGCATACGAGCAGCCATTCAAGCCTGCTGAGACCAAGGCCATTTCCGGTACCGCCAAGGCTCTGTCCGCCGAGATAGTAGCGCGCTCCATCCTGAAACAAGCCGAGAAGGGACATTTCTTTATCTTCCCCGGTTTCGACTCGCGCCTGTTCTACCTCCTGACCAGCAAACTGCCCAAGAGTCTCGTCTTTGCCATCCTGGATCAGATGGCTGCCGCAGGCCGGAAGAAAAAGGTTCAGGCGTAGCATCCGTCCCTTCCGGCGCGGCCGGTTCAAGGTCCGGAAGGTATCTTTATCTTCATGGAGAATGATATGGACATCTTTGAAAAATGCTCGAAATTCACAGCAGCCAAAGAGGCCATCGCCGGCGGGTATTATCCATACTTCATCCCGTTGACCGAAAACGAAGGCTCTGAGGTGGTCCTGCGCGGACGCCGCCTCATCATGTGCGGGTCGAACAATTACCTTGGACTGACCACCCACCCGAAAGTACGGCAGGCGGCGCTGGACGCCATCCAGCGCTACGGGACCTCCTGCACCGGCTCCCGGTTTCTCAACGGGACCCTGGAAATGCACGAGCAACTCGAAGGCGAATTGGCCGGGTGGGTCGGCAAGGAGGCTGCCCTGGTCTTCTCGACCGGCATGCAGACCAACCTGGGTACCATCAGCGCCCTGGTCGGGCGCGAGGATGTGGTCATTCTCGACAAGGAGGATCACGCCAGCATCGTGGACGGCGCAAAACTGAGCTGGGGCGAAACCAGGCGCTTCCGGCACAACGACATGGCCGATCTGGAACGCGTTCTATCGGGCATCCCGGCAGAAAAAGGTAAACTGGTGGTCGTGGATGGCCTGTTCAGCATGGAAGGCGACATCGCCCCCCTGCCGGAGATGATCCCCTTATGCAAGAAGTATGGCGCCCGCCTGATGGTGGACGACGCGCACGCCATGGGCGTGTTGGGCGGCGGACACGGCACAGCAGCCCATTTCAACCTGACTGACGGCGTGGACCTGATCATGTCCACCTTCAGCAAGTCGTTCGCCTCGCTGGGCGGATTCATCGCCGGCGACGAGGAGATCGTCCACTACATCAAGCACCACGCACGCGCCCTCATCTTCAGCGCCAGCATCCCGCCTGCCAACGCGGCCGCGGCCCTGGCTGCTTTGCAGGTCATGCGCGAGGAGCCCGAGCGCATCCAGCGCGTCAATGAAATCGGCGCGCACATGCGTCGGGAATATCGCCGTCTCGGCTTCGACATCGGCCAATCCGAGACGCCCGTCATCCCGATCCTCATCGGCGATGACATGCGTACCCTGCTCATCTGGAAAGCCCTGTTCGAGGCCGGCGTCTTCGTCAACCCGGTGCTTGCCCCCGCCGTCCCTGAAGGACGCCAGCTCCTGCGTACCAGCTACATGGCCATCCACACTGACGAGCAACTGGCTCGCGTGGTGGAGACCTTTGAAAAAGTCGGCAGGCAGATGGGCCTGATCTCCTGATGAAAATCCGCTCCATCACCTACTTCTGCAGTCCTGGCTGGCCGCTGGACGTCAAGATACTCCAGGCGGCTGGCGTGTTCCTGGCTGAGGCCAAGGGAGCTTTCGAAGCGGCTGGCTACGAGGTCCAAACTACTCGTCTGGCAAGCATGCCTTTTTCTCGCTTGCTGGGCGCGAGGAAAATAACCGAAACGCCGAGACTGGCCGAGATGATGGGCGCGGCTATCCAGGCAACGGGCATTGACTACGCTGCGCTCGGCCCGGCTTTGCCAGAATTTCCGTATAGTTACCTCGTCATTCCAGAAGCCATCGCGGCTTCGCAGAATGTCTTCTTCTCCGGCGTGATGGCGGATGCGAAAACTGGCCTCTCGCTCGCCGCCGTGCGCGCCTGCGCCGAGGTGATCTGCCGCTGTGCGCCCATTACGCCGGATGGCTTCGCCAACTTGCGTTTTGCTGCTTTAGCCAACGTCCCGCCCGGCGCGCCGTTCTTTCCGGCTGCTTATCACGAGGGGGATGTGCCCGCTTTTGCCCTGGCGACCGAGGCGGCAGATTTAGCGGTGCAGGCCTTTGCGGAGGCAAAGACGGTTGACGATGGACGACAGAGACTGATTGCAGCGATGGAGGCCCACGCCCGAAAACTGGTCGCGGTTGCCGATTTGTTGAAGTACCGATACAGCCTCCGTTTTGGCGGCATTGACTTCTCGCTGGCGCCCTACCCGGAAGAATCCCGTTCCCTGGGCGCGGCCTTCGAGCGGATGGGTGTGCCGAGGGTGGGATTGCACGGCTCGCTGGCCGCGGCCGCTCTCCTGGCCGAGTCCATCCAGCGCGCTCACTTCCCACATGCCGGTTTCAGCGGAGTGATGCTGCCAGTGCTGGAAGATGCCGTGCTTGCCAGACGTGCCGCGGAAGGCATATTGACTGTCAAAGACCTGTTGCTCTACTCGGCCGTGTGCGGCGCCGGCCTGGATACGCTGCCATTACCGGGAGACACAACCGTTGAGCAAATATCTCCCCTGCTGCTCGACCTCTCCGCCCTGGCGCTGCGCCTGGATAAACCCCTCACCGCGCGGCTGATGCCCATCCCTGGCAAAAAAGCTGGCGACCCGACAGATTTCGATTTTGCCTACTTTGCCAACAGCCGCGTGATGGCGCTGGAGGCGGAGCCTCTCCAGTCGCCATTACTCGGTTCTGAGAGTTTCGAGTTAAAAAGCCGCTAAGATGCGCTGCCTACTTCAACCAGCGTATTTCAATCTCCCCTTCCACTTGCTTGAACTCCGCATCTCCCGTTACCAGCGCAGCGTCGTACTCCTGCGATAATCCTGCCGCGAAACAATCGCCCAATGACATGGCGTGACCGGCCTTGAACCCCGCTGCCAGGCGGGCGCGGCGCCAGTCCGCCTCCACAAAGCGGACGCCCAGTCGTTCCAGATCGAACACGCTCTGGTCGGCTTCAGCGGGCGATTCCTCGCGTGCCAGGAGATACCAGACTTCCGCTATATTAACCACGCTCATCAACAGCCGGATATTCTTCTCGTGCGCCTCGATGATTAAATCTTCCATCCCCTTCGCTGCCGGTTCGTCCTGAAAATAAGCCAGGAAAGCCCAGGTATCCAGCACGATCACATTGGTGGTCGTCATCAGATTCTCTTCTCGCGCTGTTTTTCTTCCGCCAGCGCCTCTAGCAGCTTTTTACCTTTGTATTTGCCCCGCAGGCTGTGGATGAATTCGCGCGTAATCGGCGTCAATATGATCCGCCCAGCGTTTTCATCCAGTTCCACCTGGACGCGCGTGCCAGGCTGGATGCCCAGCCTGCGCCGGATGGCGGATGGAATTACGATCTGTCCCTTGGATGTGGTAAGAGTTTCCATTTGTTCTCCTTTCGAGAATAGTATAGCACGTTTGCAAATGTTGTACAAATGGAATTCGTAATACTAAACCATCACGCAAGAAATTCTCGAACACAAAGGCCACGAGGAATCACAAAGGGGGAAGAGGAAAAACTTCGTGATCCTTTGCCGTCTCGCACCGGCATGCCGCCGGTGTTCGCGGCACGAACGGTGTGCCCTTCGTGTTGAAAATCCCCCGCTCCACTTCCGGCTCGTCCAGGGTAGGGGAGAGAAGGGGGGCGGGGGGATGAGAGAGGTCTGGAACGCGGCAAAATGTTTCGGGTATAATATCTGTGCAGAGAGGGCTGCAAAATCCAATCACCGGAGGTGCGTCTGTGGAAAGTCCGCTTCCAAAGCACGCTTTTTTTCGGGGCAAGATCGTCCTCTATTCCGAGGCGAAGGTCGGTGTGGCGACCCATGCGCTCAACTATGGCACAGCCGTTTTTGGCGGCCTGCGCGGTTACTGGAACAAAGAGAAGAAGAAGCTCTTCGTTTTTCGTCCTGTGGATCATTACCGCCGCTTTCTGTCCTCGTGCCGTTTGCTGTGCATGGAATTCGATCACACGCCCGAAAGCCTGGTACAGTTGACGTTAGAGCTGCTGCATAAAGATAATTACCAGCAGGATATCTACATCCGCCCGCTGGCCTACAAGGCGGATGAGCAAATTGGCGTCCGCCTGCACAACCTGACCGACGAGCTGACCATCTTCGCCCTGCCTTTTGGTCAATACATCAAGAATGACACCAGCGCCCACGTGACGATTTCCTCGTGGCGGCGGATTGACGACAACATGATCCCGGCGCGCGGCAAGATCAGCGGGGCGTATGTCAACTCGGCGCTGGCCAAGACCGACGCCTTGCGGGCTGGCTTCGACGAGGCGCTGGTGCTGACGCAGGATGGTCATCTCTCGGAAGGCAGCGCGATGAATTTGTTCATCGTCCGCGATAACGTGCTGATTACTCCGCCGGTGACCGAGAACATCCTGGAGGGCATCACCCGGCGGACGGTCATCGAACTGGCGCGCAAGGAGCTGAACCTGACGGTGGTCGAGCGGCCGATTGACCGCACAGAAATCTACATCTGCGACGAATTGATCCTGACCGGTACGGCAGTGCAGGTCACGGTGGCTACTAAAATAGATCATCGCCCGATTGGCAACGGTGTCATGGGCCCGGTCGGTGAGGGGTTGCGTAAGCTCTTCGAGACTGTGGCGCGCGGCAACAATCCCAAGTATGCGCACTGGAACGTCGCGGTGTGACTTTTCCCCATCGAGACAGACCTCATAGGTCTTAAAGACCTGTGAGGTCTGTCTACTTATTGTACTTTCTTGAAGCGCACCATGATCAAATTTTTCGCGCAGTCTTCGAATGTATCCAGGTAGATCTTATCCGTGAAGGGCAGGTTCTGCTGATCGAGCAACTGGATCCAGAGCGTTTGGGTGGAAGCGGCCGGCTTGTTGCCGAGCACGAATTCGAAGCCACTCTGGCCATAAGTGGATGCGGTGCCGCTCAAGCTGAGGTAATCAACCGCCTGATCTCCCACTGCCCCGCCCAGGTGGATGGTCAGGTGCAAAATGGGACTGTTGTTCTTGTCCACAACTTGCCCAGCCACGCCCATCCAGTTGCAACCGGCGTCGGCGTGGTAAGTGGTGCTGGCCATATAATCCACCGCCACGGCGAAAGGCATACCCGTCGGCGAGGGGCTGGTCGTGGGCGTCACCACCTCCGTTTGTGTGGGGGTGAACGTGATGGTCGGTATCTCTGTCTGGGTGGGTGTGCCCCTCAGTGGTGTGAGATAAAAAGGCGTAAACGTCGGTTCCAGCGTATATGTGGGTCGCGGCGTTGGGGTCTCGCTGGGTTGGATGGTCGGGCTGGGGGTCCAGGTGGCCGGCAAATGGAGAGGCGTGATCGTTGCGGTCGGGAATTGGAGCAGGGTAGGCGCGGGACGAGGCGGGAAAGGATTCAGGTTCGAGTCCGGGTTGATGAAAACGTTCAGGAAGAGAATACCCAGGGCAAGGGTGCCGATCAAGACGACGATGGTGGCGATGTTCCACAGAATTGGATTTGGGGAACGTTTTTCGGTCTGCATGTCAAAATTGTCCATTGCGGATTCTCCTGTTCGGCTCAGGCTCTGAGAGCCTAAAGGTTTTACAGATAAAACCTTTAGGGTCTGTGTGGTGCGTTCAGGGCGCCAGGGTGATCGTACTCTTGGTGTGCTGCTCCTGGAGCCAATCCGCCAGCGCCTGGTTCTGGAGCGTCAGGCGGGCATCGGGGGATAGCAGGTGGTTGGGGTCGCGTTCGAGCACCATCAGAATATGGTATCCCACCGAAGTCTGGATGACGTCGCTGATTTGACCGGGCTGGAGGGTGAAGGCCGCCGCCTCGATTTGCGGCTGGAGCAGGTAGCCACGCGGGAACCAGCCCAATTCGCCCTGCGTGGCTGGATCGTACTGCGCAGCCAGCGTGCCGAAATCTGCACCGGCTTTCAACTGCTCCAACACTTTTTGCGCCATATCTGAATTATAGAGCAGAATTTGCCGGACATGTACCTGTTCGGCGGTTTCGGGCACAGCGGCGGTGATCGTATCGCGCATCCAGGCTGCCGCGATTTGACGGCTGAGTGCCAGACGGAAAGACTCGTCTGTGTAACCGTGTTGCGACTCCCAGACGGCCAGCTTATCCGCACCTCCGACCTGCTCGGCCAAACGATCCACGCGACTCTGCACCGTAGCCTCGTCCACGCTGAAGCCTTCCGCCTGGGCGCCTTGCGCCAGGAGCACCTGGTCAACCAGGTCGGATATCACCCGCTGGGTGGCCTCTTCGAGAGAAACAGTGTTCCCTAAAGCCGCCTGCGCGGACTGGAAGCGGGCCAATTCGGCCTCGAATTCTGCTTCCGTGATGCCCTCCCCATTGACGGTAGCCGCCAGAGGGATCGGGGTCGGCGTGGGCGGGAGGGGGGTTGGGGAGGGCGTGGGCGTGCCGGTCGGCGTCGCCGGGCCGCCCCCTAAGGGGACTTCGCAGGCGGATAGTATCAGGGCAGTGAGGAGAATAATGCCGGCAAGAAAGTGTTTCAGCGTTGAAGCGGTCATTGCCGATGATTATACCTGAAAGAAGAAACCCCCTTCACTAAACGGGAAGGGGGTTGGGGGTCAGGTCAGTTTTTAGTATTCCATCCCGCCGCCGGGGGGATAGGCAGGCGCTTTCTCTTTCTCAGGGACATCGGTGACCAGGCACTCGGTGGTCAGGATCATGGCCGCAATGGAGGCAGCATTCTCGAGGGCGCCGCGTACAACCTTGAGCGGGTCAATGATGCCGGCCTTGATCATATCCACGTATTCGCCCGTGATGACGTTGTAGCCGATGTGCTTGTTTTGCTTTTCCTTGGCCATGCGGCGGATGCTCTCGATGATGACCGCGCCATCCTGGCCAGCGTTCTCAGCCAGTTTACGGATGGGAGCCTCGAGCGCCTTGCGGACGATGGAGACGCCGATGGATTCGTCTTCGCCGGTCATTTTCACTTTGTCCAGCGCGGAGACGGCGTTGATGAATACGATCTCGCCGCCGGGGACGATACCTTCCTCGATGGCCGCGCGCGTGGCAGAGAGGGCATCCTCGACGCGATGTTTCTTCTCTTTCAGCTCGGTCTCGGTCGCCGCGCCGACGCGGATGATGGCTACGCCGCCGGAGAGCTTGGCCAGGCGTTCTTGGAGTTTCTCCTTGTCGTAGTCGCTGGTGCTCTTGTCAATCTCGACGCGGATCTGGTCAATGCGGCCCTTGATGGCAGCCGAATCGCCCTTACCGCCGATGATGGTGGTGGTGTCCTTATCGGAAACCACTTTCTCGGCCTTGCCCAGGTCCTGGATGGTCGCGGTCTCCAGCTTGCGGCCGGTCTCTTCGGAGATAACCTGCCCACCGGTCAGGACGGCAATGTCTTGCAACATGGCCTTGCGGCGGTCGCCGAAGCCGGGGGCTTTGACGGCCAACACGTTCAGCATACCGCGTAACTTGTTCAGCACTAGAGTCGCCAGGGCTTCGCCATCCACATCTTCTGCGATGACGACCAGCTCACGCTTGCCAAGCTGGACGAGCTTCTCGAGCAGGGGGACGATATCCTGCGCGGCGGAGATTTTCTTTTCGTAGACCAGGATGTAGGGTTCGGCGATGACCGTCTCCATGTGTTCGGGATCGGTGATGAAGTAAGGCGAGATGTGGCCACGGTCGAACTGCATACCCTCGACGTATTCGGTCTCGAACTGCAATGACTTGGACTCTTCGACGGTGACGACGCCGTCTTTGCCGACTTTGTCCATCACGTCCGCGATCAGGTTGCCGATCTCGGCATCCGCAGCGGAGTTGGTCGCCACCGAGGCGATCTCTTCCTTGGTCTCGATCTTCTGCGACATCTTGCGCAGCGACTCGACAACCGCGTCGGTACCCTGCTCGATGCCCAGTTTCAGGCGCATCGGGTTGGAACCGGCGGCCAGGTTCTTCAGGCCCTCGGTCACGATGGCGTGCGCCAGGACGGTGGATGTAGTCGTGCCGTCGCCGGCGATGTCATTGGTTTTAGTGGCGGCTTCCTTCAGAAGTTGCGCGCCCATGTTCTCGAAGGGGTCTTCGAGTTCGATTTCCTTGGCCACAGTCACGCCGTCGTGGGTGATGGTGGGGGAGCCGAACTTGCGGTCCAACGACACGTTGCGGCCTTTGGGGCCCAGGGTGGTGGCGACGGCGTTGGCGAGGATGTCAATGCCGTTCTTGAGCCGCCGGCGCGCGTCTTCGGAAAATACAAGTTGTTTTGCTGCCATAATTCAATTCCTCCAGTTATGTTTTTGGTAGCCTTCCGGCTGCCATTTGGGGATTATTGTAGCCCGTAGGCTACTATTTTTTGCCTTGCACAATCGCGAGCAAGTCGCTCTCGCGCAGGATGAGCAACTTCTTGCCATCCATCTTGATCTCGGTGCCGGAATACTTGGCGAACAGAACTTTGTCGCCGACGGCCACATCCATGGGGATGCGCTTGCCGTCTTCGTCGCGATCGCCCGGGCCGATGGACAGGACGAGGCCCTGCTGGGGCTTTTCCTTGGCTGTTTCGGGAAGAACAATGCCGCCTGCGGTGACATCTTCCTGCTCGAGGGGTTCCACCACGACGCGGTTGCCGAGGGGTTTAAGGGATAGTGCCATAATTATTCGCCTCCTGGAATAAAAGGTTTCAGCAATTTAGCACTCTATCTTCCGAGTGCTAAATACTATCATACTTGTCTTCGGGATGCACGTCAAGGGCGAAAAACAAGTTTTAACGAAATTCTGATAATCCCTATCAGACTTCCGAAGTCTCGGCCCCCTTCGGGGGTGCTTCGCGAAGACTTCGGAAGTCTTGTCTCACGGACGCGGCGTGGGCAGCGGCGTTGGGGTAAAGTAAGGGGTTGGCGTCTGAACCAGGGATTGGGCCAGCGAGTAGCAGATCTGCTCACCGGCGTCCACGATGCCGGCAATGGTCGGGTCACTACCGAATGCGGCGCGCACCTCGGCCAGCACATCCAATGCTTCGGGGCAATAATTCTGCTGGGGACGGCTCAACGCGGCCAGCAAGGAGCCGTAGACGTTATAATAATCCACCGAACTCGCGGTAAGCGGCAGGCTGGCGACGGTCGCTCCCTCTTCGCCCTCGGCGCATCCCCCCAGCGCCTCGCAGGATTCGGCCGGCGTGCAGCCGCGCACCGTGCACTTCAGCACCAGTATGGCGCCCTCGTAGTTACGGGCGCGCTGGTATATGACGCCCAACCGGCCATACAGATCGGGATTGGTTGGTTCAATTTTGATGGCTTTTTGGGCATTGAGCGCCGCGATGAAGAATTCACCCTGCTGGTCATATGTTTTGGCGATGGCACTGTAAGGGATCGGATCGTTGATCTGTAATTGCTCGTTCATACGGGCGGCCTTGGTGTAGTATTCCAAGGCGAGGTTATATAGTTCTTTGCGCTGGCTGGTGATATCGCTGTCAAAGGCGAGACGGCGGTAGTTGTGGCCGACAGAGATATAGAGGAATGTCAGATTCGGGGTGATCTCGATAGCCCTTTGATATTCCTCGATGGCCTCCCGGTAGCGCATGGTGGATTCGAGCACGTAGGCGTAGACGCGGTGCACGTCCATGAGGCTTGAGTCGCGCTGAACGGCCTGCAGGATGACTTGTTCGGCCTGCGACCATTTCTGCTCATCCACCAGGATTTCGGCATAAAAAGCCAGGGCGAGCACGTTCTGGTTATCCAATTGCAAGGCTTTCAGGGCTTCCCGCTCAGCTTCCAGGAGCAGGGCTTGTGCTTGGTCGCCGGACAGGATGGGGTTGGAATTCCAGTCCAGCACGAAGGCGCGCATGGCGTGAACCGTACTGTCATCCGGGGCAAGCACTACAGCTTCGTTGATCGAATCCAGGGCTTCCTTCAGGCGCGCCTTGCGCTGGGCGTCGGTGGTCAACAGGTTGGAGGAATAGGTCTGGATGCGGGCCAGTTTTGCCCACACCTCGGCGTTGGACGGCTCGACCCTGGCAGCCTCCTGATAGGCGGCGATGGCCTCTTCGAGCTTGCCGGCAGCGAAGGAGGCCTCCCCTTCCAGGGCAAAGGAGCGTACCGTGCGCGTTGGCGTGGGGGTCGGCAGGAAGGGACGTTTGATGGCCCCCTTGTCCACCTGGCTGGCGAACCAGGCGGCGGCCAGGATCAGAACCACCAATAAGAACACGCGGTATAGGCTGGTGCGCTGGCGCTGGTGAAAGAGCGGACGCCGCGGCATCACGTTCATGGCGTAGGGGTCATTCCTGGAGTCGGCGATAGCTGGGGAAGCGGGGATGGCGTCAGCAGGTTGTTCTGGCAAATACGCATGCTTTCCTGTGCATTATAGACAGCGGTTTCGTCTGTCGGTACGCTCCCCAGGATCAGTCGGGCAACGAGCAGCGCCTCCCCACAGCGGTTCATGCGCGCCAGCAGGAGGGCGTAGGTGGTGAAATACTCGACCAGGCGCGTGTCGTCGCCGGTCAGGGTCAGCGGTTGAATGGCCTGGCCATCCTCAGCCGCGCCGCCGTTGACGGCCAGGGATAGCTGCATGACCGCACTCGGCCAATCGGGGATTTTGTAGAGCATCACACCCCAGTTGCCGCGCAGGTAAGGATCGGTGGGCGCCACCTTTACGGCCTGCTCGGCGTACTGCGCGGCCTTGGCAAACTCGCCAACGGAGGCGTAGGTGCGCGAGATATAGAGAGCCGATGTGGAGTCCGCAGGGTTGAGCGTGTTGGCGAGGGTGAACTCCTCGATGGCCTTATCGAAAACGGTCATGGCCTTGTAGGTGCGTCCGAGCGCCAGGTGCAGGTCCGCGATGTTGCCGTTGATGGCAATTGCATTCTGGTATTCTTGCACCGCCTCTTCACGATTGTCGGTGATCTCCAGGATGAAAGCACGCGCGCGGTGCGCTTCCAGTGAATTGGGCGCCAGCGTCGTCGCGACTCGTGATTCCTCGCCAGCCATGGTGATGGCATCGAATGGGCCGGTGTTATCGAGAAACATGTTCCCCAGCAATTCGGCGTAATAGGCATGGGCGACGCCGTTATTGGGATCGAGTTCCAGGGCGCGCTTGATGGCGGCCTCGGCAGCAAGATAATCTTTATCCTGCGTCAGCGCCCAGCCGCGCACCGCGTGAGCCATCGAATTGTTGGGATTCAGCAGCAGCGCGTTCTCGGTGTTGGTTTGGGCTTCCTTGTACTGCCCGGCAAAAACCTGGACACGCGCCAGGGCGATGAATGTCGCCGGATCACCCGGTTTGATACGAATAGCCTCCTGGTACAACTGGATGGCTTGCAGCAGTTTGCCCTGGTTGAAAAGCCCCTCCGCCTCGGCGACGTAAGACTCGGGGTCGCGGGTGGCGGTGGGGGTCGGGACAAACGGCGGCGGCACAGTTGGTATCACCACTTTGTTCACGTAGACGCCAATCGCGATCAGCAGAAGCAACAGGAGGATGCGGAAAAAGTTGATCGGCTGCCGCCGTCGCTTCATACTCCATTTAGAACCACGCAGATACATGCGTTCATCTTACCATTGCCTCTTAAGGCGCGTCAAGATGACTTCCTTTAGGGGCAATACTGTTTACTAAAGGCTGTAGAGACGGCTCCTCGCGAAGCACCCTGTGGGCACGCCGTCGGGCATGGGAGCCCGACCCACTAACTAAAAAGTATTGCCTTTAGAGCTATTGCGAATATTCCTTCTTATGCTAGAATGGGGACATGCGGTTTGACGTTTTCACGCTCTTACCCGACGTATTCCCCCCTTACCTGGAAAGCAGCATCCTCCAGCGCGCCCGGCAGCGCGGGCTGATCGAGGTGCAAGTGCACAATATCCGCGACTGGACTCACGACCGTCACCACGTCACCGACGACGAACCCTACGCCGGAGGCGGCGGGATGGTCATGAAAGTCGAACCGGTTTTCGAGGCGGTCGAAAGCGTGCTCGGATACGATGACTGCTGCCCGGTCATTTTGCTGACGCCCCAGGGACGCGTCTTCACCCAAAAAGTGGCGGCTGAACTCTCAGCCCACCCGCGCCTGGCTTTGATCTGTGGCCGCTACGAAGGCGTGGACGAGCGCATCCGCCAGCATTTGGCGACCGATGAGATCTCGATTGGCGATTACGTGCTGACCGGCGGCGAGCTGCCCGCCATGATCCTGATTGACGCGGTTGCGCGCCTCATCCCAGGCGTGCTGGGCGACCCGGATGGGGCCGCAGACGATTCCCACGCTGCGGGCCTGCTCGAATACCCGCACTATACCCGTCCGCCCGAATTCCGCGGCTGGCGCGTGCCGGAGATCCTGCTCTCCGGCGACCATGCTAAAATCGCCAAATGGCGGCGCGAGCAGTCGCTGTTGCGCACGCTGGAAAGGAGGCCGGATCTACTTGAAATGGCTGATTTGAGCGAAAAAGAGCGCAAGTTTTTGATCGAACACGGATATACATAGGGCGGGTTTCTTAGCCGCCGAAAGGCCGACCATCAATCCGGTGGTGGCTCAAAATAAGTGATGCTCCTTGTGGGGCGGGATGTTATCCCGCCAGATCACCGGTATGCAGGATGACATCCTGCGCCACGTCACTTAGTTGTATACCACTACCCATCAATCCAATAAAGGAGGAACGACTGTCATGGCAAATCAACGCTTCCCGTGGGGCAGGACTTTCCTGCTCGGTTTCGGTTTTTTAGGGATCAGCATCATCTGGCCGATCTTCAACCAGTATATCCCCATCTTCCTGCAGGCGGGCAACCCCGAATTCGAGGCGCATCTGCTCGCTGAAGGGCGCGAGATCCCAGATATTATTGGCTTCGGGCTGGCGCCCAGCCTGGCCATGTTCATCATGACCTGGGATAACATCCTGAACATGTTCATCGCCCCCTGGGCCGGCGCCAAAAGCGACCGCACCTGGAATCGCTTAGGCCGGCGTAAAGGCTGGATCCTGCTGGGCGCGCCAATCGCCCTGCTGGCGTTTGTCTTCATCCCCGTTGCCCAATCACTGCTGGCGATCATGACCTTCATTCTCATCACCAATTTCGGCATGGCGCTGTTCCGCTCGCCGACCGTTGCCTGGCTGGGTGACCTGTTCGATACAAACAACCGCAGCAAGGCCAACGGCGTCATCAATCTGATGGGCGGCGTGGGCGGCCTGCTGGCTTACTTCGGCGGTGGGATGCTCTTCAACGCTCTCGGACGCAATGCACCCTTTTTTGCCGGGGCAGTGGCAACAATTGTGGCGCTGGTGACGGTGCTGATCTTCGTGCGCGAGCCGCGCCAGATTGCTGTTGAGGAGCGGGAATCCGATCGCGGCGGTGTGCTGGATAATGTCAAGGCGCTCTTCGCCAACCCCAATAAGAGCGGCCTTTTCGTCCTGTTGAGCATCTTGTTCTGGTTCATGGCTTTCAATGCTCTCGAAACCGGTCTTTCATCCTTTGCCGTCTTCACGCTGGGGATGAAGGCCGGAACAGCTTCCATATACACCGGCACGATGACCATCTCGTTCATCCTATTTGCCGTGCCGGCCGGTTTCTTCGGCACCCGCTACGGCCGCGCGCCGATCATTCGCATCGGCCTGATTGGAATGGTGCTGCTGACCCTGCTTGGTTATTTCATCATCCAGGGCGCGGTGACGCTCATCATCGTGCTGGTGCTGGCCGGAGCGGCCTGGGCGCTGGTGAACGTCAACAGCCTGCCGCTAGTTTATGACCACGGCGACGAACGGCGCATTGGAGCCTACACCGGCCTGTATTACTTCTCCTCTCAACTTGCGGCCATCCTCGGCCCGACCCTCGGCGGAATTCTCGTGGATGCGCTCGGCAACCAGTACCGTTGGCTATGGCTGTTCGGGACGGTTTTCATGGCTCTTGCGTTGTGGACAATGACTGGCGTCCGCCGCGGGGAGGCGACAGCCAATTAAACGGGAGCAGGCCGGAGGTCCGATGAAGAAGCGATGGTTCACGATCGTGGTTGTGTTGCTCGCTGCAATGTCCCTCCCGGCCTGCTCCTCCTCG